>Ga0067045_1003594_pt1 | contig 17983 bp, 17 predicted proteins | sample TerdegcTABiofilm_FD_59184 | JGI IMG/M metagenome (GOLD analysis project Ga0067045, IMG submission 59184) | Combined Assembly of (Gp0054472, Gp0054536) Wastewater bioreactor microbial communities from Singapore -Terephthalate degrading... | reverse complement strand
ATCGCTCCAAACGTGCCTTGACTTCCTCCAGAAATTCCCTGGTACTGACTGTTTTCTTATTCCCTTCTGCCAGCAGGGCCAGATCTTTTGTCATTACCCCTTCTTCTATGGTAGCCAGGGCCGCCTGCTCCAAAGCACCGGCAAACCGTATTAAATCGCTGATGCCGTCCAGCTCGCCTCTTTTTTTCAAAGCCCCTGTCCAGGCAAATAAAGTGGCCACCGGGTTGGTGGATGTTTCTTCACCTTTTAGATACTGGTAATAGTGCCTCGTCACCGTCCCGTGAGCAGCCTCAAACTCATAACAGCCGTCAGGCGAAACCAGAACCGATGTCATCATGGCCAGGCTGCCGAAGGCGGTGGCCACCATGTCCGACATGACATCGCCGTCATAGTTCTTGCAGGCCCAGATAAAGCCGCCCGGACTGCGGATCACCCTGGCCACAGCATCATCAATCAAAGTATAAAAATACTCAATACCCGCTGCCGAAAACTTTTGCTGATATTCCCTTTCATATATTTCTTGAAAAATGTCCTTAAACCTGTGGTCATATTTTTTGGAGATGGTGTCCTTGGCGGCAAACCACAGGTCCTGCTTCTGGTCCAAAGCGTAGTTGAAGCAAGACCTGGCAAAACTCTCGATAGACCCGTCCAGGTTGTGCATGGTCATGATAACGCCGGGACCGTCAAAATCATGGATGACATCTCTTAATACAGTCCCATCTTCAGCTGTAAAAACAACCTCAGCCTTCCCTCTGGCTGGCACACTCATTTCTACCCCTTTGTAAATATCACCATAAGCGTGCCTGGCGATGGTGATAGGTCTTTCCCATGTTTTTACGAAGGGCCTGATATTCTTCACAATTATCGGCGTGCGGAAAACCGTTCCGTCCAGAATTGCCCGGATAGTCCCGTTAGGGCTTTTCCACATCTGCTTCAAATTATATTCCTTTACCCGCTGGGCATTGGGTGTAATGGTAGCGCACTTGACCGCCACACCATATTTCCTGGCAGCTTGCGCAGCCTCCACCGTAATCCGGTCGTCTGCCTCGTCCCTTTTTTTAAGCCCCAGGTCATAATATACCGTTTTTAAGTCTATATAAGGCGTCAGTAAAATATCTTTTATTTGCTGCCAGATAACCCTGGCCATCTCGTCGCCGTCCATCTCCACCAGGGGAACTTTCATTTGAATTTTTCCCGCCATATCATATCTTCTCGCTTTCTGAATCCATCTGAATCCAAATTACACCAAATGCACTTCAATTATAAAGGAAAAGCCCTGTCCAGTTTTTTATGTTTAAACGTTTTGACTCTATCTGCATACTCTGCCACAGTATGGCCTTTTCCTATCAGTTTATACTTGTAAATAACCAGCCCGTCCAGACCAACCGGCCCCCTGGCATGGATTTTACTGGTACTTATTCCCACTTCCGCGCCAAACCCGTAGCGGAAGCCGTCGCTGAAGCGCGTTGAGCAGTTCCAGAAAACATTGCCCGAATCAACCAGATCCATAAACCGGGCCGCCTTTTCCCTGCTTGCCGTGATAATGCTGTCAGTGTGGCCGGAGCCGTAGTGATTGATATGGTTAATCGCTTCATCAAGGTCATGCACAACTTTGACCGACAGCTTGTAATCCAGGTATTCCGTCCTCCAGTCTTCTTCGGTGGCCGGAATAACTGGAATAATTTCCTGCGTCCTGGAGCAACCGGCTATTTCCACCTGCTTCTGGTCCAGAACCTCCTTCAATAAAGGCAAAAACCTGTCGGCAATTTTATCATGCACAAGCAGGGTTTCCGTTGCATTACACACGGCGACATACTGGACTTTAGAGTCCACTACAATTTTTGCAGCCATGTCTAAATCAGCGTCTTCATCAACATAGCAATGACATATGCCGTCGGCATGCCCCATGACCGGAATCCTTGAATTATCCATGATATACCTGACAAAATCGTTTGAGCCCCTGGGTATGATCAGGTCGATATATTCATCCAGCTTCAGCATTTCACTGACTTCCGCCCTGGTTTCCAAGAGCTTGATCCAGTTGGCTGGAATTCCAGCTTCTTCTGTTGCCGCGACAATAATATCCGTCAAAATGCGGTTGGTTTCCCTCGCCTCCGAACCGCCCTTCAGCAATACCCCGTTGCCGCTTTTCAGGCAAAGAGTGGAGATCTGCACCAGGGCATCGGGTCTGGATTCGAATATCACTCCAATAACTCCAATCGGGCAGGTGGTCTTGTACAGTTCCAGGCCGTCGTCCAGTTCGGTAGAAAGCAGCGTCTTACCGACCGGGTCTTCCAGGTTGATCAGGCTTTCTATCCCGTCAACCACATCCGCTATCTTCGCTTCATCAAATTTCAGCCTTTTCAAAAGGGGCTCCGGAAGGTGTTCACTTTTGCTTCTCATTAAATCTTCTTGGTTAGCTTTTATAATTTCACTCTGGCGGTCATTCAAATACTTGGCTATCTGCGCCAGGGCCCTGTTTTTCTGGTCCGCACCCATAGCCGCCAGCTTTATGGATGCTTCTTTTACCTGAGAGGCAAGTTCACTGATATTCATATCGACACTCCACCCTTCCTGAAGTTATCTTCTTACTCCTTACCGCCGGAGTAAAATCCATGGGGGTTGAAACCAGCTGCTCCTTTACGGAGCGTCGCCAATGAATCAGGCGATGCTGAGGACTCGAAATTGGATGAGCGGACAGAATGTCCGCGAAAGCCTGAACCGCAACAGGATGTTAGTTGAAAGCGGTCCAATTTCGACCAAAGCGAGCCGTAGGTTCACTCGACGCGGAGCAGAGGAGACAGGCAGGTTCAACACCCATGGACTTTATTTACAGTCTGAATATTATTCTATGCCTGTCCCAGTTTATTTTCAACATATTCATCTTCAACCAAACAGTCTGGCAATTTACAAAACATGCTTGTGGACAACACCTTTCCAAACTCGTCGGCAGGCATAGGCTTGCCCAGGAGATAGCCCTGTATCTCATTGCACCTTCTTTCCCTCAGCAAGACAAGCTGCTCCTCTGTCTCCACACCCTCTGCAATTACATCAAGGTTTAAGTTTTGAGCCAGCACAATTATGGCTGAAGCTATAATTCTGTCATCAATATCTGTGGTTATATTTTTGACAAATGAGCGNTCAATTTTTAAGTTGTTTAAGGGAAAGCGCTTTAGATAATTGAGAGAAGAATAACCCGTGCCGAAATCATCCAGCGAAATTTTTATTCCTCTCTTCTTGAATTCACGCAGCATTTTAATTGTAAAATCAGCATCCCGCATAGCAACGCTCTCAGTTATTTCCAGCTCCAGCCAGCGCGATTCCAGGCCGGTTTCCAGTAAGATCTGATCAATAATTTCAACCAGGTTTCTCTGCTGGAACTGACGCGCTGAAAGATTCACCGCCACGCGGACAGGCGGAAGGCCCGCATCTTGCCAGGCCTTGTTTTGCAGGCAGGCGGAACGCAACACCCATTCACCGATTGCTATAATTAAACCAGTTTCTTCAGCAACCGGGATAAATTCAAACGGCGGGATCAACCCCAATTTCGGGTGTTTCCAGCGTATTAACGCTTCCACTCCCCTTATCAAACCAGTTCTTATATCAGCCTTCGGCTGGTAATAAATTACCATCTCCCCGCGTTCCAAAGCCCTCCGCAGGCCGTTTTCCATTTCTAAACGCTTTGTGGCCCTTGCATTCATTTCTGGCGTGTAAAGTTGATAAGTATTTCTCCCCTCTTCCTTTGCACGTCCCAGTGCCGTGTCAGCATTTCTGATAAGGGTTTCTGCATTTTCACCATCATCCGGGTAAGTGGCGATTCCAATACTTGCGGTAATGTAGAGCTCATGTCCTTTAATGTAGAAAGGTTCTTTAAAGATATCAAGAATTTTATGGGCAACATTAGCTGCGTTTTCACCTTTCTTAATATCCAGGGCAATTAAGGCAAACTCGTCACCCCCGGTACGGGCTACAGTATCGCTTCTCCGCACAAGGTTTGACAACCTGCCGGCAACTTCCTGCAACAACCCGTCCCCTACAGCATGCCCCAGAGAATCATTTATCACCTTAAAACGATCCAGTCCCACCAGCATAACCGCAAGAATGTTTTTACTACGGTGCGCCTGAGCTAAAGCCAGGTTTAAACGATCCCTGAAAAGTATTTGATTCGGCAGACCTGTTAAATAGTCATAAATAGACCGGTATGCACCAGCTTCCTGCCAGGCCCTTGACAGCTCAGCAATCTGCTTGCGCAAACTTTCTATCTCGTCCTTAAGTGCCAGAATTAAATTATCTTCTGCCATTTCTCTCTCCCGCCCGTCGGTCAGGTATCGGATTTTTTATCCAGGATACAGCCATGCCACAAACAATGGAACTCAAGTTTAGATAACTTGAGCTCCGACACCGATACACGAGACTCAATTGTCTTTATGCTACTGACTAAATTCAAACTTATCTTCTAAGATCAGCCTCAGGCACGCATTCACTACTGACTCATCATATAAAACCCCGCGGTTTTCAGTAATTTCAGCTATAGCCTGTTCAACCCCCAGAGCATTGCGATAGGGACGATGCGAGCTGATTGCCTCAACCACATCGGCCACAGCAATAATTTTCGCTTCCAAAAAAATATCATCACCCAACAATCCTACAGGGTAACCTGACCCGTCTAACCTTTCGTGGTGCTGCAGCACAATCTTGTCTATGGGCCAGGGAAACTTCAATTTACTTAAAATCTTATAACCATTTTGAGGATGGGTCTTGATTATCCCAAACTCATGGTCGCTTATTGCACCATATTTTGACAGTATATTGTTTGGAACAGCAACCTTACCGATATCATGCAATAAAGAAGCTATACGGATACCCTCACATTGAAACCTGGGAAGATTCAGTTTAGCAGCGATTGCGCACGCCAGTTGCGAAACTCTCCTTTGATGAGCAGCCGTGTATGAATCGATCATTGTGCTGATGGCAGTAATAACATCAACTGCACTGTTCAGCACTTTTAGAATTTCTTCTTTTATTTCCGGATCTTCTCTTACATTATCGCCATAATTCAACAAACTCAAGTTACCCTTATCCAGCATTACCCGCTCACCTGTTTTATTTATGGGTTAATTAATTATCTATAAGTTCAGATAATTTGTCAATATTAAAATAAGCCTACACTCGTGCATTGCGGAAAAGCATTTCTGTTATCTGTATGCATTTAATCTTTTCCTTGATATCAGCTTTGCTGTTTCTATCAATGCTCTATCCGGTTAGACATACATGCCGCTGACGCGGCACCGGCAGAAGGATGAAAATAGCTAGGGGAAGGGTGGTTGTCCCGAGTGAACGACTTGCGTAGCGCCGGTAACAGCACCTGGCGAAGCGAGGAAGCGAAATTTAAATTCTATTTTTCAGGATAGCTTCTTGTTCAGCGGCCCTTTTTACTTGATGTTTTGCCCGGCCTGTTCCCGGTTTTGTGCGAACGGCCCCTGCCGGTTGTTTCCTGCTGAACAGTATGCCCGGCCCCAGAAGCAATATCTTTTTTTAAACACAAATACTTATAATAAACATAAACAAACACCGCATAAAGCGGTATGGCCAGCATATATTTAAATCTATCAGGTATCATGGGAAGTGAAAATATTATAATCCCCGCCGCCGTAACCACTAGCGCGAGCCTGCGCCATTTTTTTGCTGCTTCAATTTTTTCCGTAATCATCACCCCGGTACATCAACACAAGCTGTTATTATAAATAATAAACCCCCCTTTCCTGCTACAGCCGTACCTGTAGACTGGCTAAAAGGGGGTAACTCTCGTTTGGTTGCACAAAATCTCCATGCATTGCTCCGGCATCACAGATGCCTTTTGACTTTTTATTTATAACAGGCTTATCTGGTGCGGCAGAAGGGACTTGAACCCCCACGAGCGCTATGCCCACTAGAACCTGAATCTAGCGCGTCTGCCAATTCCGCCACTGCCGCATATCATTTACTAGCTGGATTAACCACAAAATTACTATAGCATAATTGAAATATACTTGTCAACAACCTAGAGGCCGAAAAAGCGGTAAGTAGCAACAATCAGCGGCGAGTATAACCCGGTAGTACCGAAAAGAACAGAAAATTTTTAAGAAATTGCTCTTACAATGTGGTAACATAAAAATACAACCATATTCTTGCTCACTAATTCCAAACAGGAGGTTTGTTTCTTGGACAATTCTGAACTAAATTCTGTACTAAGAGAAAGCAAGGCAATGGATTACCTGTTCTACCCCCGTTCCATCGCAATAATCGGGGCTTCGGCCGATCCTGCCAAGCCGGGCGGCGCGCCCCTTTTTTCAATGATAAAGAACGGTTTCAGCGGCAATATATACCCTGTTAACCCCAACCGGGAGAACATTTGCGGGCTGACCTGTTATCCTTCACTTGAAGAAATTCCCGGAGAGGTAGATCTGGCCATTATCGCCGTTTCCGCAGAACTGGTACAAGAAGCCCTTCAAGATTGCGCCGCAAAGGGAGTTAAGGCAGCCGTTGTATTCACTTCCGGATTTGCTGAAACCGGTGGTATCGGCGCAAAGCTCCAGGAAAATATGGCCAAACTGGCTCAAGATAACAATATCAGCCTGTGCGGCCCGAACTGCATGGGTATTTTCAACGCACAAAACGCGATGACTGCCGGGTTCTTTATCTCGGAACTGCCGGAAAAAGTCACGGCCCCGAACTTCTATGGGTTTATTACCCAAAGCGGCGGTTTCGGGGCAATAATGCACGCGATTGCTTCAGAACGCTACATCGGCTTTACTTATTTTGTAAGTTCTGGTAACGAAACCGACCTCCAGTTCGCCGATTATCTCGCTTACATGGTTAAAGATGCTAATACTAAAGTAATAGGAGGTTACATAGAGGGTGTTAAAGACGGCCGCAAACTGTTCCACGCCGCGGAAATGGCCCTTGAAGCCCAAAAACCTGTTCTCGTGATCAAAACCGGTCGCCACCCCGCGGCAGCCAGGGCAGCGGCTTCACACACCGGCGCTCTGGCAGGTTCAGACCGTATTTACAACGCCTTTTTCAAACAAAAGGGCATTATCAGGGTTGAAAGCATTGAAGAACTTGTCACAATCCTGTCCCTGCTGGCCGCCGGCAACCTGCCACGGGGAAACAGGGTGGGCATTATCGCCGGCTCCGGCGGTTTCGGCGTCCTGCTTGCCGACAAGTGCGCCGGAGCGGGCCTGGAGGTAGGGCCCTTAACCGCGCAAACTCAGGCAGCCCTGACTAAACTCCTGCCGGACTTTGTAACACCGTCCAACCCTATAGATATGACCTCACAGATCATGCTCAATTCCAACATTCTAAGTGAAACAATCAATCTGGTAATAAAAGACAGCAACATAGACATGCTGATTATCTTACACTGGGCATCCCGCACGGGTTGGTCCCAGCCGACGAGGGAAGTTGTCGATTTACTGGCTCAAGCCGGCAAGCCGGTACTCGTGCTGGTGTGGGGCACCGATGAAGCTGTCCTGGAAGATCTTCGCTTCTTCCATGAACACCGCGTCCCTGCCGTTCGAGAGACAGATTACGCAGCGCGGAGCCTAGCTGCATTGGCAAAATATTCGGCTAAAGTAAACTCCCGTTTCAACCAGACTAAACCATCCCTTCCCCCCGCGCTGGACAGGAAGAAAGTGGACTTGTTGCTGGCCCGTTATAAGCCGGGCGATATACTTTCAGAACACCGGTCCAAAGAAATATTGAGAGCCTGCGGCATCAAAACCGTCAGAGAAAGTCTGGCCCGCAATGAGGAGGAAGCGGTGCAGATTGCCTCCAGCCTGGGCTACCCGGTAGTCTTGAAGATAGACTCTCCCGGTATTCCTCATAAAACCGAGGCCGGTGGAGTCGTGTTGAACCTCGACACACCGGACAAGGTCAGGACAGCATACGGGAAAGTTATTCAAGCAGCCAAAAATTACAACCCCGGCGCCCGGATCGAAGGCGTCCTGGTTCAGGAAATGCTTACCGGCGGCATCGAAGTTATGGCCGGCATCAGCCGCGATCCAGCTTTCGGCCCGGTTATAATGTTCGGCCTGGGCGGTATATTTGTCGAAGCACTGGAAGACATATCCTTAAGAGTGGCTCCTTTGAACGCAGAGGACGCCTGGGAAATGATCCGCGAGATTAAAGGTTTCCGGGTATTATCCGGCATTCGCGGCAATCCTCCTGCCGATCAGGAAGCAATAGTGGACGTACTTTTGAAATTGTCCCAACTTGCCCTGGATTTTCCACAAATTGCCGAGCTTGATATAAACCCCTTGTTTGTCTATGAAAAAGGAAGCGGTGCCCGGGCTGCCGATGCTTTGATGATAATAAGGTAAGTCAGAAAAAGTGACAAAATAAACCCCTTTAACGAAATTACCTGGGAAGGTATAATAAAGTTAAGGAGGGTGTTAAATAATGGAAAAATACCAGTTAAAAGGGAAATACATACCTGATAAGAACGGCAAGCTAAGGCATACCTTAAATCCCATTGGAATGAATGTTCGCTGTAATTTATTTTTTCTCAACCAGATCCGCTTCCTGGTACAGGAAAATATGGCTATGGGTAACAAACAATATTCTGTGAAAAGACTTATTACAACAACTGTATTTGATAACCTGTAACAACTACTGTGCCCTGAGACTCAATAAAACTCACTACTGCGGAAAAAACCCGGTGCACATGGGCCTGTTCATTGCTCACAAATGAGATCCCCAGGGTGGAGCGCTGCCAGGTATCCTGCTCCCCTACTTCAGCGATAGAAACATTAAAACGCGATTTGATCCGGTCGATAATACTTTTTAGCACCTTTCTTTTTTCTTTGAGTGAGCCGGCTTCTCCCAGGAACAATTCAACGGTCAAGACACCCACAATCAAGATAAATGCCTCCAGGTATTGCAATTATGGCAGCGCTAAAAGGCCCGCTAGAGATATAGCTTTAATTCTTCCCACCTGTCCAGTAAACCATCCGGCTTTAACCGTTCCAGTTCTTCCCTGCCGTCCAGCCCCCAGGTAACACCCAGGGTGCGCGCGCCGGCATTTTTCCCGGTCAGGATATCAAACCTGCTGTCGCCGATAAAAACTGCCTGTCCGGCCACGGCTCCCAGCGCTGCCAGCGCGTTTAAAAGTGGTTCGGGATCTGGTTTTGGCTTCACAACATCATGCGCGGTCACAACCACATCCATAAAACGGTCCAGACCGGTATGGGCGATTGTCCGCAGGGTAACCGGCTTCCCTTTGGACGTAACTATGCCCAGCTTTACACCCCGGCTCTTTAAAAACTCCAGGATCCCGGCCGTACCCGGGAACAGCCTGGTCATCAGGTCATGGTCCAGCTGGTAATAATGGTGATAAAGCTCAATAAAAAGCGGTTCCTTTTCTCCTGCAAAGTATTTCCCGATCTCTTTCAACGGAAGCCCTATGAACTTTAAAACGTCACTCTTACCCCAGGGAATGTTCATGTCCCTGAATACTTTCCGGTAGGTCTGGACAATCAGCGGCAGCGTATCAACCAGGGTTCCGTCAAGATCAAACAAAACAGCCTTGGTATTCATAGGTTAACCTTCTTCCTGATTATTAGTTGTTATCTCCTGTCTCCTGCCTCCGGGATGATGGAATTAAAGCGTTCTACCAGAAAAGGGTCAAACTGCGTTCCGGCGTTTTGGGCGATTACTTTCAAAGCAACCGCAGGTGAAACAGGTTCTTTGTAACTCTTGCCGCGCGTTAAAACATCGTAGGTCTCTACAATTGAAATGATTCTAGACTCAAGCGGGATCTGCTCCCCCCGCAGCCCCTGCGGGTAGCCGTTTCCATCCCAGCGCTCATGAAGAGAGAGTATAATCATGGCTACTTCGTGCATGTCCAATGCTTTCGCCGCCCGGTATCCGGCCTCGCTATGTCTTTTCACCATATCCCACTCAGCCGCTGTCAATGTGCCTTTCTTCTCAAAAAGATACCCTGCAAGCGAAACCTTTCCAATATCGTGTAAGCGGGCCGCCAGTTTTAAGTTTACCAGATCGCCCTTAACTGGTTTGCTGGCAGTCCAGAGACGGGCGGCTAATTCAACCATATTAGCCGCATGCTCCTCTTTTTCATCGCATCTTGAGGCCAGTGTTTTCTCTAAGCTGGCCAGTATACGCCACTTCACCCGGCTGGCTTCCTCGGTTTTCCTGGTGTACATTTGCGCTTCTGCTTTAGCAAAGAGCTCGGAGAAATCCATACCCGGTACTTCCTGGGTAGCGGTTCCCATAGCTATACTGAGTTCGATCGGCTCCCACTTATGTTCAAAACACATATTTCGAATCCGCTCACATATTTTTTGAGTCCGGTCAGCGCCGGTTCCCGGCAGAAGCAACAAAAACTCGTCCCCGCCCCAGCGGATTATAATATCGTGTTCCCGCGTGCAAACACGCAGGATATTGGACATGTTAACCAGCAACCGGTCTCCGTCCTCATGTCCAAACACGTCATTGGTCAGTTTCAGGCCGTTCATATCCCCCACGATAATGCTGAGCGGAAGGTTTTCAGGCGACTGCATGTCCGGCAGGATAACGTCCAGGTAAGCCCGGTTATAAAGTCCGGTCAGCCGGTCGTGGTAGCTGAGATACAGGATCTTTTCCTGCGCGGCCTTTTCCCTGGTAATATCTGTCAGTATCAACATGATACAGTCGCCGTCATCCCAATCATTTATTTTTTCAAGATATTTCGCCTCCATCCGGATAAAACGGTCTCTAAGCTTTATTACTTCGGGAAGTTTCGACCCGGTATCATCCACACAGTCTTTTGCCGGCTCAAGCAACGCTAAAAAACCTTTGCGAAACATCTCTTCAAGTTCACGATCGCCGTCAGCCAGGAGTTTGCAAATATCAAGGGAAGCGATTTTCCGGCCAAAAAGCCTGATGCATTCATGACTGTATTCCTTATCGATTAAAAAATTGCGCCGGAATGTCAGGAATCCCTGGTTTGCATTGAACAGTAACAGTTGCAGGCTGTTTTCCCGCTTCTTTAGCTCCCGGGCCTGGCTGTCGCTGATCTTCACCATCTTTCGCATAGTATTTAAGAGTGCGGCATACTCCCGCACTATCTGTCTGAAACGTAATCGCATTTCATCTAAACTATGGTTATCTGAATCCAAATAACTGCGAGCTTCTTCGAGAATACGGATTTCCTCTTTATAGAGCATTTTTTCGAAATCATTGGCATTCATTATCATTTCACCCCCTTCACAACCGGAAGCCCAGTACGGTTATATCGTCCCTTTGTTCTTCACTTTGCATATAAGATAACAGTTTTTCCTCGAAACAACGGAATTGTTCGTCCATACTCATTGCGCTGCATTCGGCCAACAAGGCCCGGTACCTTTTGGCACCGAAGCTGTGGTTCTTTTCTGCGCCGTTTTGATCCAGGTACCCGTCCGTACTGAGGTAAAAGGCATCCCCTGCTTCGTAGGCGACGATCTGGTTATCAACCGCCAGGCGTTCCAGGGGCGTGCGGCAGCCGATGCTGCGGTTCACTCCTTTATAGACACGCAGGCCCTGCCAACCAGCCTGGTACAGCGCGATTTTAGCGCCGGCGTAAAGAAACTGCCCATCCCAGGCTATATAACAAACACCGGCGTCAAGCCCGTCATCCAGTCGTATCTGATCATCGTCTCCCTGCAGTGCCCCCCTCAGGAGCCGGTTTAATTCCCGGATAATCAAGGCCGGGTCATTCTGGCTGATATTGGTTACGATGTGGTCGAGCATGGAAATAACCGCCATCGTCATCAGGGCCCCAGGAACCCCGTGACCGATGCAATCGCCCACGATTAAAAGACGGCCGTGCGAAAATTCCCTCCCCCAGTAGAAATCGCCGCCAACAACATCCCGCGGCCGCCACAGCACAAAATGCTCTTTAAACATCCTGCCCATTTCACCAACGGAAGGCAGCATGGCCTCCTGTATCCGCTTGGCATAATCGATACTGTCCATGATCTTTTCATTTTTTTCTTTGAGTTCCTGGGTCCGCAAGCCTACCTGCCGCTCAAGTTCAGCATTTAAGACCAGTGCACGTTTATAAGGGTCGGCAATGCGTCTGGACACCATAAAGAAAATTACCATCAGTAGAATAGCAGTAATAACAACCGTCACGATCGTATTAAACCGGATCGGTTTGATCACTGCCAGGCTCTCATCCCTGGGAATTTGAAACATCAGCGTCCAGTTGGCCGATTTCAAGGGTTGATAAACCAGGTCCATCAGTTCACCCTGGGCACCGGTGAACTCGGTGACCACCGGAGCGCTGTTGTTCGTTCTCACTGCCGTTTTTATCCAGGCCCGAAATTTCCTGCAACCTGGATTCCAGTGCCGGAATATCCTCATTTAAGACCAAATTCCCCGAACTTACGAAAAAACCATCTTCGTTTTTTCCTATGATTACGATCCCCGACTGGGATATCTGATCGGAAATACTTGCGTTCTGCTTGAAAGTGGCATAGTTTTTTATGTTCTGGGTTTGCTCCACAAAGACCGAGACTACGTTATATACCCCGCTTTTGCTGGTATTTTGGTTTTCCAGATGTTTTCTTATGGCTTCGCTCATTTCTTCAATAATGCCTTGAGTAAAATGTCCTGGAAAACTGATTATAATCCCTAAACGCCTTAATGTCCTTTGCAGTTCGTGAAGATTACTTCCCATGTTCCTCTAACCTTCCCTAAATTATTTTTAAAATTGCTCCCTGCTTCACTTTACAAATCACAGTATATATACTTTTAACACGCTATCTCCTGAATCATAACGGGGGTAAAATTAACAAAGTCGGAACTTACAAGGTGAAAGTTAATTCCCCAGGCGCGATCCGGAAGGCGCAGCTTTACGGCTTCCGAATGCAGGTGACCGTAGACCACAGAGCGCACTCCATATTTAAGGAACAGGTCTATAAACCCGCTTCTCTCATGCCGCTCATTAGCAGGCATGAAGTGGGTGATCACAATTATTGTCCTCCCCCCGGCGCCCGCCCCCTTTAATGAATTTTCCATCCTGATCAGTTCGCGGCGGTAAATTCTCAGGTCTTTGTCGCTGAAACTGTCGCCGCCCGGACAGGTCCAACCCCGTGACCCACAAATGGCGATATTCCCAAAAACCAGGTGGTCGTTCTGAATCACCCGCATGTTTGGCGGCAGTGCCGCCCGGACCCTGGAAAGGCTTTGCCACCAGTAGTCGTGGTTACCGGCCACACCAACGATGGTTCCCGGCAAAAGGCCGAGGAACTCCAGGTCGTAGCGCGCCTCATGGAGCTTCAGCGCCCAGGAGAAATCGCCCGGCATTAAAACCAGGTCCTCCGGGCTGACCACGTTCAGCCAGTTTTCATATATTTTACGGTAGTGCTCGTGCCATTCCCTCCCGAAAATATCCATGGGCTTGTAGGTCCTGACGCGATCCCAATGCTGCGGGTTTACGGGGCGGCTGAAAGAAAAATGGACGTCCCCTATGGCAAATATTTTCAAATTCCTCTCTCCTGAAAACCTGAGTTACTCTCAATACATAAGGGTAACCAGTTTAATCACAATTTAGCGGCAGCTCCGCACCTGCGTCAAAATAACCCTGATTTTTAATCAGGGCGTCATTCTTTGGGCAATTTTTTTCAGTCTTTCTTCCGGGCTGAAAATGTCGGTAATCCGGACGCCAAAGTTTTCATTCACCACCACCACTTCCCCAACCGCCACAAGGACACCATTGACCAGAATCTCCACCGGCTCGTCAACCATGCTCTGCAATTCAACCACAGAGCCAGGCGTAATCTCCAGGATATCTTTTATCGGCCACCTGGTCCGCCCCAGAAGAACAGTAACTTTCAAAGGAATATCCATGATGATATCCAGGCGTCCCTGATCCCACCCGGGTGGGGTATCAGACGGCAGCTTTTTCCAGGCAGGTTCAGCCGTGGACTTTTGCTTCTGGAACGCTGAAGCACTTGCCCCCTGTGCTGCTGCAGGCTCCACAGGCTCCGGTCCGGTAATATCCTCAGTTAAAGCGCTCAATGGAACTCCGGCCAGTTCAGGAAATTCGCCTGCCTCTACGTTTTCAACCGTTCCTTCAACCTGATGCTCCTCCTGTACAAACTGTTCCCCGGCGGCATCCTGGTACAGGTTCCCAAGGATAAAGTTGGCTTCCTCAATAGCCGTATCTATACCCATGATCTGCATGATCCGGGTATCAAGAATTTCGCCGATGGTCATTTTAAATGAAACAACCACCACTGGGCCGGTTATATTCAGCTGAAGGGCGTCAATATCTTCAGCACTACGGTAAACGATTGTTTCAGGAGGAGAAATGTTTACCGTCCGGCCGAACATAGAAGCCATAGAAGTTGATGCGGTTCCAATCATCTGGTTCATCGCCTCCGAAGCAGCGCTGACCCCAATGTCAGTTAACTCCTCGGATACATTTGTGCCGTCGCCGCCCATCATCAAGTCGGCCAAAATAGCGGCGTCACCCAGTCTCATCATCAACAGGTTAAACCCTGATAGCCCCTCAATGTACTGAATGTAAATAATCATGTAGGGAACTGAAAAACTCGCAAACAGTTCCTCGATAGTGGTCACCGAAACGGACGGGCTCGTAATGTTTACTTTCTTGTTGAGCAGCAGCGACAGGGTGGTCGACGCGGAACCCATACATATATTACCGATCTCTCCAAGGGCATCTTTCTCTTCGTCACTCAGCCCTGCTGTTTCTTGCTGCCCGGCAGGTATTGCCGCCTCAGGCGATCCGCCTGTTACCCCTTCCTGCTGAGCTTCCGGCCCGGTAATCTCAGCTTGCGCGGGCTCCAGATTAGCAGCACTCAAGAGAGCGTCTATTTCTTCTTGATTTAACAGTCCTTCAGATATCTTGATCACCTTCCCCCGCCAGCGCCGTTATCTGCACAGCAAGCTGGTTTCCCACCGTACCGGCCTGCGCTTTATATTTTAAACTTTCACCGACATAAACATCCATGTCCTGGTCGATCCTCCTGTCAAGAACCAGGACATCTCCTTTCTGCAACTGCAAAAAATCATTAACCGTGATCCGGGCCTGGCCGGTCAGGACAGTCAGCTCAACCATTGGAAAGCCGAGCCAGTATTCAAGCCGTTTCCTTTCCTTTTCATCTCTGGCAGAAGCCTGCGCTCCAAAGCGTTTTTGCGGTTGAATGATGAGCGTATCGAGCAGGCCAAAAGGCAGGCAAAGGTTGATAAAACCTTTGGCCGACTCTCCTACCTTTGCAATCATGGTAACTAAGGCCATAATTTCATTAAACGGGAAAATCTGGTGCAGATTTGGGTTTGTTTCCACAGATACGATCTCAGCCTCTACCAAGATGATATCTTTCCAGGACATCGCTAAATTTTCCAAAACCTTAGAGCTAAGGTTCCTGGTAACTGACAGCTCAATATCGGTAAGTTCGCGAACCTTCTCAGGTGTCTCCCCGTTTCCGCCGAAGAATAAATCGATCATGGGAAACAAAAACATGGGATCAAACTGGATAATAGCAGTCTCATTCAATGGTTTTACGGTAAAAATTGTGATCACTGCCGGGCTGGGAATAGAACGGATAAAATCTTCGTAAGTTAATTGATCGACAGAAGAAACTTCCACTGAAATATTATTGCGCAGGTAACCGGTAAAAAAGTTTGATAAAAACCTGGCAAAAACGCCATGAAGCATCTGCAGGGAGCGCAGGTGCTCCTTGGAAAGCTTGTTAGGCCGCCGGAAGTCATACGCCTTATAATCAACCTGCTTTTGCGTGTCTTTAAGGTCCTCAATTTTTACCTCGCCGGTGGACAGCGCGTCCAGTAAGGCATCTATTTCACTTTGGGACAGTACGTCCATAATCTTATTCCTTCCATGAAAGGCTGAATTTACTGACCGGCTCTGGCCAGAACTCTTTCAATGGCCTGAAGAATCCGATCCTGCTGGAATGGCTTGACGATAAAATCTTTCGCGCCCGCCTGGATGGCTTCCATCACCATAGCCTGCTGGCCCATGGCGCTGCACATGATTATATTGGCATTGGGGTCGATGCTGCGTATAGCTTTCACACCATCAATCCCGTTCATTTCCGGCATGGTGATATCCATGGTTACCAGATCGGGCTTATGCTGCTTGTACAATTCCACCGCAACCCGCCCGTTCTCGGCTTCACCGATGACCTCATACCCGTTTTTTATAACGATGTTTTTAATCATCATCCTCATAAAAGCCGCGTCGTCCACAATCAGTATCCGCTTGCCCAAAGTTTCTCCCTCCTGTTTCTCACTTATGCTTCAAATTACATGCCAAGCGCTTCAAAAAGCCGGTTTAATGCTCCAGTCTCAGGCAACAGGAAAAAATGCCCCCTGATTTCGTCTTGTTCCTGGAAAAAAACTGTTTCAATAAACAGCACCTTATCCTCCCAATGACCGCTGGCAACCAGAGAGGTGCTTAGAATTGCCCCGAACATATCAAAAGCAAACATCGGCACTGACGTGTTCATGGTCAGTCCCGTCATTCCTCCAATGGCATTTACAAATGAGCCCGTCAAAACATTGCCGATTTCCGACACGGCCGACTCGCCCATGGCATCCAGTTCCTTGGTGCTGCCGACCTCCTGCCCCATCAACATATCGACAAGCCTGTAAGTACTCTGCTCTGTGAAAATAAATAATACTGTTCCCGGAACATCTCCCTCAAGATCAAGAAAAACACAAGATACAACTTCTTCCGGACCGCCTGCCATGAGAAATACCTGGTCAACCCCTAAAAAGCAAGCCTTGGGCACAGCCATGTTCACCTTTTTATTAAGCAGTTCGGCCAGAGCGGTAGCCGCGTTTCCCAGGCCGATATTGCTTATCTCCTGCAGGGCATCTATATAAATATCCGAAATTACCGCTTCTTCTGTCACTTTAATCCCCTCTTTTTAATCACTTTCTGCGGTAAAAACATGAGGCTATTTTCTCAAAACCCAGCTCTTTATAATTAAAGATCATTTCACTGGCACCAATAAACAGCACACCGCCTGGTTTCAACGCCCTGTAAAATTTTCTATTTAATACGTCCTGTGCTTCCTTTGTGAAATATATCATAACATTCCGACAGGCAATCAGGTCGTAACCCTGACCGAAAGGGTTCAGCAACAGGTCATGCTGCCTGAAAGAAACCATTCTCTTTATGCTCTCATCCAGGTAATACAGATTGTTTTCCCGCCTGAAATACTTTACCAGGCGCGGGCCGTTGACATTGCGCACCTGATCCGCGTTATAGCAGGCCACGGCAGCCGCCTGGAGGATATTACGGTCTATGTCGGTGCCCTCTATCTGGTGGCGCCGGCCGGGAGTTAGCTCATTCAGTATTATCGCTATGGAGTAAGGCTCCGCCCCGCTGGAGCAGGCAGCGCTCCAGACTTTCAGGGTTCCTCTGTTTAAAAGAGCGGGAAGCACTTTTTCCTCCAGCAGAGCAAACATCAGCTTGTCCCTGAAAAATTCAGAGACATTTATGGTCAGAGTATCGAGAAAAGCCAAATAAGCCTTGCGATCGGAGATTAGCAATTTAAAAAAGGCTGCATAATCACCCGCATTTAACTTTTGTTTTAACATCAAATTATCCAGACGGCGCTTTAGCTGGTTCTCTTTGTAAGAATTCAAATCCAGCTTAAAATTATGGCGTACTCTTTCCTTAAAAAGCAAAAAATCCATACCCGCTTCCTTTTTTAAATATAATTTTCATACGTAAGTATTCAGTAAACCCGGTGGAGGCATGGCGTTATCGTTAGCGAACGACTTGCGCAGCGCCGATGACAGCACTCGGCGAGGCTGAGGATGCGAAATTGGGGGCGCGGACACGGATGTCCGCGCCAGCCTTCACTGAACCAGGACGGTGAATTGAAGGCGGTCCAATTTCGCCCGAAGCGAGCCATATGTGCTGTCGGCGCGAAGCACTGGAGTGAGCGGTGATAACGCCATGCCTTAG
>Ga0067045_1003593_pt1 | contig 17990 bp, 16 predicted proteins | sample TerdegcTABiofilm_FD_59184 | JGI IMG/M metagenome (GOLD analysis project Ga0067045, IMG submission 59184) | Combined Assembly of (Gp0054472, Gp0054536) Wastewater bioreactor microbial communities from Singapore -Terephthalate degrading... | reverse complement strand
AGTTGGAGAGGCCTATACAAGGTAAGCATCCAGGAATACCTGATCTGTGCAATACAGAATATTGAGGTATTAATACGCCATATGAGAAAACCTCTAAAAGGGGCAATGGCAAGACCTTTAAAAGATATNCTGAAACAGANGNTTNNAANGGNTGGTAGATACTTATTAAATTTAATAAGATTCTTTATGTATCAAATCCATCATCAGTTTAATTATGGTATATGAAGGGATAGGGTTTGGATGCTGCTTTTAAAATATAGTACAAGGTGTTTTGGGCAACAGGGTGTTTGCATCAGGGGTCAGTATATGTGTGGAGTGGTCAGGGAGGGGACTCATCAAAAAAGTCTTATTTTAGATAAGAGAGGTATCTCTGTAAACAATCTTTCCTTGAACTATTGTAAGGAGATTTTTTCCTTTCATTTTCCAGCCATGGAAGGGTGTATTTTTTCCCTTTGAATAGAATGTATTCTTATCGACAATCCATTCAATATCCGGATTAAATACTATTAGATCCGCTACCCTTCCCACCCCTATCTCACCGTATGGCAGGTTTAATAATCTGGCTGGGTTAACGGTATATTTCTCTATAAGCCCTTCTATAGACAATATACCTTCGTGGACAAGGGTAAGAGAAAGAGGCAGGGCTGTCTCAAATCCTGAGATACCCAAGGAGGCTATGTTGAATTCAACATCTTTTGAAGTTAAGTCGTGAGGCGCATGGTCTGTGGCGATTATATCTATTATCCCCTTTTTTAAACCTTCTTTAATAGCATCTACGTCTTTTTTTGAACGTAACGGGGGATTGACCTTTGTATTGGTGTTAAAGTCAATTGTTGCCTCGTCAGTTAGTATAAAATAATGGGGACACGTATCAGCCGTNATCATTTTATATCTTGTCTTTGCATNGGCTATGATATTAACACTTCCTNCAGTGGAGATATGGGTGAGATGAATAGGTGAACCAACNTACTCAGCAATGGCTATATCCCTTGCCACTATGATCTCCTCGGCAATGGACGGGACAGCGTCGAGCCCTGTCACAAGAGATACACTGCCTTCATGGACATATCCTTTTGAGAGATCAGGGTCTTCACAATGCGATATAACAGGGATACAGAAGGTTTTTGTATATTCAAGGGCTTTTCTTAATAATTCAGCGTTTCTTACTGATTTACCATCATCAGAGATAGCCACAATCCCTGCCTCGAACATCTCGCCAATCTCTGAGAGTTCCTCGCCTCTCAAGCCTTTTGTTATGGAGCCACAGGGGAGAACACGACAGTAGCCTTCGAGTTTTGCCTTTTTGGTTATATATTCAGTTACACTTTTGTTGTCATTGACAGGATCTGTGTTTGCCATGCACACCACAGAGGTAAAACCACCCCGGGCTGCAGCCATAGTCCCTGTTTTTATTGTTTCTTTGTATTCAAAGCCAGGTTCCCTTAAGTGGGCATGGACATCAATGAGTCCAGGTGTGAGTATATGACCTGAGGCATCGATAACCTCATCCTCATTTCCCTTCTCCTTTAGATTTTTTCCTATCTTTTCGACTATTCCATCTTTTATAACTATGTCAAGAATCTCATTTATATTGTTCTTAGGGTCAATGAGCCTGCTATTTTTAATTAGTATTATCATGTCCCACGCCCCACAAGAAGATATAGGATAGCCATGCGGATAGCTACACCGTTCTCTACCTGATCAAGTATTACCGAATATGGGCCATCTGCAACCTCATCTGTTATCTCCACGCCCCTGTTTATTGGTCCAGGGTGCATAATAATCACATCGTTTTTTGCCTTTTCAATGTGTTTTGCCTTAAGCCCATAAAGGGTTGAGTATTCTCTAACAGAAGGTATATAGGAGATACCACCCCTCTCTTTCTGTATTCTCAGCATCATTATGACATCTGCATCTATTATCGCCTTATCTATATCGTATTCTACTCTTACTCCCAGCTCCTCAAGGTGTGGCGGTATCATGGTAGGGGGGGCTGAACATATAATCTCTGTGTCAAAGTTTCTCAGAGCAAATATATTTGACCGTGCAACCCTACTGTGTATTATATCGCCTATTATTATAATCCTTAGACCGTCTATCCTCCCTTTTTTTTCTTTTATGGTAAACAGGTCTAGGAGTGCCTGGGTAGGGTGTTCATGGGCGCCATCACCACCATTTACTACCGATGACTTCATTATCCTTGAGAGCATATGCGGTGCACCTGGCATACTGTGCCTTATGACGATAACAGCTGGTTTCATGGATTCAAGGTTCTTTGCCGTGTCCTTGAGTGTCTCGCCCTTGACATAACTGCTTGTGCTTGCTGAGATATTTATTGTATCAGCGCTTAGCCTCTTGGCTGCTATTTCAAAGGATGTCCTTGTTCTTGTGCTTGGCTCATAAAATAGGGTGATTATTGTCTTGCCCCTTAGGGTAGGAACTTTTTTGATCTCCCTCAAGGATATCTCCTTGAGGGACTCAGCGGTTTCAAAGATAAGAAGTATCTCTTCCTTTGTAAGGTCTTTTATCCCAAGAAGATCTTTTTTTGTCCAATTCATCATGTTTTCATTATTATAACTTCATCCTTGCCGTCTACCTCTTTTAATCTGACAAGAACCTCTTCTTCTGCGTCTACAGTAGTATAGAGTATGCCTGCAAAATCTGGGTGAATGGGTAGTTCTCTGTTACCCCTGTCAACGAGGACGCCAAGCTGTATCTTCTGAGGTCTTCCAATGTCCATAAGGGCGTCTATGGCTGCCCGGGCAGTCCTTCCTGTAAACATTACATCATCTATAAGGATTACTATCTTGTTGTTTATATCAAAGGAGATATCTGTTTTTTTAACGGCCGGGGATTTGAGTTTAAATATGTCATCCCTATACATGGTTATGTCAAGGATACCGATGGGTAATTCCTTTTCTTCTATCTCCTTTATCTTTTCCTGTATTCTTTTTGCTAGATATACACCCCTTGTTCTTATGCCTATTAGACAAAGGTTGTCGCACCCTTCATTTTTTTCAAGTATCTCATGGGTTATCCTTGTTAGCGTCCTATCTATTGCCTTTTTATCGAGCAGTGTCTTTTTTTTCATCAGTCACCCATATAGATGGCCTTTTTATGGCACTCTTTTAGACATGATAGACATTCTATACAATCCTCAGGTGATGAGACAATGATTTTCTTATCGAGCAGCTTAAAAACATCATAGGGACAGATAATTAAACAATCGCCGCACCCGTTGCATCTATCCAAGTCTATCACTGGCACCATTTTGTTGCAATAGTTACTACTATAATTAGTTTATTAAAAAAAATCAATTAAAAAGACCTGTTACAAAGATTAGTTAAGGTTATGAGAAATTTCTTGGTTAGCCAAACTTGATATCAAAAAAAACAGGCAAGACCGAGACGCTATGTGCTATGATACCTTCAGTGGATACCAAGGTTGATGTATAATAAGAGAATGGAGGTATCAGCACGGAGAAGATTACCGGTGTAATATTGTACAATAGAAGCTCAGGGAAGAGGCAATAAAGATGATAACAGAGGGTGGATTAAAGGCATAAGGGGCTGCACGTTTATTAAAGACCTGGGTACCTATTACCTGTTGCCTATTTAAGGCAGTTTGTTATGTTGAAGGATGCGGCATGAAAATGTTTTGGAATCAACCGTTGACATCAGAGGCCATAAAGAACATAATCCATAAAAGAGGGGGTATAAATATCAGGTGTTTAATCTTAAGAAGGCAACGCTGATATTCAATAAAATAGAGTGCATAAAAAACAAGAAAAAAGGTTTTTGCATAGAGATAAAAGATCAAAAAACGGAGGTATATGATGGGTAAAATCTTTATGGATAACCCCCTTTCTATAGGGAATACACCACTTGTAAAACTAAATAGGGTTATTAGAAACTCAAAGGCAACAGTCCTTGCAAAGATAGAGGGCAGAAATCCTGCCTATTCTGTTAAGTGCAGGGTAGGTGCTGCCATGATATGGGATGCAGAAAAGACAGGAAGGCTGAAACCAGGTATGGAGATTATTGAGCCTACATCAGGCAATACAGGCATTGGCCTTGCATATGTATCTGCTTCAAGAGGCTATAGGCTAACCCTTATCATGCCTGAAACCATGAGCATTGAAAGGAGAAAGGTGTTAAAGGCATTCGGTGCAAATATAATATTGACAGAGGGGGATAAGGGTATGAAGGGTGCCATAGAAAAGGCAGAGGAGATATGGCAATCAGACCCATCAGGATACTTTATGCCACAACAGTTTGAGAACCCGGCAAACCCTGCTATACATGAGGCAACCACTGCCAGCGAGATATGGGAAGACACAGACGGAAAGATGGATATACTAGTAGCAGGTGTTGGCACTGGCGGAACAATAACAGGCATAAGTAGGTTTTTCAAGGTAAAGATGGGCAGGGGGATCATATCTGTTGCCGTAGAACCATCAAACTCCCCTATCCTGACCCAGACCACAAAAAGACAGATACTAAGGCCTGGCCACCATATGATCCAGGGCATAGGTGCCGGCTTTGTCCCAAAGGTTTTAGATCTTTCTTTAATAGACAGAATAGAGGCTGTGGGTGATAATGAGGCCATAGATATGGCAAGACGTCTTGCAAGGCAGGAGGGTATATTATGTGGCATATCCTCAGGAGCTGCAGTCCATGCTGCTGTAAGGATAGCGAATGAGCCTGAGAATAAAGGCAGAACCATTGTGGTGATACTACCTGATTCAGGGGAGCGTTACCTTTCAACACCTTTATTTGAAGGGATTTAAATAGAACAATAACATGATAAAGAGATAGTATCTTTTATTACTGGATTAAAAAAACAATAGGTTCAGAGAGGATATGAAGAAGACTGTAGTTGTTGGCATGAGCGGTGGGATAGATTCAACTGTTACTGCATTATTACTTTTAACAAAAGGGTTTCATGTAATTGGCATAACTATGAGTATATGGGAAGGGACAGAACACCAAAAAAATTTAAGGGAAGGGTGTTATGGACCCAAAGAAACAATCAGGATAGAGGACGTAAAGAAAGTGGCGTCTATGCTCGGTATAGAACACCACGTTATAGACCTAAAAAAAGAATTTAAAAAAATAGTGCTTGAATATTGTTATATAGAATACACATCTGGAAGAACGCCTAATCCGTGTATAATATGTAACTCAGAGATTAAATTTAATGCACTACTTCAAAATGCGCTGTCAGCAGGGATAAACTTTGATTACACTGCCACTGGTCACTATGCAAGGATTATTTTTGACAAGACATCGCAAAGATTTCAACTAAAAAGAGGTGCTGATAAAGCAAAGGACCAATCTTATTTCTTATACAGGCTCTCCCAGAAACAGTTGAGTAAAACCATTCTACCCCTCGGTGACTACCATAAAAGAGAGACAAGAGAGATTGCGGCCACAAATGGTTTTGGCTGGTTGACAGGAAGACCCGAGAGTCAGGATTTTATAGGCTGGGATGGTTATAAACTTTTCTTTGGCGGACAGGACAGGCCTGGTAACATAGTTGATATACAAGGCAATGTGATTGGCAGACATAAAGGCATATCAAGATACACAATAGGACAGCGTAAGGGGCTTAATCTCGCAGGGATGAGGGAACCGCATTTTGTAATGAAGATTGATGCAAAAAAAAATGAAATAACTGCTGGCACAAAAGATATGCTTCTCAAAAAGGACCTCATTGCCTCTAATGCCAACTGGTTTATACCCCTTGATGAGATAGATATGCCTATTTATGGCCAGATAAGATATAGATCTAAACCAGCATTGTGCACCGTTTATAAAATAGATAACTGCCGATTTAGGGTTATGTTCCATAATCCCCAGGAGGCAATAACCCCCGGACAGTCAATAGTGCTTTATCAGGACGATACATTAATAGGCGGGGGCATTATTGAGGATAAATACCCATGATGTCTTTTCATTGCAGTGAAAATTGATTTTGGCAATAGCATGTCGCATTTCCTTTATGGACATATACTAAATAAAATGTGTTATGATGCCTTTATGAACATTAAAGTTGATGTATAATAAAAAAGGAATATAGAAAGACATTGGTTTTTTAGTAGTCTTCATCAATATCTTTAAGGTGTTCTGCTATGATGCGGCAGTGACGGACAACACCTTCAAGGTTTACAAGTATATCAACAAAGATAGGACCAGCCTCTGCCCTGCATATACGCTGATAGAATCTCTGTAGGTGTCTTTCCACGGCCTCGTTTATGAGCAGATTCACATCCTCTGCCATCCTGATTATCCTGTTGATTTTTGACATATCCTTTATTTCTAAGATGGACAATGTCAGATCAACTGCCTCGACAACAAGCCTGCCAATTTCTTTAAGCTCTATCACGGCAGGTTCTGAGAATACTGCCTTTCTCATATGTTTTGATTCAGATAATTCAATAATATTTAAAGAATGATCGCCCATCCTTTCGATATCATATACAATAGAAGAAAAGGCAAAGAGTTTTTTTGAAAGCCCTGTGGATAAATGATTGCATGATATATGCCAGAGATATTTCGTGATTTCAACCTGAAGGTTATCGATAACCATCTCTATATATCCCAGGTCTTTTCTCTTGGCACCTTTATATTTACCGACAAGCTCGAGACTACCTTGAAGCATCTTTCTGGCAAGGATAATCTCCCTTACAAGTTCCTTCTGAACGCATCCAAGGGCATCCTCTGCATTTACAAGGCATTTCTTATTAAGGTATTCTGGCCAGAGGGGAAGTGTCTCGTCTTTCCCTGGGATAATTTTTTCAATTATATTTGAAAAGGGTTTTAAAAAAAACCCAAAGATAAGGGCAATAGAGACATTCAGGATGAAATGGCTAAAGGCTATCTGTTGTGAGACATGAGAAGAAAGGTTCTTTATAAGGCTTATAAAAAATGGAAACACGATAAGGGCTAATACAACACCTATAATCTTAAAAAGCAGGTGAGAGAGAGCACTTCTTTTTGCATTTATACTGAGAACAATACTGCCAAGAAGGGTTGTTACAGTTGTTCCTATGTTTGCCCCTAATACTACAGGGACAGCGTTTTCTATGCTTATTAACCCTTGTTCACCCATAATTACCATAATTCCCACAGGAATGGCAGATGCCTGGACAATGCCTGTAAATAATATGCCCACACCTACACCTATTAATGGATTTTTTGCCTCCTGAAAGAATCTTAGAAATGCCTTATTTTCCTTAAGAGGGGCTGTAGCATCTGATGTGAGGTTTAATCCAAAAAAAATAAGTCCAAAATAAAAGATAGCCTCACCATATAGTCTTAAATTGCCCTTTCCTGTAAACATCAGTATGCCACCTGAGAGTATAATGAAGGGGGACAGGGCAGTAAATCTCCAGACAATGAGCTGGGCAGTGAGGGTTGTCCCTATATCTGCACCCAGTATTATGCCCAGGGAATGGTAAAAACTTATAAGACCTGCACTTACAACACCCATTGTCAAAAGTGTTGTTGCAGAACTGCTTTGTAAAAGGAGTGTGGAGGTAATACCCATTAAGAATCCATAAAAGGGTTTTGCCACGGATATCCTGAGATACTCCCTTATGCCCCCGCTTAATTGCTGCTGCATGAGCTCACTGAGCTTTATCATGCCGAAGAGAAAAAGAACAAGGCCTGTTATAAACAGCAGTATGCTGTTAATCATTATCTTTTAAGGATCTGAATTTTTGTTGAGATGGATCTGATTAATGAGATCTTATGATACCTTACTGCCATTAGGTATATCCTTGTCAAGGGTTAAAAGCACAACCGATGATCTGTCCTCTGATGATGCCGCTAGAAGCATCCCGTGGGAGAGTATTCCTCTTAATCTTCTCGGCTCAAGATTAGCAACAATCACTATCTTTTTTCCGACAAGTTCTTCCTTTGTATAATACTGTTTTATGCCTGCAACAATCTCCCTTGTCTCTCCGAGGTCAATGGTGAGCTTGTATAGTTTGTCTGCACCCTGAATATCCTCACATGCCTTGATCTCTGCAACCCTAAGGTCAAGCTTTAAAAAATCATCTAATGTTATATTCTCCATTTTATACACCTCTATGAAAATTTTTTTAGTTTTTTTACCGTTGTCTCTCTCTTTTCTATTAGCCCGCAACAACCATATTTTTTAACACCCCTATCCCTTCTATATCCACCTCTACTGTATCGCCAACCTGGAGAGGTCCCACCCCTGGTGGCGTCCCTGTGATAATAACATCACCTGGCATGAGGGTCATAATATATGAGATAAAACTTACAAGTTTATAGACATTAAATATCATGTTCTTTGTACTGGAATGCTGTTTTATATTGCCATTTACCCTTGTTGTTATCTCAAGCCCTGCCACAGGGTCTACGTCAGATACAATGCGTGGCCCTAGTGGACAGAATGTATCAAAGGATTTTGACCTTGTCCACTGCCCATCTATCCTTTGCAGGTCCCTTGCCGTCACATCATTTGCACATGTATAACCGGCAATATAAAGGTTCGCATCTTTTACAGCCACATTCTTTACTTTGTCTTTAATAACAATCCCAAGCTCTCCTTCATAGTGGAGTTCTTTGGTCTGGGGAGGGTATACAATAGGGTTTCCATTGGATATAAAGGATGTAGAAGGTTTCAGAAATATGAGTGGATAATCTGGAGGTTTTTCATTCATCTCCTTTGCATGGTCATGGTAATTTAAACCTATGGCAATAATCTTTGTAGGATTAAACATTTTAACCCCTTAACTATTTTTTTACTTATCTTTCAATTTTATCTACTATAGACTGGATTTTTTTCTCCATCCTCCCTGAGGAACCCTTCCTTATGTCTAATTTTATTGTTGAATATACCCTGTTGCAATCGGGTTCAAGCTGTTTATACGATATACTCAACAGTTCTAATGCCTCCTCAAGGGTCTCAAACTCAATTATTGTCCCCATAGGGGTAAGTTTATAATTAAAACCCCTGTCTTTTAAGTATTTAATGATTCTACTTACGTATTCGCTTACACTCTCCCCTTTATCAGTGGGAAACATGGCAAATTCCATCAAAACAGACATGGACACCCCCTATTAAACATTAAAGTTCTGTAATGCTATCTTCCCCTGGGTTTTACAGATTTATTCTGTTTTGGAGTCTGGGCCTGGACAGGTTTTTTAACTGTTTTTAGTTTTTCCATCTCATTTTTAATATTTGTTAATTCTGCCTTAAGGCTATCATTTTCTTTTTTCATGTCCTCTATCCTTGACTCAAACCCTGATATCTGGGCCTTCAGGGCTTTTATGTCTATCCCCTCTATTTTTTTTGTGAGTTCTGCCACTGCATTCTGCGTTGTTATTTGTGCTGTTAAAAGATATATAATACCTATTAAGCACACAACAACAAGGACAGTTATTACTATCTTCCCGATACTTTTTTTAACCTTTACAAAAAAACCATCCTCCTGATAATCAAAACTTTGCTGAAGATTAAAGCTATTTTTAGTTGTTTCAGTCTCCTCTAAGACTGTTTTAAAACTAGATTCATCATTTTTACCCATTTTTATCTCTTTTTGTTTTACTATAGACAAATGAATTTAAATATTTTTATATTAACAAAATAAGGGAAAAAATTAAAGTGTTATTATTAGCTCAATAGATGCGGACAAAAAAATCTTGTTTTGTCTGGGCAATGTTTTTTTAATTTATGTATTATTGTAAATAACGTTTATACAATGGAATCGGGATTTAAAGCGTATATGTCATTATCAGGGCAGTTGATAATTGTTAGCAATAAGGGCAGGGATAATTTTCATGGACTTATTGAATGCTATGAAAAAGATGCAAAAGGGTGGAAAAAGGCGTATTCCTTTGATGCAGTAACAGGAAGGGCAGGGATAGTGGATACTGAAAAAAAGAGGGAAGGGGATGATGCTACCCCGGCCGGGGTCTTTACGTTGGGTTTTGTTTTTGGTTATGATCACCGATCAGATACAAAGATGGAATACAGGATGCTTAAGGATATTGATAAGTGGATTGATGACCCTGAACACCCGCTATACAATCATTTTATCTCAGGGGATACAGATGCTAAAAGCTTTGAGGTGATGAGAAGAGATGATGACCTCTATAAATTAGGGATAGTTATAAACTATAATATAAAGCCTGTAGTCAGATATAAAGGAAGTGCAATATTTTTGCATATATGGGAGGATTCAGATACACCTACTACCGGGTGTGTTGCAGTCCATGAAGATAGCATGGACACCATTATAAGATGGCTTGACCCAGAGAAGAAACCCTTGATAATAATAAAGGCACCCTCTGAGTTACATGGGTCGACCCCAATGTGCCGAGGGTTAGGGGGAATAAAATAAGGAGGCCCCTGCAAATTTTTGCAAAGGCCTCAAAATGTTCCAATACCACTATGAGGATTATAGATATCCCTATTTTTTGTAGAATTTAATCTCATTTTTCTTGTCAATGTCTATGAGAATCCTGTCACCCTCTTTTATCTCGCCTTTTAATATCATTAAGGCAAGGCTATCCTGAAGTTTCTTTTGGATAAGTCTTTTGAGTGGTCTTGCACCATATGCTGGGTCATAGCCCTCTTTTGCTATGAAATCCTTCAACGCCTCAGAGTATTCGAGCTCAATGCCTCTCTCTGCCGCCCTCTTAGTGAGGTATAAAAGCTGTAGCTTTACTATCTCCTTTATATTTTCCTGTGATAGGGACCTGAAGATAATTATGTCATCAATCCTGTTTATAAATTCAGGCTTAAAATGCATCTTTACTGCATCCATGACCCTCTTTTTAAGCTCATCATAGTCATTGCTGCCCAGATCGGTTATCCACTGGCTACCAATGTTCGATGTCATTATAATTACAGTATTTTTAAAATCCACGGTCCTGCCTTGACCGTCTGTGAGTCTGCCATCATCAAGAACCTGGAGCAACACATTAAATACCTCTGGATGTGCCTTCTCCACCTCATCAAGGAGTACTATCGAATAGGGTCTTCTCCTTACAGCCTCTGTAAGGTAGCCTCCTTCCTCATATCCCACATATCCTGGGGGTGCACCAATTAATCTTGACACAGAGTGTTTCTCCATGAACTCACTCATATCAATACGCACTATTGCCTGCTCGTCATCAAATAGAAACTCTGCAAGAGCCCTTGCAAGCTCAGTCTTACCGACACCTGTGGGTCCGAGAAAGAGAAAGGAGCCAAGGGGTCTGTTGGGATCCTGAAGCCCTGCCCTTGCCCTTCTTATTGTGTTGGATACAGCCTCTATAGCCTCATCCTGGCCTATTACCCTCCTATGGATTCTCTCTTCCATCTGGACAAGCTTTTCCATCTCGCCTTCCAGCATCTTGGATACAGGGATACCAGTCCATTTAGATACAACCCTGGCAATATCCTCTTCATCCACCTCTTCTTTGAGCATCTTTCTTGTTTTCTGGAGTTCAGCCAGTGATCTATTGCACTCTGCTAATTGCTGCTCAAGGCTGGTTATCTTTCCATATCTTATTTCTGCCACACGGCCAAAATCGCCCTTTCTTTCCGCCTCCTCTGCCTCTGTCTTTGCCCGGTCGATCTCCTCTTTTATATTACTTATTTTTGTTATAAGCTTTTTCTCCTTTTCCCAGTGAGAGCGTTTCTCTATCACCTCTGCCTTCAGGTCCTCTAGCTCTTCCATCAGTTTTTTAAGTCTTTCCTTAGATGCCTCATCCTTTTCCTTCTTTAATGCCTCTATCTCAATCTGAGTTTGTATAATCTTCCTTTCTATCTCATCTATCTCTGTAGGGACGCTGTCTATCTCCATCCTGAGTTTGGAGGCTGCCTCATCTATGAGGTCTATTGCCTTGTCAGGGAGAAATCTGTCTGTGATATAACGGTGTGACAGGGTTGCTGCTGCAATAAGGGCTGAATCCTTTATGCGGACACCGTGGTGGAGTTCATATTTTTCCTTTAGCCCCCTTAGAATCGCTATTGTCTCCTCAACAGAGGGTTCACCGACATATACAGGCTGGAATCTCCTTTCGAGTGCTGCATCTTTTTCTACATATTTTCTATACTCATCCAATGTGGTTGCACCAATACATCTTAGTTCACCCCTTGCAAGGGCAGGCTTTAACATATTAGATGCATCTATGGCACCCTGGGCACTGCCTGCACCCACGATAGTATGGAGTTCATCTATAAAAAGGATTATGCTCCCTGCTGCCTCATCAATCTCCTTTAAGACAGCCTTAAGCCTATCCTCAAATTCACCCCTGTATTTTGCACCAGCAAGCATTGCCCCCAAGTCAAGGGCAAGGACCCTTTTATTTTTCAGTGTTTCAGGGACATCACCGTTAACAATCCGCTGGGCAAGACCTTCCACTATTGCTGTTTTACCAACACCTGGTTCGCCTATTATAACAGGATTGTTTTTTGTCCTCCTTGAGAGAACCTGCATAACACGTCTTACCTCTTCATCCCTACCTATGACTGGGTCCAGTTTTCCTTTCCTTGCCTCCTCAGTGAGGTCACGACAGTATCTCTGAAGTGCCTGATATTTCTCCTCTGGAGCCTGATCGGTAATCCTTTGAGAACCCCTAATGTCTTTTAAAACAGCATATATATCCTCTTTGGAGACGCCATTCTGCTGAAGTATCCTATATGCAGCCCCTTCCTTTACCTCTGCTATGCCTATGAGGAGGTGTTCTGTGCTTATATATTCATCCTTTAGCCTCTCTGCCTCTGTAAATGCTATATCGATTGTCTTTTTAAGACCAGGTGATATATATATTTGAACACTGCCCTCCACACTCGGTATTTTCTTGAGCTCAGCGTCTAATTGCGATAGAATAGCACCTGTGTTTGCCCCAAGCTTATCAAGGATTGGCCTTACTATGCCATCCTTTTGAGATATGAGGGTGAATAGCAGGTGTTCGTTCTCTATCATCTGGTGTCTTAATGCCTCTGCCCTCTTCTGGGCATCAGATATTGCCTCCTGCGCCTTTATTGTCAATTTATCCCAGTTCATCTCTTTACTCCTTTTTTGTTGATATTAGATATCAGCTACCAGTTGATCTAAATTCTTTAAAAATAATCTGAAGTGCTGATATTGATTATTGTTTTTAATATAATCATGAATTTTATAATTTCAACAAAAGACATTCCTTGGATTTCTATTTAACATTGATTTTTCATCTCTTCTTATGATTTATTAACACCATGATAGACATTATAAGAAAAAAATTAAAAAATTACGCAGGGAAAAAGATTGAAAGTCCTCACTTTATGTGTGCAGGTGTAATAATCCCCATATTTGAGGATAATGGAGAGGTTTTTATAGTCCTTACCAAAAGGTCTGACAAGGTAAGCCTCCATAAGGGTGAGGTTTCATTCCCTGGCGGTATGTGTGATGACGATGATGGTGATACCATGATTACAGCCCTAAGGGAATGCCGTGAGGAGATTGGCGTTAAAAAAGACGATGTAGAGATCTTAGGAAGACTCGACGACATAATAACAATGACAGGCTTTGTTATAACACCCTATGTGGGGATCATTCCTTATCCTTATAGATTTGAGACAAATCCTGATGAGGTTGCATATCTTATATTTTTTCCCATTAAAAAGCTTATGGAGGTAAAACCAGAGATGGAATCTGCTGAATATGAAGGTAGGTTTGAGATGGTTCCATCCATATATTATAATGGCGACAGGATATGGGGTGCCACCTGCAGGATACTTATGAGATTGAGGCATATGTTAGAAGATGGGACGATTTAATCTAAAGGTTCTTCTTATATTATCTTTAGGGCACCTAGTTACAGATATCTATCAGGGGGCACTACCTGCGACACTGCCATTTTTAAAGGAAAAACTGTCTCTTTCCTATACCATGACAGGATTTATCCTTATGATGGCTAACTTCACATCGTCTATTCTACAGCCCCTTTTCGGCTTTTATTCAGACAAAAAGGAAAAGGCAATTCTTTTGCCTATTGGACTTTTAGCTGCTGGTATAGGATATTCCCTATTGTCCTTACCTAATAGCTACATAATGATCCTGTTTCTCGTTGTTATAAGCGGGCTTGGTATAGCAGCATATCACCCCGAAGGCTATAAAACTGCCCATTTTTTCACAGGCGCAAAAAGTGTCACGGGGATGTCCATCTTCTCTGTAGGTGGGAATCTTGGTTTTTCCTTGGGTCCTATAATCTCAATATACCTAATACACCATTTTGGTTTTTCGTACCTTCCTTTAATGGTTGTGATATCTCTTGTCTGCACGGCTATTATAATCTCTTTTAAAAAGACAATAATTATACCAGATTCTGAGCATGCTCAGAGACAGCAATCAATAGTTAGATCTCAGCCTGGCACCTATCTCCCACTTATCATTGTGATTTTAGTTGTAATAATGAGGTCATGGACACAGATGGGGCTTCTTTCTTATATACCTTTTTATTATATAGATTACATGAAGGGAGACCCCCTTATTGCAGGAAAACTCGTCTTTATCTATCTTTTGTGTGGTGCTGCAGGAACGCTTTTTGGTTCACCCTTTGCTGACCGATGGGGACACAGATTTTTCTTAAGACTTACCATGTTTCTTGCAACTGTCACCCTACCTTTAATATTCGTCCCTTTTGTTCAAAATAGTTTTTTATTGTATTTTGTATTGGGGCTTCAGGGGATGTTTATGATATCCACATTCTCTGTTACAATTGTAATGGCGCAGAAGCTGCTTCCAAATAGGCTTGGTATTGCATCTGGGCTTATGGTGGGATTTGCCATTGGAACAGGTGGTATTGGCGTGACACTCCTCGGGTTGGTGGCGGATAACTATGGGGTTCCTGCTGCCCTTAAATCAATATGTATCCTGCCCCTTGTAGGATTCATCCTGAGCCTGATTGTTAAGTATAATAAGGAATAATAGAAACATTCAAAGTCAATTAGACAAATCTTTAAGGTGCAATATGAAACCCGTAATATGTATAGTTGGCAGACCTAATGTGGGCAAATCAACACTTTTTAATAGGATCCTTGGTTACAAAAAGGCAATAACTGAGGATACGCCTGGTGTAACCAGGGACAGGAACTACGGGGAGTTTGAATACTACGGTGATACATACATACTTGTTGATACAGGGGGGTTTGAATCAGCAAAAGGGGACAGCATCCCTAATAAGGTGAAGAAACAGATAGAGTTATCACTTAATGAATCAGAGGCTATCATATTTGTCCTTGATGGTAAAGACGGACCTGTCTCGGGGGATATAACAATATTTGAAAGCTTAAGAAGATTCAACAAGCCGGTATTCCATGTTGTAAATAAGATAGATTCTGAGAAAAGAGAGATATCTATTGCCGAGTTTTATGCTCTGGGTATGGAAAAGTTGTATCCTGTGAGCGCTCTCCATGGAATAGGCATAGACGACCTGCTTGAGGATATAAGGGCAGAGATAAAAGGGCATGGGAAAGAGGGTAGGGCATTTGATAATAAAGATGATAAAGAGCCCAATGTGGAACCCTTTGAAAACGAGAATCAGGGTCATATAAAAATAGCATTTGTTGGTAGACCTAATACAGGGAAATCATCTATTGTGAATATGATACTTGGTTCAGAGCGTATGATAGTAAGCGATATCCCTGGCACAACAAGGGATGCCATTGATACAGAGATTGAGTTTATGGATGAAAAGATCATTCTTATAGATACAGCAGGCCTGCGGAAGAAGAGCAGGATTTCTATGAAGGTGGAGGAATATTCGGTTTCAAGTGCTATAAGGAGTATTGAGGGGGCAGATGTGGTTAATCTTGTGATAGATGCTCAAGAAGGGGTAGGGCACCAGGATGGGGGTATAGCCCATATGATAGCGTCAAGGGGTAGAGGCCTATGCATAGTTATAAATAAATGGGACCTTGTAAAGGGTGATATCAAAGAAAAGAGATACAGGGAGATGGTTATTGAGAAGATACCCCATGTCTCATACTGCCCTATTGTATTTGTATCTGCCAAGACAGGGATGAATATAGCCAGGATTTTAGAGAGGGATATGTCTATTTATGGCGAGCTTAAAAAGAGGATAACAACGTCTGATCTCAATAGATACTTTAATGTCATTACAAGTCAGGCTAATCTTACATACGTCAAGGGAAGGGCAGTTAAGATATTCTACATCCACCAACAAAAGACAAAACCCCCCACCTTTATACTTTTTTCTAATCACCCTGAGCTTATCCCTGATAATTACAAAAGGTATATAGAGAATGCATTAAGAAGGGAGTATGGTTTTATAGGTGCCCCCATCAGATTGATCTTTAAGAAGAAAAGATGAACAACCTTAACCCTAGGAAATGAGATTATATATCTCCTCTTTCAATGTATCTTGTGCCATCTCTTTAGGTATACCTGCCTTGACAATCTTTCCCTTTGCAAATAATATTGCCTTGTCCTGACCAAAGGCTATCCCTATATCTGCCTCTTTTGCCTCTCCGGGGCCATTTACCTCGCAGCCCATTATTGCCACGTTCAAATTTACATCAAGATATGCAACCTCTTTCTCAAACTCCTCCACAATATCCATTAATTTTGTTCTGCACCTACCGCATGTGGGACAGGAGATGATATTTACACCCACCCTCCTGATACCAAGATCGCGTAATATATGATACCCTGCCATGACCTCATATACTGGATCTCCTGTCAAAGATACCCTTATTGTATCGCCTATACCCTTATACAGTAATATGCCTATACCTATTGCTGATTTAATTGAACCTGAAAATATGGGTCCTGCCTCTGTAATACCTACGTGAAGAGGATAGTCTGATTTCTTTGAGAATTTATCATAGGCTGATATGGTCTGGAGGACATCTGATGCCTTTAAAGAAACCTTAAGTTCCTGCCATCCCATATCCTCAATCATCTTGATATAATAGAGGGCACTTTCCACCATGGCATCTGCATTGGGGTGCTGATGGTTTTTTAATATCCTCTTTTCAAGTGAACCAACATTGATGCCAATCCTTATAGGGGTTCTGGTTTGAATAGCAACGTGGACTATCTCTTTAACCTTATGGATATTATTTATCGTCCCGGGGTTTATCCTTATAGCATCAATGCCTGCCTCCATTGCCTTTATGGCTATCTTATAATTGAAATGGATATCCCCAATTAAAGGGATATCCACCTCTTTTTTTAAAAAAGGAATAATCTTACAGGTATCCTCGTAGGGGAGGGCAATCCTAACAAGCTCGCATCCTGCCTTTTTAAGATCCAGGGTTTGTTTTAGTGTCTCATCAAGATTCTCAGGGTTTGTTTTGAGCATTGACTGGACAACAATAGGGCTGCCACCACCAATGGGGATATTGCCGATATGGATTTGTCGTGTCTTTTTTCTTTTCGCCATGGAGATGCATCAATTTTATACCCCTCATGTAGTCTTGTCAAACAAAAATATAATGGGCAAGGCTTTCTTGTATGGCATTCAGGGATAGGGTAGAACTTATCCGAACTTTCCGGTTAGATATTCCTCTGTTCTCTTATCTTTTGGAACTGTAAACATCTTTTCTGTGGGACCGAATTCTATAAGTTCACCGAGATAGATAAAGGCAGTAAAATCCGATACCCTTGCTGCCTGGGCAATATTATGCGTCACAAGAAGCATGGTGACATTCTGTTTTAATTCCACTATCAATTCCTCGATATGGGCTGTTGATTTAGGATCAAGGGCGCTTGTGGGTTCATCAAGAAGAAGTATCTCAGGGTTCATGGCAAGGGCACGGGCAATACAGAGTCTTTGCTGTTGTCCCCCTGACAGAAATGTCCCTTTCCTATGAAGTGCATCCTTAACCTCATCCCATAGGGCCGCACTCTTTAAAGAATGTTCCACTATGTTATCAGATTCATTTTTCTTTAGCTTGATCCCATTGAGTTTATAACCTGCTATAACATTATCGTAGATACTCATCATGGGAAAGGGATT
>Ga0067045_1029860_pt1 | contig 17999 bp, 17 predicted proteins | sample TerdegcTABiofilm_FD_59184 | JGI IMG/M metagenome (GOLD analysis project Ga0067045, IMG submission 59184) | Combined Assembly of (Gp0054472, Gp0054536) Wastewater bioreactor microbial communities from Singapore -Terephthalate degrading... | reverse complement strand
TTAAAATATACAAATGGGAATCTGGAAAAAGCCCGCCAGATGGCTGCAGGAATGTTGCAGGATGTTGCTGTTATTAAGGGAAGGTTTAGAGCAGGCAAAGTAGGTGCTTTTTATATTTTTCTGAATGTTGAATATAATTATATTATTAATATTAACTCGCTGGTAACCTCATATAGTGATATTTACAATAAGATTCGTATTTTTGATGCATGGAAGCAATTTTATAATTTATTTGGTGATATTGTAGGTGATTTAGGTGGAGCTACAGAAGATTCGTATAAGTTTACCAATCATTTAGCTGATGCAATAGAAGGGTATGATATCTATGAACCAGCCAAAGCTCAAAATATACAGGTTGTATCAGAACTATTTGAGGAAATTATAGGTAAATATTTTTCACAGAACACAGAATGCCAGATTGAAATAGATAAAACCTCCTCATTAACCCTGGAAATTGAAAATATACCAATGGAATTGCCAGGAAAACAGGAGCAAAAGCAAGAGGAACTTGACCCCGATGAGATAAAAATGCGTGAAATAGAATCACAGGTAGAATATGTTATTCCAGGTACAGTTATTGTGTCTCCTGTAAAGGGAAAGTATATCAATGATATTAAAGCAGGTGAAAAGATTACTGTAATGCTCAGTGGCAAAGACCCGGTATCCGATAAGATTGCACGCATGTTTAACGCAATAACCACTGATGGGCAATACCTGCCGGTAAAAGCTCGGATTAAAGAAAAGGTCTCGCTTGCAACAGGTGGCTTTGCAATATATGCGCTTGTTGCAAAAAATGTACTGGTTAAAATAATAGAAGAAGAAAATGTAAAGATTGAAACAGATAAGCAGGAACAGAAAAAGGAAGAAAGTAATGAAAATATGCTATTTGTTTATATCGCACTTCTTTTGGGATTGTTGCTCATTACAGGTTTCATTGTTTTTGCTTTGTTGTAAATGAAACTATTGCAGATCAATATTATATTTCTTCATTTTAGCTTTCAGTGTGTTACGTGCAATATCCAGAACCCGGCTGGTTTTCTGAAGATTCCAGTTGGTTAATTCCAGGGTATGGAGGATGTAGTCGCGTTCAATTCCATCAATAACTTCCTGTAATGTTTTATAGTCAGGTGGTAAATATGATGATTTTTTCCGCCCTTTTCTGGCGGTATTTTTTATAATAATTTTTTCCTTTATAGCTGCCATATGTAACTCCTTAGTAAACCTTGAAAGATGTCAGCGTTTTCTATACATACCATGAAATATGATGTATAGAAATCATCACCCGATACACATGCTTATACCAATTTCAACATAAATCATCACTGGTAATTTTTTCAATACATTTTTTTATATTTTTATTAAAATATACTTTTTTATATAAATTGAATATGCGTGGTAAATAGTAATAAAACAAAAAAATAAATATTACATAAACATATTAATAGGCAAAATTAGTGATCATGAAGTTAAAGAAGATATGATAATAGGATACTTGGTGTATGGTTGTATTAACTGATGTATTAAGTGAAATCAATTACATCTATTAAAATAATTGTCATGTCGTCATAAAGATTTTGTTCATTTGCTGCCCATGTATATATATCTTTTTTTATTTGTAAGCATGTGTCTTCAGGTAACATATGTAGAGTTTGAATCAATAAGTTAAAAAAATTATATTCCCCATACATTTCACCCGAAGGATTACACGTTTCGATGAGGCCATCAGTATAAAGAATAATTCGCTGATCATGATCTAATGGGTGAATTATATTGTTGCAGTTTAGTCTATCAAATGCACCAATAATTCTTCCCTTTGTAGGTAGTTCATTATAGTCTTTTGTTTTTCGGTTAATAATTATACAACGGGGATGCCCTGCACTAGCTGCAATTAAGGTATTGTTTGATGTATTTATATATACATATAATGCAGATAACAACTGTCCGGCAGTTTTATCCGCAAGTATTACATTAATATTTTCAAGCAAGGCTGAAGGGTTGGAGCATAATTTACTGGAAGAGTGAAATGCTATTTTGCACATAGATGCAATGAGAGCTGCAGAAACACCGTGGCCGGTGATGTCAGCAATAAAGATTCCTATTTCATGTTGGCTTATAATGATATAGTCAAAAAAATCACCACCTACTATTTCGGCAGGGATGTATAAGGATGATATCCTTAAATTTTGATGGAGTGGGGGAATTGCAGGAATGATTGATTGCTGGATACGGCGTGCTGTGTTCATGTCTGCTTTACTTAGAGCGATTGAAGTTTGAAGCAATGTGTACTGGCGGATAAGAATAAATGAAAGAGATAATAAAAGAAAAAATAATCCCCAATGAATATATGAGCGAAAATCATAAGTTAAATAGCCAATAGCAACAACAACACTGTGCAATACTGTTATACATAACACAATCAGTCCGGCAAGTAAAATGCCAGCTTCCTTATTACCTGCTTTAAATTGATTTATCATAACTGAAATTATAATAATTACATCTACTATTAGCAGATATTGAAATATGTAACGCACACCCAAAATATATTTACTTGCATGCATATTCCCCGTAAAATATAATTCACCAATGCCAGCAAGAAGAACAATTGTTTCAAAAATGGCATAATATGTGTTAAATACAAATAATATTCCCAGTATTGATTTTTTTTGATAATTAAAGATTACTTTTGTAAATCCAATAAACATAGTGGTAGACCAAACGGATGAAAGCAGCCACAGACATATCCATAACAAGGGGGTATCAAGTAACAAATCTCGTATTGATGTATAATTAAGAATATATAGAATCAGTAATAAAGCAAAAAAACCAAAATAAAAATATTGCCACTGTTTCCTGTTAATAATAAATATTGTTAATGAAAAAAAACCTATGAAAAAAGCTATACTGGCAATGATTATGTTGGCAATATCAGATAAAATGATGTTCTTAATCAGTGTATACTCAGTACCCAGCAATACAGGTCCTGTTATTCCGATAAGGTGGTAATTTGATTGGATTTTAAAATAAATATTTTGACCTGCCGCGGAATCGGGCAAAGCTATAAAGTGAGATTTTTTTGGTATAAAATCCTTGCTAAAATTTGCATCTGTATCCCAGAATGAGTAGATTGGTCTTGAATCAACGTACACAACCAGTGCCAGATATAAATCTCGGATAAAAAGAGCTGGATGCATTGGCAGTTTATCGGGTAATGTTGTACGGAACCAAACAGTATTGGATTCTTTTTTCAATTTTGAAAAGGGATATATCACTTTATGCCAGTTACTATCGCCAGTATTAATATTTTCTAAGGAAAAATTCCAGCTATATTCCCAGTTATCGGAGAGCAGTTGAGGATCTTCATATAATCCTGATTGGCCAGATGTAATGAGATCACAACCTGTTAATATGATAAGCAGTAAAGGAAGGGCTATAATTATATAGATCAGTTTTAATAAGCGTAAACCAGAAATTATAATCATTTATCGCCAATTATTCATAAACAGAATAATAAAAAAATATTACTTATAACCCCAGTTCAATTGAGAAGTATAATAAGCAATTAATGGGGTAAAAAAGTAATTTTAAAATCAGGTGCATTATCCTGAGGTCGATTTAGCATAAAATAACCACAAGGATAAGTCCTTATTTGACTAAAATATAGAATAGCAGTAAAAAAGTCCACTCACAAATTTATTTAGAAGAACGGGAAGAGATAGCCTGTATGCTGGAAGAAGGATACACAAATAAACAAATAGCCATTGTACTGTGATGATCTTCCTCATCCATATGATGGGAGATGTGATGTACTCATAGACAAGACTTCATACCACATATCAGACGCACCATGTCAATATACGTTCAGATGGAAGAATGTGATTATCTAACACAAAATACATTTGAAGAGTGATAGTATAAAACAATATGTAATAAACCGGTTATTGGACGGTTGTAATCCTGAACAGATTCAAGAAGGATGGGTATTGATCGTACGGATTTCAAGGCAAATCATGAATCGATTTATCAATATATATCATAGACATTTAATAAAACAAGGAAAAGAGTTGGTAAAAAATGCCTCATGGAGTTATGATTAGCTGACAACCAGACACTTAACTATTGCACTTCATTATTGGATATAGCTTTTCTTCATTAATATTATTAAAAGTTTTGTTAACTTGTAAACAACTATTACAACTTATTATGGTAATAAGGTTGAAAATACCTTCAATGTAAATACATTTTATATTGTTTTCTCTTTACCCTTTGCATAATCTATATACAACCTAACAATACCTCAATCTGAAAACAGATAATTGCTAAGTTCATATTGATAATAACCAATTTTGAGATATAAATCTCCTAGAACAAATAATCTTTACAGGTAATGAGCGATTCTGGTATATATGTCTTAATACATTGTAATAGCTCTCCTGGCTCAATGGATAAAGCGTCGGCCTCCGGAGCCGTGTGTCTGGGTTCGTTTCCCGGGGAGAGCGCATACTTGTTTTCTATGTATATGATTGCATAAACAAAAATAGCAAACAGTGGCATAAAAAAATTTTATTACATAAGTCAGTTTCAGTTGTGGCGATAGTTACTATTATAACTGGGATCACTGCCGCAAATGCTCATGCGTTGTGCACGGTGGGTTTTATTACCGTGCTTGTGGTAATACTGCATAGTGTGACAGGATTAGCACTGGGGTATGGTGCTGCTTCGTTGCTTGGATTTGATAAAAGTGTGCGAAAAACCATTGTTTTTATCGATACCAAGCAATGAAGATAATTCATTATATGATACTTCATTGCCAATTTGTAAAGCTAATGGCTGTAGTAGCTTTTCAAGGATTTCAGGATTTTTTATCTGCTGATAGTGCAGCACATCTTTATATGATTATCTGAAAGCAAGATTTTTTAAAAGTATAATAGTATTTCCCTTGTTGAGTACTATCTCAGGATACATGCCATATATCATAAATTGCGGTAATAGACGGTCAATTGCTAAGGGGGAGTAAATAGATTGCAATTTTCGTATTGAAAACGGGAATAATCTGAATTTAATTTTTCTTCCTATTATTAGGATGTATTATAGTACTTGCTAATTTAAAAGAAGATGAACCATCAGCAATAATTAAAATTTTCCAAAAAAATCCCCTAAGTTCCATTAAGAAGTGTAATTATATAATAATTTATATAAAAATTATTATTATAATAACAATAAGACAAAATTTTGAAAAAATTATAAATAAGTTGTCAAAATTTTACTATACTATTCATATAGTAGCAAAAATCTAAAAAGAGTAACAGGTATGTTTGCTATATTTCAAAAAGGTGGCCCGGTAATGTGGCCCATTTTGCTATGTTCTGTTCTGTCGCTGGCAATATTTATAGAACGGTTATATGTATTAATAAAGTCCCGACCATATGTATGGGATTCAATTAATGTTTTTAAACAGCAGTTTATTACAAATGCATTGAATAAAAAAACTATTCCCGAATGCCCCGGGATAGTTAAGGATATGGCTGATGTCCTGGATCTGGAAAAAGATTATACCATAGACTATGAACTGCATGAAGCCGAGCATAAGCTAGTACGATATGCCACGTTTTATGTGCGCAACTTAGAACAACGGTTAAACTGGCTTGCTATCATTGGCAATATTGCACCACTTTTAGGCCTTTTGGGGACTGTTACCGGGATGATTAAGGTGTTCATGGGTATTCAGAATATGCAGGGGCAGGTTAATCCGTCAGCGCTGGCAGGTGGTATATGGGAAGCGCTGATAACCACAGCAGCGGGATTGATTGTTGCCATCCCCACCATTATTGCCTACCATTATTTTGAGGACAGGATTGATGATATTACCGGGGCGCTGAAAGAGTTAATTAGCGATATATTAGAGGTAATAAAGCAATGAGTGCTGAAAGGCTTTTTATTGAACGAAGAAAGAAAGTAGTGATTGATTTGAATATAGCACCGCTTATTGATGTTGTGTTCCAGCTATTGCTTTTTTTTGCACTCACATCATATTATGTTGCCAATCCTGGTATTGAAGTATCATTACCCAAAGCAAATTCGGCTGTTACTGTGCAAAGGAACAATATTGAAATATATATTACCGGTAGTAATGCCATTTATTGCAATGCCACAAAGGTTGAACTATCGGCACTTAAAGAAATGCTTTCCACACTGTCAGCTGCTTCAAAGACTGTTATCCTGAAGGCTGATAAAACGGTACAACTTGGCATGGTGGTGCAGGTGATTGATATCATAAAACAAACACAGGTTAAAGACCTGGTGATAGCAACAAGCATGGAAGAAAACAATGCCTCACAAAAATAGAAACATTGTTTATTATGCATTCTTCATTTCGATTGCTGTGCATGGTGTTTTCCTGTGTGTGTCATTTGGAGGCAGGACAACGGATATTCAAAAACATACATTGAATGTTACCATGCACACATATACAATATTGCCACATGTTGAACATGTTGCTGATACAACCAGGCTCAAGAATAATCCTGCAAAGCCTGTTAAAGAGGGTGGTGTCATGGCATCGCAATACATGGTTTCCAATGAGGACAGCCAGACAGTAACCATGCAATATACCGATATGATACGACAGCGTATTCAGGAATCGTTAGTATATCCGGCTACAGCACGCAAGGACGGTATTGAAGGAAAAACCTATATTAAATTCACCATCGATAAAAATGGCAATCTACTGTCGGCTATCATGGTACGTTCTTCAGGTTCAGCACTTTTAGATGATGCTGCCCTTAAGGCAATACACAGCGCTTCACCCTTCCCACCTATTCCTGATGCTATTGGCAGAGAGCGCATGACATTTGTGCAGGGGTTGACGTTCACGTTGAAGTAGTCTACTTCGTCAAAAGCCCAATCACTTCGGTATGATGGGTGCATGGGAACATATCAATCACATATAATTTTTGTAAGCGATAGTTACTGTCAACAAAGCTTTTGACATCACGGGCAAAGGTTACAGGATTGCAGGAAACATATATAATGCATGAAGGATTCATGGCAACAATAGTCTTCCTTCCTCGCTTTGATATGCCCTGACGAGGTGGGTCAATAATAATACATTCATGAGTATGTTTAAAAGGGTGATAGTTTTCAATACTTACCGAATGAAAATCAGCAGTAACATTATTACGTTTTGCATTATACCTTGCCCATTCAATACTCTGAATATTAGTATCAATGCCAGTGCCTATCATTCTTTTGGCTAAATAAATACTAAAAAAGCCTACACCACACCCCACATCAAGAAATGATGCAAAGCTTTGCGATAGTTCATCAACAACAAGAAGCATCTTGCTTCTCAGGAATTTGTTTGCCTGAAAAAATGTACTGACACTTCGTTCATAGGTGATGCCACATTCCTGTTCAGTGATAACTGCAGTGGGGTCAGAGCATATTGAGCTCTGTGCATCGATAGCAATTTTGATAGGTTCGTTAGCGTGGCTATCACACGATTTGCTGAGGATAAATGTATTTAGCTTTTCATGAAGAAGTAAGCAACCCTTTGCAGGTATTGGTTCAACACTATGCGAATCTTTTTTATAAAAGCCTATATGAGTACCATCTGATTGAAGTGTGGCGTGGCTTCGGTAATGGAATCGTTCACCTGAAATTAATTCAATTGCTGGCAGGATATGATGAGAAAGACCACCAATGTGTGTTAACGTATTCATGAATAGCTCTTTTTTTACTGTAAGTTCCTCTTTGTAGGGAATATGAAGGAAGTCACATCCTCCACAGTGAGTAAATGCAGGACATTGTGGGGTAATACGATTGGGCGAAGGGGTTATAATATCGGTAATTGAAGCAAAACAGTAGTTTTTTGCCTGACGAGTTATGGTAACGGCAACAGTATCACCTACGGCACTGTAGGGAACAAATACGGTTTTGCCATCAATAAAACCAATTCCATAGCCATTGTTGGCATATCGCTGTATGGTGAGAGTATGTGTCATAGTATTTTTACCACTTTTATCCCACGTTTTCCGCACACTCGGTGCTCCCTGCGATCGTGTCGTGATACATTAATTCTTTAATCTCACGTAGAGATCGCTGAGGACACAGAAATGATACCATATATGGCTCTGACCCCATTGTATCATACAAATGAAGTCATTTCAGGGTTTTATTTGTTATGAAATTATTGCAATGCCATATTTCTTTTTAGCTCTGGTGCGATGGTTGATTTTATTGTTTAATTAAAGTATCATTATTATCAATTAGCTATAAATGCTTTCCACTTTTCCCATCGACTCCTGCGATCTTGGCGTGATGCTTTTCTTTAATCTCACACAGAGTACGCTGAGAGCACAGAGATATTATTTTTTTCAAAAGAAAAAAATTTTTTTACACGAATAACATATGAAAAAATATATACTATTAGTAAAACGACTAATATATATGCATAAAAGTTTAAAGGAGGGATATCTCTCTATAAGGTTTTACTGGAACATCTAAAAGGTGTATTCCAGACTTGAATCTGCATATTCATTGAAGAATATTCATAAGGTTATTATTGAAAATGTAAGTGATAAAATGCTGCTATATGCATTTGTTAGAGGGTAAGAAACTTTTTGCTATTTCACTTATAGGCCTTTTTGTGTGTACTATTGAAAATGGGTTGTTTTCTTATCTACATACAGATAATTATTATGGATGGTGTCCTAAATGATTGCATGGAATGAACAAATCTATACAATGAGAAACATACAAAGTGGTAAATATCATTGGCTGGCAGTCATTACATTTTTATTCATCTTTTTTTTAAGTTGTTTATCATGTAATAGTGATAGCAATAATCTACCACCATATTTTACATCGTTAAATCAAAAAAAGGTTCCCTCAATGCTCTTTGGCGCCAACCTCTCCTGGGAACATCTAGGGGACGGGGCTATGAGTCAATCGGACTTATTGTTTGATCGTTCTTTCAGGGCTAAAGCCGATGTAACAATGAGCAATCCCTGGCAAGAATATGCCAATGGCGGCACCATTACCTGGAACACCACTGATCCCGGCGATACCAATCCAGCAGGTGGGAATTATTACACAGGATATGTTGCATTGTCACGATCAACTGATGGCTACACCGGCATCTTACAACAAACTAAAGAAGGGATATTAAAAGATACCGCCTATCAGATTAACTTTTCAAGCTATGGAGTTGGAGGAACCCCTGATATTATTATAGTACTATATAATTCATCATTTGAGGTCATAGGATCTGCCAGCACAAATGCACAAAACAGCACATGGACACAACATCAACTTTTTATTACTCCTTCTGAGGATGCATCTGTTTGCTATTTTGGCATATATATTGAAAACGCGGGCACTGTTCGCATCGACGAAATCCGTATGGCTCAAAAAGATACACAACCAACTGTAAAATCAGAATATAAAACAAGAATTCAGGAGCTTGGCGTCAAAGCTCTTCGATGGCCGGGCGGCACGCTTGCCGACTGGTTTTCCTGGAAGGATGCAGTGGGGCCAAGGCTTTCTCGTGGTGAACTCCGCGCATTCGACCACTTTGAAACACCCGCGTTAGGCCTGCATGAGTTTTTAAATCTGTGCGAAGAGTTAGGAGTTGAACCCCTCATCACCATCAACATTTTTGCTGGCGCGTCTGACGCGGCAGACATGGTTGAATACATTCTTGGCGATGCAACAACGCCGCAGGGAGCACTGCGCTCCACAAACGGCAGGAGCGCGCCATGGAACGTACAGTATTTTGAAATCGGCAATGAACCCGCAGAATCGTATAAAGGAAGCGGTCAGATCGAAAATGCAGGCGCCAACTACGCCGTCGTTGCGCAAACAATAATTGCGGCAATGAAGGCAAAAGCAGCATCCCTCGGCAAAACAATATACGTAAGCGGAATTGCTGAACCAAACTTTCAACTTGCTGACTGGCTGACTCTTGATGTCCCTATCGTAAAACTCCTCTTTAACTGGAATAGCCAGGTATTTAATACGACTTCCGGGATAATTCATGCCATTGACATGGTACATGGCCACTACTATGCCTATCGCGAATATGATGCAGATGAAGCCACTCGCTTCATACATCTCATGAGTGGAGGCTCCGTGCTATCGCGCACAATAGATGATAAACTAACCCCTTTTATTGGTAATTTGCCATTATGGATAACCGAATACCATGTCCTTATTGAAAGCGGTGGTACCATATATCCCGAATACACACTGGATTTTCAATCAGGACTTTCCATAGCAGATCTCATTCTTTCGATGATGAACGCACATATTTCCGGGGCATTCATCTGGAATCTCTCGCAATACGGGATGTTCGGGATGGCAGGCACTTCAGGAAATTGGCTCATCAAACCATCGGGGCTTGTGTTTCAAATGCTTTCCGCAGCCGCAGGCGAGGAAATAATCACATGTGAGTGCTCGGACAATGAGTTCTATACCATCACAAATGGCACGGGGATTATACCCTCGGGCCAGTCATACCCTTTCGTGACTGTGTTTGCCACAAAAAATGCCCTGAGCGGCAAGCCAAGAATCTTCGCCCTGAATAGAGACTACGATTCAGCCAGAACAGTCAGCATAACGGCAGAAGGGCTTGGCCCGGGCCAAGGCACCCTATTACGATTTGAAAATGCTTCGCTTTCAGCACATAACGAAGGCACCGTGCCGCAGGTGGAAATACAAAATGAATCTATTATTATTGATAATCCACTAGTGATTACGCTTCCTCCTCACTCTTTTGTACGCATAGATGTTAATTGATATAATGTATTATTGAAGCTGCAATTGATTGTACGGGAAAATTAGAAAAAAATATTGACAATTTCTCCACCATGTGAAATACTACCAAAAAGGTCATAATAGTAGCAAAAAGGTAAGTATACAATGAGATTATCAACCAGAAGCAGATATGGCGTCAGGATGATGTTTGAATTTGCACTTAAATTCAATCAGGGTCCCGTTTTTTTGAAAGAAGTAGCAAAGATGCAGGGGATATCGTTTAAATATCTCAGCAAGCTGGTAATCCCCTTAAAATCGGCTGGCTTGCTCCAATCGGTGCGGGGTGCCAATGGTGGATATATGCTGGCAAAACATCCATCAGAAATAACCATACGCATGATTGTGGAAAAATTGGAAGGCGATGTATCCCTGGTTGAATGCACTGAAAATCCCAAAGTGTGCAAACGCAATGTCGATTGTGTGGCACGAACAATCTGGAAAAAGGCTGATGACGCAATAATGCAGGTGCTTGATGGCATCACATTACAGGATATGGTAGATGAATATAAGCACGCTGCTGGAAGTATATACGAAATTTGAAATGATAAAAAGGAGATACAATAATGCAATACACTACTATCATAGAATCCATTGGCAATACACCACTGGTAAAGATTAATAAACTTGCACCTGGTGGGGTTAATCTTTATGCAAAGGTAGAGTCGCGCAATCCTTTGTCAAGTGTCAAGGATCGTATTGGCTATGCCATGATTGCGGATGCTGAAAGCAAGGGCTTGCTTCATCCTGATTCGGTGATTGTTGAACCCACCAGTGGTAACACGGGCATTGCGCTTGCTTTTGTAGCGGCTGTCAAAGGCTACAGGCTTATATTGACAATGCCTGATACCATGAGCATAGAGCGCCGTAAGTTGCTTGCAATGCTTGGTGCTGAAATTGTACTCACTGATGGTGCACTTGGTATGCGTGGTGCTGTTGAAAAAGCTGAGGAGATAGTTGCAAAAACAAAAAATGCCTTTATGCCGCAGCAGTTTAATAACCCTGCAAACCCTGAAATACACCGAAAGACTACCGCGGTTGAAATATGGAATGATACTCATGGGGAAGTGGATATCTTTGTTGCTGGTGTTGGTACAGGTGGTACCATTACGGGTGTTGGTGAGGTGCTTAAATCACAAAAGCCATCTGTGAAGATTGTTGCTGTGGAACCAGCTAAATCTCCGGTATTGTCGGGTGGTAAACCCGGGCCTCATAAAATTCAAGGCATTGGAGCAGGTTTTATACCAGCAGTGTTAAACCAATCAATTATTGATGAGATAGTAACCGTTGATGAGGCTGATGCTGGAACTATCGCCAGAAAATTAGCAAAAGATGAAGGTATCCTTGCGGGCATTTCCGCTGGTGCTGCTATGTGGGCAGCGCTGACAGTTGCAAGTCGTCCTGATAGCAAAGGAAAAACAATAGTTGTGTTATTGCCAGATTCCGGCGAACGTTATGTGAGCACCTGGCTATTTGATTAAAGCAAGAAAAGATAATGATATATCATCTACAATGGATCATTTAATAAAAAGGAGGAACAAAATGTCAGGTAACTATCGCATAGAAACTATTGCCCTTCATGGGGGTCAGAGCATCGATGCCACAAAAGCTCGTGCGGTTCCGGTGTATCGCACCAGTTCATATGTGTTTGATTCTGCACAGCACGGTGCAGACCTCTTTGCACTGAAACAAAAAGGCTACATCTATACGCGCATCATGAATCCAACGCAGGATGTGCTGGAAGAACGTGTGGCTATACTTGAAGGAGGCAGGGCAGCCCTGGCACTGGCATCAGGAACATCGGCAATATTTTATGCCATTATTAATGTATGCAGGGCAGGGGATGAATTTATCAGCGCAAGCAATCTGTATGGTGGTACCTATACCATGTTTGATGCTATACTGCCGCAGTTTGGCATTACCTGTAAAATGGTGCCCTACAATGATTACGATGCCTACGAAAAAGCAATATCACCAAAAACGCGTGCCATCTTTATTGAGTCAATTGGCAACCCAACGTTGGGCGTGCCTGATTTTGAAAAAGTTGCAACAATAGCACAAAAGTATCATGTGCCTCTTATAGTGGATAATACGTTTGCAACGCCGTATCACTTCAAGCCCATTGAGTATGGGGCTCATGTAGTTGTGCATTCGCTTACCAAGTGGTTAGGAGGGCATGGCACCGCCATTGGTGGGATAGTGATTGATGCGGGTAACTTTGACTGGACTGACACAAAGTTTGCACTCTACAACGAACCTGATGCAGGTTACCATGGCATGCGTTTTGCCCATGATCTGGGTGATATGAACAGCCTTGCGTTTATACTCAGGATGAGGCTTGTTGCGCTGCGCAATCTGGGTGCAGCAATATCGCCAGACAATGCATGGATATTTTTACAGGGGCTTGAAACATTCCCACTCAGGATGCAACGGCATAGTGAAAATGCGCTCAAAGTTGCACAATTTTTGCAAAGCCATAAAAGTGTAGCATGGGTGCACTATCCGGGTTTAGTGGGCGATAGTTCCTACAAGGTAGCTTCCCGCTATTTTAACAATGGCTTTGGTGGGATGGTAGTCTTTGGCATTAAAGGTGGATATGAAAGTGCCGTGAAATTTATAAATTCAATTAAGCTGTTTTCGCATTTAGCAAATGTGGGTGATGCAAAAAGTCTGGTGCTGCATCCTGCCAGCACTTCGCATTCACAGCTGTCAGAAGAGCAGCAGCGAGAAGCAGGCATTACACCAGATCTTATACGCCTGTCGGTGGGGATAGAACACAGTGATGACATCATTGCGGCGCTACAGGAAGCTTTAGAATAAAAGGTTTATCAGTAATACCCATAAAATCATGATTTATACTACATAGTATGGGAGATATTATAATACATGGGATCATATGTCTACATGTTGCCTGAGTGTGTGGCAATTCTCTCAGTATGTTATCATTGTGATTCCTCATATGGTATAGCATAAAAATCTTCCAGAAATTATTACCATTGCGTATATACATGTGCTACTCAGTGATTTGATTTTGTTTTGACATAGTTGGTTTTAAATGATAACCTATTATAGTAAATTATATTTTCTGCATAGATAGTGAACGTAATGATTGCTATAGGATATATAATTCAGCTACAAATCAATACAGTTCACTTCAGAAAGATATTATAATAATTGGAGGAAAGGTATGGTTAAAAAAATTCTGATTATACTGCTGTGCCTCATTGTTGTGCTTGGTGCAGTGTATGGGTATGTGTATTATAAGGCATCGAAGGTTCCTGAAAATAATGCACAGGCTATGTTGAAAGCTGCACTGCCGCACGATAAAAAGATTGTGGTATGTTTTGGCGACAGCTTAACACATGCAACAGTGAGTTTTGATTATGTTAGTTTCCTGGCTAAAGATCCTGATTTGCAAAACTTTATATTTGTAAATGAGGGGATCAATTCACGGTTGGTGTATAATCTTCTTCAGGTGGTTGACACTGTTGTTGCACTGAAACCACACTATGTATTTGTATGGATTGGAACCAATGACCTTAAAGGCTCGCTTAATGATAAAGAATACCAGCGTTACAATGAACTGTGGAATTTGCCACAAAAGCCAACAAAAGAATGGTTTGAGCAAAACTATCGTCAATTAGTCAGTATATTGAAAACAAAGACAGATGCAAAGATTGTGCTGATATCGCTGCCACCCCTGGGCGAGAATATTGACAGCCTTCCATTTAAGCTTAGTATGGAGTACTCTGCCATTATCAGGGATATTGCACAAAAAGAAAAATTGGGATATATAGGCTTAAATGAGATTCTTACCCGCGATTTGATACGTGAAGGCAAACGCGATGTTGCCCCATATACTACTGGATTGTGGTTTATGTACAGCGCAATTATACAGCATTATCTTTTTGCCAGGGATTGGGATACAATTTCTGATAGCCGCGGTCTTACCTATATGACCGATAACATCCATATAAACGGCAAGGCTGGGAGAATTTTAGCTGCTGCCATTAAGGAAAAACTTATTAGCAATAAATAATAAAGCCTTTAATCAGGAAGGCATTGTTATGTACAGCCTTCCTGATTATCAGTAACTATCGCCCTAAAAGGTATGGCTGAAATCAACAGATACGGAAGAGTCTTCCTTGCTCATTCCATAGTAGAAATGTACAATCGTAGCCATATTCCATGCAATAACAAGCCCTCCACCATAACCCTGATGGTAATCGCTGAAACGTGGATCAGTAAATGGATCTGCTGCTTTGTCGTAAACATTACCCACATCATAAAATACGGTTATCTTAAACTGGAAATTCTGCCCCCAGGGATTGGCTTCGGCAAATTTCCACCGCAATTCTGCATTTGCAACTGTCATGGTAGGTCCCACAAATCGCTGTTCGCGGTAGCCGCGTAATGTACGGTTGTTGCCAAGACCTGTGCGACGGTTGAGTGAAAATCCAAAATAACCCATTTCAAAGAATGGGGTATCTCCATTGGTGTCGGTGTAGCCTGCGCGCAGTGCTAATGTTAATGATTGGATAAGTGGGAAATAATATTGAAGCTGGACAGTGTGGCGTGTAAAACCATAATCCGAACCTATGGTATCATCAGATATTTCAAACGCATAGTCAATGAGGTATCCTGTTTTGGGGTCAGGTTCATAATCACGGGTATCATAGTAGATGCCTGCACGGATAAAGTTTGACCATCCGCCATCATACCCTAATGGCTGCAGTTGTTGTAGGAGTGTTGGCCCCTGAAGAGTGCCGTCAAACTTTTCACCATCCCAGGTGTCAATGGTCACTTTCTTTACTTCAAGGCCAGCAAGAAATTTAAGGTTCTGAGTTATATCCCTGTAAACATTCAGAAAATAGCTTGGCTTGGTGTATTCATAATTGTAGTACTTTAAAAAGCGTTCATCGTTATCAGCATAATCTAAATAATCCTGGAATTTATCAAATGTTTCATAAGCTGTTGGATACGTAGTGTAAAGCGTTAATTTTCCTTTTGCAGTATCAGCACCCTGACCAAAATAATTAGCATTAATCTTTTTATCATAGGCTATTGAAGTAATGATCCTGAATTTAGTGCCAAAGATATAGGGCATGTCCAAATTTATTTCGTGGTACTGATATCCATTGGTTGTTTGATAAAACTGTCCGTATAACTGCATCTTATACGGTGCATAGGCAAAATATTCGTCATCGCGTGTGCCGTTATTATACAGATAAACACGTACACCGTATCCAAACCCATTATCGCTATCATAATTAACCAGTGGTAATCCTGTTGGATACCAGCCTTCAATTTTTTTTGCCAGGTCTTCATCAGAGAGACGGGCAGCCATTGCATTTTGTAATGCAAAAAACAAACACAAGATAATAATGCATACTACAGTTTTTTTCATAGTGCCTCCAGTAATAAAATAATATAACGGCCTGGTATAAATCTTACATTTAAAAATTGATATTATTGTTTCGTGTATGCTAATTGTTCAAGTACATTCAGATCAAACTTGCCCATCATGATAGGACTTTCTTTTATCATTCCCAGTATCCAAGGATAATCATGGTGTATATCACTGGTGTAGTAACTAAAATACAGTGTATTGCCACGTATCACATACCCTGCATAACTGGTATCGCCTGCACTGGGCACATCTGAAAGCCATACAAGTCTTTCAGGTGTTACCAGCCACAGGGATGTGCGCTTTTTTGCCAGTATGCTGCCGTATTTATTAAGTAACCCTGGGGTATAGGGATTTCTTCTACCAATTGCATATATCTTCCCCTTGAATGCAAAGAGTGCTGGACCATCCAGGCGTGTACTGTAATCCTTGATGCCTGCCCACTGTGTGTAGGGAGGTTTTGCAATGCGTATACCAGTGCATGCACGGCTATCGCCTATCCACGAGTCTGAATATTCCAGCCGCTGAGTGCTTATCATTGTGGCATCAGGCAAAAATTCAATAGCGGTTTCGTCACAGCGATCACCTTCATAAATTAAAGAGACAGGCTCCCAACTGGTGCCATCAGTTGATGTAAAGAGCATTGCTTTTCCATGCTCATGCCAGTAGGCTGGAACATACCACCGCTTCCCATCAAAAGTCTTTGGTCTCCAGAAGAGCCACCCTTTATGAGCTATCTCCTGCAGGGAACTCCATTTCTTGCCGTCACTGGAAATTAAATACGCCGTTGAATAGGGTTCCGCAGTAAATTCAATGCTTTTCAGGACAAACAGTATTAATTTGTTACCAATGGCTAAAAACTTGGGATCTCGAATGTCCTCACCTGGTATTTGAATCGTGGAAAGCTTTTCCCACTGCTTACAATCTTTAGAACGCCATACTATAAGCTTGCACTCTGGAGTTGCAAAATGGTACGGCGATGAAGCATGGACAAGATAAAAGTAATTATTAAAATATACCATATCCGTATTTGAGTTGTGCATTCCATCACGGACTGCTTCCCATACTTCAAGGTTAAGAGATGGATCAACCTGTGAAGTGTTTGGTCGTATAAACCACAACGCAATAACAAGGGTCAGAGCTATAATAATACCAAAAATAAAAAAACCAATAATCTTCCATTTTGTCATGACGATAGCTCCTTAAACAAGAGTTATGTGTATGTACCAAACAATATAATTTTGATATACATTTTTGTTACTAGTTTTTAATAGTACCATTGTATCATATAGAGTGAGTACTTGCTCTATCACACTAATATTATATTGTCAATGTTATTTTTCTTTACAAGTAATCTGCAATTTATTACTATTACATCATTTGAACAATTAGTTGTTAAAATTATAGTATAATTTATACAATAAAATTTTATAAGAGAGGTCTTTATGAAGGATGTGGTTATAACATCAATAGTTCGTACTCCCGTTGGTACATTTGGGGGTGCTCTGAAAGATGTGACCGCTGTAGAATTGGGGGTTGTGGCCGTTAAGGAAGCCATAAAACGGGCAGGTATTACTCCCGGGCAGGTAGAAAATGTTATTTTAGGGAATGTGTTACAGGCTGCACAGGGTATGAATCCTGCACGACAGGTTCTCATTTATTCCGGTATTCCACAGGAAGTACCTGCCATGACCATTAATAAAGTGTGCGGTTCCGGATTGCGTGCTATTAGTTTGGCTGCTCAAATTATCAAGGCAGGGGATGCTGATATTATTGTGGCTGG
>Ga0067045_1003590_pt1 | contig 18001 bp, 16 predicted proteins | sample TerdegcTABiofilm_FD_59184 | JGI IMG/M metagenome (GOLD analysis project Ga0067045, IMG submission 59184) | Combined Assembly of (Gp0054472, Gp0054536) Wastewater bioreactor microbial communities from Singapore -Terephthalate degrading... | reverse complement strand
GTTGTAGCACCCATTGTAGCACGTGTGTAGCCCTAGACGTAAGGGCCATGCTGACTTGACGTCATCCCCACCTTCCTCACTACTTGCGTAGGCAGTCCCATTAGAGTGCCCAGCATAACCTGATGGCAACTAATGGTAGGGGTTGCGCTCGTTGCGAGACTTAACCCAACACCTCACGGCACGAGCTGACGACAGCCATGCAGCACCTGTACAAGCGCCATTGCTGGAGGGGTACTTTCATACCCTGTCGCTTGCCTTTCAAGCCTAGGTAAGGTTCTTCGCGTTGCATCGAATTAAACCACATGCTCCACTGCTTGTGCGGGCCCCCGTCAATTCCTTTGAGTTTCAACCTTGCGATCGTACTCCCCAGGTGGAATACTTAATGCGTTAGCTGCGGCACTGACCCCTAACGAGGCCAACACCTAGTATTCATCGTTTACAGCGTGGACTACCAGGGTATCTAATCCTGTTTGCTCCCCACGCTTTCGCGCCTCAGCGTCAGTTACGGACCAAGTAGCCGCCTTCGCCACTGGTGTTCTTCCAGATATCTACGTATTTCACCACTACACCTGGAATTCCGCTACTCTCTTCCGAACTCAAGATTTGCAGTATCAAAGGCAGTTCTACAGTTAAGCTGTAGGATTTCACCCTTGACTAACAAATCCGCCTACGCGCCCTTTACACCCAGTAAATCCGGACAACGCTTGCCCCCTACGTATTACCGCGGCTGCTGGCACGTAGTTAGCCGGGGCTTCTTCTAAGGGTACAGTCAAGTTCCGATGCTATCGGAATTTTTCGTCCCCTTCAAAAGGAGTTTACAACCTTACGGCATTCATCCTCCACGCGGCGTTGCTGGGTCAGACTTTCGTCCATTGCCCAATATTCCTCACTGCTGCCTCCCGTAGGAGTCTGGACCGTGTCTCAGTTCCAGTGTGGCTGATCATCCTCTCAGACCAGCTACCGATTGTAGCCTTGGTAGGCAATTACCCCACCAACTAGCTAATCGGATGCAAGCTCATCCATAGGCGCTTCAAGAGCTTTAACAACATCATCATGCGATGCCGCTGCATTATACGGTATTATCCCGTCTTTCGACGAGTTATTCCGTACCCATGGGTAGATTACTTACATATTACTCACCCTTGCGCCACTTTACTTGGGATATTGCTACCCCTTTCTCGTAGACTTGCATGTGTTAAGCACGCCGCCAGCGTTCGTCCTGAGCCAGGATCAAACTCTCCGTTGTAAATTTTTGTAAGCTTCTGTAATCTCAAAGTTTAACTTCTAAAGAATTTCTTTAGTTACTCACTCTGTCAAAGAACTTTCTTAAATGCGGACGAGAAAAATAATACTTAATTTTCTTTTTGTCAAGAGCTTTATTAAAAAATTAAGTGATTTGGAACTTCTCGAGGCAATATTTCAAATGTTGCTAAAAACAAGGATGGAAATATACAAGCTCTATTTAAATTTTCCAAATAATTTTTAAACAAAAATTTTTTTTCTACAGGAACTTAGAAATCGATTATCTGTTTAATTTATTATAAATTCTCATGGAGGCTGCTATGGAAAAGAAGATAAATTCGAATTCAATAATAAATCCTTTATCCGATCTTATTTCTGATGATATTTATTCATTATTACAAACAAAAGGATTAATTAACGAAAAATCAGTAAGGGATTATACAATAAGAAAAAAATTCCTTGAATTAAAATCCAAGAATGTTCCGGCAAGTGAGGCAATTGAACGAATTAGAAATGAATATCCTTACTTGCAATTTGATACAATTAGGAAAATTGTATACCAATTAAATAAATGAATTTTCTTGACAAATGAATGTAGGAAAACTATATTTCAGCTGTATGCTTTCAGAATTAATAATTTTGAAGGCATCGTAAGCCCAGTGTCTCCCCCCAACACTGGGCTTTTTTACTTAAAATAGAGAAATACAGATATGACAAAGAAAAAAAGTTATTCGAAAGAATTGAAAGTTCGAGTCTCTCCCTTTAACGATTATTGGAATAAGTATAATTTTTACCTATTATATTTTTCAATCGGTTTATTAATAATAGGTTTTTATTTGATGTCAATTGGAAGTTGGGAAAGTACTGCGTCATTAAATATCTCACCTATTGTTATTATATTAACTTATCTCATATTATTGCCAGTTGTGATTTTGTTCAAAACTAAATCAAAGCAAAAGGATTCTGGTGTTTCTAGCAAAAGTTAAGGGGAATATTATTTCTACACAGAAGAATAAATACTTGTTGGGTCACAAATTGCTTTTAACCCAACCGGTTGATTTTAAAGGTAATTACCTCGGTAATAAAGATATAATAGCTTTGGATATAATTGATGCGGGAATTGGTGATACTGTAATAGTTTGTCAAGAAGGAGATGCAATTCAACAGATTTTAGGACATAACAAAGCACCAGTTAATACAATGATAATTGGAGTTGTTGATAATATAGAAATAAATGAATAAATAATTTTCGCATACTAATTTGACATCGAACAGATTAGAAAATTTATCTTACCTCAAATTCCTACTTAGCATTGAGGGAATCGGTCCTCAAAAAATATTATCTATCGTTTCAAGATTTAACTCAAAAGACATACTTTTTGATAATTCCAGAACAAGTTTAAATTCTATTGAGGGAATAAATAGCATTTTATCCCAGCGGATAATTGAAGCAAAAAAGAATTACGATAAAATAAAAGCTGAAACAGAAGAGGAAGTAAGTAAAATATTCAAATTGAATGGTCGTATAATAACTTACTGGGATGATGATTATCCAATTCTGCTGAAAGAAATTTTTTATCCACCAATAATTTTGTATTTATTGGGCAGCTTAGACAAACTAGAAAATAATAATGTTGCCATAGTGGGCACAAGAATGCCAACTTATTACGGTAAACAACAAGCAGAAGTATTATCCTCGGAATTAGCAAAGAGAAATCTAATTGTCATTAGTGGAATGGCGAGAGGAATTGACTCGGTTGCACATAAAGCAGCTATTAATAATGGCGGTAAAACAATTGCAGTTATAGGTTCTGGACTAGATATAATTTATCCTCCTGAGAACAAAAAACTATTCAATGAAATAATTGATCAAGGATTAGTTATAAGCGAATTTCCATTAGGCACAAAGCCGGATGCACAAAATTTTCCCAAAAGGAATAGAATAATCTCAGGTCTTTCCTTAGGTACATTAATTATAGAAACTAAACTGACTGGGGGTGCAATGCAAACAGCCGCATATGCGATCGATCAAAATAGAGAAGTATTTGCAATACCCGGAAATATTAATTGTAAACAAAGTGAAGGGCCAAATTCTTTAATACAAAAAGGGGAAGCTAAATTAGTCCAGAACGCAGATGATATAATAGAAGAATTAAAAAGCAAATTGAATATTAAGGCAAATAAAAAACGAGTTGATGAGCATGTTGAACTTAATTTATTTGAAGAAAAACTGATCTCTGCTTTGCAAGAAGAACCAAAACATATTGATGAAATTTCAAAAATAACCTCGATGTCAGTATCGGATTGCCTTGTAAATTTATTAATGCTTGAATTTAAAGGTATGGTTAGACAACTACCCGGGAAAGTATTTTCGCTGAATTAATATTTTTTTCTATTCTTCCAGAAATTTTGTAATCTTTCTTTAATCCCTTTTTCGTTTCCATTTTCAGATGGGAAGTAATATTGTTTATTTTTCAACTCATCCGGTAAATAATTCTCATCAACAAAATTATTCTGAAAGTTATGTGGATATTTATAATCTGTCCCATATTTTAAATCCTTCATAAACTTTGTGGGTGCGTTTCTTAAATGTAATGGGACGGGATAAGGAGGAAGATTTTTTACATCTTCTAATGCAGAATCAATTGCGATATAAGAACTATTACTCTTGGGTGATGATGCTAAATATGTAGCACATTGAGATAAAATAATTCTGGATTCGGGCATACCAATTTTTTCAACAGAACCAAAAGTCGATTCCGCAAGAATTAGCGCATTTGGTGAGGCATTACCGATATCTTCAGCCGCAAGGATTATCATTCTTCTTGCAATAAATAGTGGATCCTCGCCACCTTCAAGCATTCTTGCTAACCAATAAACTGCAGCATCCGGATCCGATCCGCGAATGCTTTTAATAAATGCCGATATTAAATTATAATGTTCTTCTCCGCTTTTATCATAGATAATGTTCTTTTTTTGAATAATCTCTTCTATAAGTTTTCTATCGATAATTATCTGTTCTTTAGCAATTTCACTTACTACCGAAGCTTCAAGAACATTAAGTAAAATTCTGGCATCACCACCAGAAATGTATATCAGAAATTCCGGATCTACGATTTTCAGATTTAGTGATTTTAAAAAATCATCTTGCGTTAAAGCATAGTTTAATATTTGCTGGAGATCGGAATTACTTAATGATTCGAGTACAAAAATTCTGACACGTGAACGAAGAGCTGGAATAATTTCGAACGAAGGATTTTCTGTAGTTGCGCCAATTAAAATAATTTCTCCCTTCTCAACTGATGATAATAAACCATCCTGTTGAGCCTTATTAAACCGATGGATTTCGTCTATAAAGAGAATAGTCCTTTTATTGTACTGTAAGTTTGTTACTCCTATTCCAATAATTTCTCTTAAGTCTTTTATTCCAGAAGAGACTGCATTCATCTGAAAAAATTCTGAATGTGTGGTTTCAGCAATAATTCTTGCTAAAGAGGTTTTACCTGTACCAGGAGGACCCCAGAAGATCAATGAACTTAATGATTGATTCTCAATCATTTTGCGCAAAGGTTTGCCTTCTCCAACCAACTTATTCTGACCGAAAAAGTCATCTAAATTTTTTGGTCTGATTCTTTCAGCTAAAGGGATTACTGGTAATTCGATTTTACTCTGCAATTTTATACTTCAATTTTCTTCAATTTTCAAAACACGTTCATTACTTTTCATCATATGATATTTTTCGCGAGCTACTCTTTCAATTTTTTCCTTACTTGTATTCAACGAATCTATTTCTAATTCAAGTGATTTTATTTTCTCTTCGGCATTTTTTATTTGCATATCCAGCTGATTTATTTCTTTCTTAAGATTAATAAACTTTAACAGACCATTTTGATTAAAAACCAGAAACGCTAATGTCCCCATCACAATAAGAATCAATATTATTCTTAGAAAAAATTTACTGTTTAACTTAAGCATTAAAGTGCATTCTGAATTATTTTGTCAATTAATTCTTCAAAAGAAATTCCGGCAGCAGCAGCCATTTTAGGAACAAGACTTAAGTTTGTCATTCCGGGCAACGTATTAACTTCGAGACAGTAAGATTTATAATCTTTAGTAAGTCGGAAATCGATACGTGCATAACTTTCGCAACCAACCGAGTTGAACGCCAGCAATGCTTGATGCTGTAAATGCTCTGCAACTTTGGGAGGAATTACCGCGGGAACTATATATTCCGTTTTACCTGAAGTATATTTGTGTTCATAATCATAAAAACCATCAATGGGTTTTATCTCCAAAACCGGAAGTGCCTGTTTACCCAAGATACCAACTGTTAATTCCCTACCAATAATATATTCCTCTATAAGAGCGGTTGAAGAAAATTTTAATGCTTGATTTACAGCTTCCACAAGTTCTGATTCACCTCTACAAATAGTTAAACCAATTGTAGAGCCCTGATCATTCGGTTTTATTACACATGGATAGCCAAAAAACTTTTTAATTTTTTCTTTAATCAGGTGAAAATCTATTTCATTTGCGTTAACTACAAACCATTTGGGTGTGGCAACATCAAAATGCTGAAACATTATTTTAGACATAGATTTGTTCATAGCTAATGCGCTTGAAAGCACTTTAGAACCGGTATATTTAATTCCTCTCATCTCTAACAAGGATTGCAATGTTCCATCTTCGCCCCACTTACCATGCAAACCTATAAAAACAACATTAACGCCATCAAATAATGTTGAGTTAATTGCTTCAAGTTGATTACGATTTGAAATTTCCGAGTAATCCTTTTGTTCAAAAAACTTATACTCATCTTTTGGTTGAATTAATCCATAAGCCGGATCGATTACTTTTACATTATAACCTAAGTTCTGTAATGCTTTCAAAATTGATTTGCCAGAAGCTTTAGAGACTTCTCTTTCCGGTGAAGTACCACCAACTAAAAGAGCCACATTGATATTAGATTTTTCCATTTCAATTCCATAATAAAATTAAATTATCTATAAAAATTTTCTTTATTAATTTTTATTCCATATACCTTTTCAGCTAATCCGATAAGTTCCTCAAGATTTTTCATTGATAGGATTTTCTCTTTACCTATTAATCTTGCTATTATTAATGTATGTGCTGCATGCTCAAGTTTTTCCATTCGATAGTAAGCTTCAGAAATATTTTTTCCGAAAGTGACAGCGCCATGGTTTTCTAATAACAATGCATGACAATACTTAATATAGGGCAAGATAGAATTTGCCAATTTGTTTGTAGAAGGAGTTGCATATTTACATAATGGTACAGGTCCTATACTTAATATTACTTCAGGAAATAGGGGTTTCGTCAAATCTAAACCGGCAGTAGCCATAGCTGTAGCATGAACAGGATGACAATGTATAACACTTTTTATATCTGCTCTTTTTTGGTAGGCTATCAGATGTAATTTTGCTTCAGTTGATACTTTCCCATTACCTTTCAAAACATTGGCATGAATATCAATCTCCAGCAAATCTTTTTCTAATAAGTCCCCTTTACATTTACCGGAAGGTGTAATCAAAAAAGTATTTTTACTGGTTCGTACAGAAAGGTTTCCATCGTAAGCAGAAACAAATCCTTTATTGTAAACTTTATGACATACATCTATAAGTTCTGACCTTACCGACATTGTCTTTCAATCTCTTCAATAATTTTCATTGCTTTTAAAGCATCATCACCCGGGACTAACGAAACCTGATTTTTAAGAATTGTCCTTTGTAATGATTTAATCATATAAGTAATTTTATTAGCTCGTTTACGGAATGCTTTTTTAGCTTCTCCCTGTAAATTAATAATCAACTTAGCAGAAACATTTTTTTTGCCGATAAAATTTTCTAAGCTAATTATTCCCTTATGCCCTAAGATTTCAATTCTGTTAAATGACTTATTGGAGTTATACGAAACATTGAAATAGCCGTATCCGCCTTTTTCAAATTTTACGACAGCGGAAGCAAAATCCTCCACATCGCTTTTGTAAACAATATTATCAAGGTAACCTTTAATATCAACGATATCCCCGCCAAATAATCTAAGCATATCAATCATATGAGAGCCAAGATCCCGCAGCGCTCCTCCTCCGCTTAATTCTTTCTTAAAACGGAAATTATCATTCGGTGGATAATCGATATTAAATGTAGCCGAAACGGATACAATTTTACCAATCATTCCGCTTTCTATAAGTTCCTTGGATTTTAATACAAGCGGGTGAAAACGATGCGTAAAGTTGACAGAAAAAATAACATTATTTTCTTTACAGATATCAATCATTTCCTGAATTTGCAGTGAATTCATTCCAGCAGGTTTTTCACAAACAATATGTTTTTTAGCTTTTGCAGATTTAATTACCTGTTCATAATGATTTACATTTGCACCGGCTATATAAACAATATCGAAATCATAGTTTAAGAATTCATCAAAATTATTTGAATAATTCTGAGCACCAAACTTACCGGCAATATACTCAGCTCTTTTAATATCATGACTAAATACTGATATAAGTTTACTTCTTTGAATAAGGTTGAGAGCCGGTAAAAAAGAAGTCTCGACAAAATTGCCGCAACCTGCTACTCCCCATTTTAATCTACGTGGAATCGCTGCATTAATAATTAATTTACTTGGTGAGTTTAAAATCATTTTATATCCCTAATTTTTTCATTAACATCTTAATGGGTTTAGAATTCTGCATAACATAAAAATGAATGGCCGGAACTTTTTTATTTAATAATTCTTCAACCTGTTTAAAAGTCCACTCAACTCCAATTTCCATTGCATGTTCCGGTTTCGATTTGTCCAGTTCTTCAACAAGTGCCGAGGGTATGTCTATGTAAAAATTTTTAGGAATTGTATGGGCATGAGATCTGGATGTAATTATTTTCAATCCGGGAATTATGGGAACATTTATTCCTTCTTGCCGGCATAGATCAACATAATCAAAATAAAATTTATTGTCGTAGAACATTTGTGTAACAAGATAGGCAGCGCCGGCTGCAATTTTAGATTTCGTATTTTTAATATCGGTCATAAGGTTAGGAGCTTCGAAATGTTTTTCCGGGTATCCGCTTGTTCCAATACAGAAGTCCATCGGATATGCATCCAGTAATCCATCTTCAAGATATTTTCCATGATTGAGGTCGGAGATTTGCTTAATCAAATCCACGCCATACTCATTAATGCTTCTACCAAATTTAATTGGTTTATGATAGCCGCTCTCGTCACCTCTAATTGCTAATACGTTATCAATTCCCAGGTAATGAATTTCAATTAAAAAATCTTCTGTTTCTTCGCGTGTGAATCCGGAACATAAAACATGAGGGACCGCATCAATGTTGTACTTATTTTGAATCAAAGCACAGATACCTAAAGTACCGGGACGTTTTCTTTTAACCTTCATTTTCATATCGCCGCTTCTAGTTTCTTCATAGACAACTTCGGCTGCGTGACTTGTAATATCGATGAAAGGAGGTTTATATTTAACTATATCATCAAGAACAGATAACAGTTGTTTAATATCTCCACCGCGTTTTGGAGGAATTATTTCAAAACTAATTAGCGTTTCTTTAGCTTTATCTATGTGCTCTGTTACTTTCATATTCCATAATTATTTTGTGAACTAATTTAATACATTGTTGAATAAACTTCTTGCCGGCAGACTAAGGGATTAATTTTAATAAATACATGGAAGCTTTTATAAACTTCTCCTCATTGAGTGGAATCCTTTTATACTTTCCTCTAAGCCACATATCAGTCATGTCTTTATAGTGTGGATTGCGGAAGTGTCCGGATTGTCCGGTAGGTAAAATCATCTGTAAATAATCAGAATCACCGAAATCGAAAATGTATCTCATGGAAGGTCCAAGTATATTTTGATATGGTTCAGATCTACGAGGTTTAGAAAGGTCTCTATCCTTCTCATAAATTTCCGAGAAAGAATATTCAGTATTAAAAACTGTAGTCCCATCGCCGCCAATTTCGAATGGACCGACATCAATTAATTTATCTAGAATTGATGAGGCACCAGAAAACATATGCTTGAATTTTACTTTGTGAATAGTTCCCCATTGCCATGAAGAAATTTCCTTTCCGAATTTACTTTCAAGTTCTATTAAAGCATCTACAAGACTTTGTCTTATGATATCATCCCTTGTTTCTACTTGGGGAGTTCTAATATTATCAAAGAAAGTTGATGAATTCCCCTTTAGATATTTTTGAATAATTCGATAAGGAATGTTAGCAAGGATTACGTATTCCTTTAGAAGGTCGCTGCCAAGTTCATCTTCAAAAATATTTTTGATTAGCTGATGGAAAAAATATAAATAGATAGTTGGGACCTGACTGGAAGAATTCATTTCATAATTCCAGTTATTCAATAACTCCAAAGATATTTTAAGATTGTTATCGGTAATCTTGGCGTCCTTAAACGCATTAAGAATGTAAGGAACAATTTCTTTTGCATAAGGTGAATAAAAATCCATCTGATAATTTTCAAAATCCTTTACGGAATGCAGATTCTTGGATTTTAATAATTCTGTAATCCTTTCAATTCTTGAAGAAGGTTCCCAAACATTAGAAATATGGTAACGAAAGTTATTGACAGTTTTATTATTGGCTGATGCAATAAAATTCTGAGCCGGGTTAAATAACTTAGGCATTTCTTCATAGGGGACATAACCTTTCCAATCGTTAGCGTCTGTTGAACCATCATAAATTAAAGTAGGACTTGCAGAGGAACGAATTGGTAATTTTGTTGCACATACATAACCGATATTACCATCTTTATCAGCATAAACAAAATTCTGACCGGGTACCGTATAATTTTTAAGCGCGGACTTAAAGTCATCCCAATTTTTAGCTTTATTCAAACTGATTGCGGCAAAAACTTCATCGCTAAAATCGAGTCCGGTCCATCGCATACTAATAGTTGAATTAACTTTTCCATCCTCAGGGTAAAGAATATTAAATAAATGAACATCAGAAATAATTGGTCCGCGATAAGTTTTTCTGATAGAAAATTTGTAGAACGATGAATCCTTAACTGCAAATGAATCCTGATATGTTTCGATATCCTTCCATTGATTGTTCACAGAATATTTTGTTCCGCTCGAATCAATTTTTTCTACATAAAAATCGGCATCGTCCGTCATTACATTAGTCATAGCCCATGCAATATTCTGATTTTTCCCAATTACAACTGCCGGTAAACCCGGAATAGTAAAACCTTCAGCGTTCCAATCATTACTTCTTAAAATTACAAAATACCACTTGCCCGGTGCAGAAAAACCAAGATGCGGATCGTTGGCGATAATAGGTTTATTAGATTGAGAAATTTTACCATTGATAACCCAATTATTAGAGCCAATATGCGTTCCGGTTATGCCAAAAAAATCTCTGAATGTTCTATCGACATTAATCAGATTGTTATTAAGGTTAGCATACGAAGTAATTTCCTTAGGAATAATTGTCGGTGCATTTTCAGGGAAATCCGGTAAAAGTTCTCTTGCCTTTTCAACACCTAACTTTTGGACAAGGTTACTAAATGCAATATCGCTCCACCAGCTGATATTTAATTCCCATGCCATCAGCTTTGCAATTAAAAGACTGTGTTCCGGTTTCCACGGATAAGGATCGTAACCAAGCACATCAAACTCAATTGGGTACTTGCCTTTTGAATTTTCAAGAAAACTATTTACTCCTTTTGAATATGCAATAAGTATTTTTTGAGAAGATGGATTTAACTTTGGTAAACTTGATTCGGCAACTTTATAAAGTCCCATAGTCCTGAACATTCTATCGAAAGGTATTGTGCGACTTCCAAATACTTCACTAAGTCTTCCCTCACCCGCTCTACGTGCCAGATCCATTTGAAATAGTCTTTCTTGAGCGTGAACATAACCGAGAGCAAAAGCTAAATCCTCATCGTTCGCAGCTGAAATCAATGGAATTGCCGAAGAATCCCGGTAAACATTAACACCGGAATTTAATCCGACAACTTTAATTTCTCCTTCATATTGTGGTAAAGATTTATTTAGTATTAGATAAGCAATTATAAAGAATACAACAGTTAGAATTATTAATGAACCGGCAATCCCGAGTAAAATTCTTTTCCAGTTTTTCATCGAACCTCTTTTGAATTACTTATTTAAAATAATGAAATATTATTTGACGAATAAAAAAATATTTGATAAATAACCGGAGGTTTTTTCAATTTCTTCTTAACGGAGCTTCTATGAATGAAATTTACATCGCGATAACAGTTGGTTTATCATTAGTAATCCTCGTAATTATCTTGTTAATGTATAAAAAAATTTCAGGTGGGAATAAGGTTAACCTTAAGGAGGAACTTGATAGAGTTGATAAATCATTTAGGGACGAACTATCGCGCAACAGAGATGAAATTGGTAAAGCGGGAAAGAATCAACGCGAGGAACTAAGTAATGCAATTAAACTTTTCGGCGATCAATTCTTCGATCAGCTTTCTAAACTAATTCAATCCAATGAGCAAAAGTTCGATAAACTTCAGAATAGAGTGGAAATGCAACTGAAAGAAATTCAGGATAACAATTCAAAAAAACTTGATGAGATGCGACAAACTGTTGACGAGAAACTTCATGACACTTTGGAAAAACGGCTTGGCGAATCATTCAAATTAGTAAGTGACCGATTAGAAGCGGTACGCGAAGGATTAGGCGAGATGAGAAATCTTGCTGTTGGTGTTGGCGATCTTAAAAAAGTATTGACGAATGTTAAAACCCGAGGTACCTGGGGAGAAATACAATTAGGAAATTTAATTGAGCAAATTTTAGCAACTGACCAGTATGCAAAAAATATTGTGACAAAAAAGAATAGTAATGACAGAGTTGAATTTGCTATTAAAATGCCGGGCAGAAGTGAGAACAAAGACGGTTTCTGCTGGCTTCCAATTGATGCAAAGTTTCCGATGGAAGATTATCAGCGATTATTGGCGGCTCAGGATTCTGCAGATATTACATTAATTGAGGAAGCATCTAAAGCTTTAGAAAACAGAATTAAAATTGAAGCTAAATCAATAAATGAAAAATATATTGAACCCCCGAACACAACCGATGTTGCTCTTTTATTCTTACCGGTTGAAGGTTTATTTGCAGAAATTTTGCGCCGTCCCGGGTTATTCGAAAAACTTCAGAATGAAAACAAAGTTATCATTACAGGACCAACAACTTTAACTGCAATCCTAAATAGTCTGCAAATGGGTTTTAGAACTCTTGCCATTGAAAAACGAACCAGCGAGGTATGGAGTTTACTTGGTGCTGTTAAATCCGAATTCGGAAAATTCGGTGATGTATTGGAAAAAACTCAGGATAAACTACGTCAGGCCAGCGACTCAATTGATTCTGCAAAAGTTAGAACACGCGCAATTGAACGTAAACTAAAAGATGTTCAGGAATTACCTTCTTCAGATCAGACAGAACTTCTCCAATAAAAAAAGACGCTTATAAAAGCGTCTTTTTAATTTAATTATCTAAATTAATTAGCGATACGACGGAATGCCTGTAATTTCCTGTCCTGTTATTAACAAATGAATATCGTGAGTTCCTTCGTAAGTAATAACGCTTTCAAGGTTCATCATGTGGCGCATAATCGGGTAATCGTTTGTAATACCCATTGCACCTAAAACCTGTCGTAATTCTCTGGCCACATTTAAAGCCATGGAAACATTATTTCTCTTTGCCATCGAAATGTGCGCAGCAGTAGCTTTACCTTCGTCCTTCAACACACCGCATCTCCATGCAAGCAACTGAGCTTTAGTAATTTCTGTTAGTGCTTCTGCCAATTTCTTTTGCTGAAGCTGAAATGACCCGATCGGTTTACCAAATTGTTTACGTTCCAAGGAATATCTTACTGCTGCATCGTAACAATCCATAGCAGCACCAATAGCACCCCACGCAATTCCATATCGTGCAGAACTCAAACACATTAATGGTCCTTTAAGACCTTGAATATTCGGAAGAACATATTCCTTTGGTACTTTAACATTATCAAAAACAAGCTCACCTGTAACGCTTGCACGTAAAGACCATTTTCCATGTTGTTCGGGTGCAGAATATCCTTCCCATTCTTTTTCTACAATCATTCCGCGGACAATACCCTGTTCATCTTTTGCCCAAACAATCGCAATATCTGCAATAGATGAATTTGTAATCCACATCTTGGCACCGTTAAGCAAATAATGATCGCCCATATCTTTTACTTTAGTAGCCATGTTACCGGGATCAGAACCATAGTCAGGTTCGGTTAATCCGAAACATCCTATAATTTCTCCCGATGCAAGTTTAGGTAAATATTTTTTCTTCTGTTCTTCATTCCCAAAAATGAATATTGGATACATTACAAGAGAAGTCTGAACAGATGCAAAGGAACGAACACCAGAATCACCGCGTTCAAGTTCTTGCATTATTAGACCATAAGAAACATGATCCAGATCTGCACCACCGTATTCAGAAGGTATGAACGGTCCGAAAGCACCAATTTCTGCCATCTCTTTTACAAGATGCATAGGAAATTTAGCTTTCTCCGCATATTCTTCAATGATTGGTTTTACAGAATTATTAACCCATTCGCGTATCGTACTTCTAACCATCTTTTGTTCTACTGTAAACAACTCATCCATTAAATAATGATCAGGGGCATTAAATTGAATTGTACTCGACATAATTAGCTCAAATTTGTTTAGAAATTCATTTTACTGTGTAATTAATTACAAATAACCGAAAAAAATCTTCCGAAATATATCAAAGGTTTGGATTACTTTTTATAATTTTCGTTTAGCATTATAGAGAATAATTAATCTACTTCATTATTAAGCTTATTTACAGGTATTTTCGGCTAATTATGAGTAATGAAAAAAATATAATTTTCACAGACAATTCAAAAATTGTAATTGAATCCCTTGCCGAAGCTGGTGCTGACGTTTTTATTGGTTACCCAATTACACCGGCAAATCTGCTTTATCATTACGCATCAAAAAGATTTACCACTTTTATGGCAGCACCGGATGAGATAACAACTCTTCAGTGGATGTCCGGTTTCTCTGCCTCGGGTAAAATTCCCGTTACAGCTACTTCGTTCCCCGGATTTGCATTGATGATTGAAAGTATCAATATGGCTTACATGATGGAATTGCCTATGGTAATTATTCTTGTACAAAGATTGGGTCCGGCAACAGGAACAGCAACAACAGGTGCTCAAGGGGATTTATTATTACTCAACGGAATGATTTCCGGTGGAATGTCTGTTGCCACGTTCAACTTTTCAAATGAAATTGATTGCTGGGAAATTTCTGCTAAAGCTCTTGAATTTGCAGTAAAACATAGAACACCTGTTATATTATTGACTTCAAAAGAAGAAATGATGACAAAGAAAAGTTTTGACATTAATCGACTGAATCCTATTGAAAAGTATGAACGGGAATTTTATAATTCTGATGAAACTTATGTTTCGTATAAACCCGAAAAAAATCTTGTCCCGGCATTTCTTCCGCTTGGTAACGAAAAACATCAGGTAAGGTTTACAGCTTCAACACATAACATGCGGGGAATTATTCAAAACAGTACGGTTGAAGCGATGAATAATTCCAAACGATTACATTTTAAGAACCTAAGGAATATCAAAGAATATACTTTTTACGAATTTTATGAAGAAGCAAATGCAAAGACAATAATTGTTTCTTATGGAATTACATCTCAAGCTGTAAAAGAAGCTGCTTCAATTTTGCGGAAAGATGGTAAAAAGGTTTCGTATTTAATTGCTAAAACTTTGTTGCCAACTCCTCAAATTTATTTTGATATATTTTCAAAGTATGAGAACATTGTTGTAGCTGAAGAAAATCTAACAGGTCAATACAAACAAATTTTATTCGGTAATAAAACGACAACCAATATAATCAGCATAACAGAATTTGGTAAAATGATTAGTCCGGCAGCAATTATTAAAGAAGTGAGTAATCATGTATAGAAAGTATCTTGAAGAAGGTGAACTTCCCTATTGTAAGGGCTGCGGTCATTCGTTAGTAGCAAATAATATTGATCTTGCGCTACAGAAGAATGGTTATTCAATTCTTGACGTAATAATTGTAACTGACATCGGTTGCCATGGTATTATTGACAAATCATTTAAGACACACACTATTCATGGATTACACGGACGGTCTGTGGCACTTGCTTCCGGAGTATCGGCCGGATTAGACAAGCCGGGTAAAAAAATAATTGCACTTGTCGGAGACGGCGGTGCTACAATCGGTATGCAGCACATTATCGATGCGGCTCATCATAATTTTAACATAACCGTAATTGTTCATAATAACATGTTATATGGAATGACTGGCGGTCAACCGAGCGAATTTACTCCATATGGATTCAGAACAACTACTACTCCCGAAGGGATGAAAAGAACCGGATACGATATTTGTCAAATTGCAGCAACAGCGGGGGCATCGTTTGTTAGCCGTGTTATTGGAACGACGGATTTTTCTGACGTCCTTACAAAAGCATTTTCTACAAATGGATTTTCACTTGTAGAGGTTATGGAAATTTGTCCGAGCTATGGTGTAAAAGCAAACCCCGGTATGAAATTAAAAAACGTAATAGAAGAAGCCGGACTCGAAGTAAAAACATTCGTCGATAAAGAATTATCAGTATACAAAACTGAAATTAGGGCAAACACAAAAAATCTCTTATTGAATGAAGAAAAAATTGCTGTAAAATATAATCCGGCAATTAAAAAACCGGTTAACATTTTAATAAGCGGTTCTGCCGGCGAAGGAGTTCAATCGGCTGCAGAATTATTTGCCAAAGCAGCAGTAAGTTCCGGATTGAATGTATCTAAAAAAGGGAGTTATCCGGTAACAGTAGGAGTTGGTTTCTCATCAGCAGACATCATAATATCACCTGATGAAATTTTGTTTACAGGCACAAAGGATCCTGATGTAATTATCGTTACTTCACAGGAAGGTCTCGATTTCTCATCGGCAACAATTAAAAATTCACACAATGGAATGATTTTCTGCGATAGCAGTTTATCATTACCAGATTCGAATGCTTCCATCATTAAATATGATTTCAGAAATAAAGTTTCCGTAAAAAATGTTTCTCTTTTTGCTCTTCTCTATTATTTNAATTACAGCAATGTNTTTCCTTTAGATGCATTCCTTGATGTTATAAAAGGTGATAAANTAAGTTCCAAACTCGANTTAAATAAGCTTCTCGATTTTTCATAAGAATTAATTCTCCATTCACCGATAGATTTCTGCTATTCACCGATTTCCTGTTCAATTATTAGAACCTGACCAATATCTTTGCGTCAGAATAATCAGAAATAATAAATTTGGAGGCAATCATGGCATGGCATAAAGTTAAATCGAGCGTAGTAATAGGAATAATACTCGTATTGATCGGTTTTGTATTTCTATTGCGAAATTACGACATCTATTTATTCCCGATTGATTTCTTGTCCTGGGAATATTTCTTCATACTATTCGGAGTTTTATTATTTGTTCTATCAGATAACAAAACCGCCGGAATAATTTTTATAGCTATTGGTTTGTTCAATCTTGTTCCGGAATTATGGCCAATAATTTTCATAATCATTGGCGGTTATATTCTCTTTAAGCGAAGAGGAAGCCGTTCATACTTTCATCAGAAATATTTCAAAGGAGAGGGATCCAGAAATGTTGATGAAAGAGCAAATGACTTTCTGGAGGATGTAAGTATTTTCGGTGGAGGAAATAAAACAATAAATACAGATAATTTTAAAGGCGGCAGTGCCGTTTCAATTTTTGGTGGATCAGAAATTAATTTATACGGTTCCAAACTTGCCGATGGTGAAAATACACTTGAAATTACTGCAATCTTCGGCGGATCTACACTTATCATTCCTTCCGAATGGAAAGTTGAGCTTGACGTTGTTTCTATTTTTGGCGGATTCAGTGATAAACGTAGAAAGGATCCAAACATAGTTTACGACACAAGCAAGGTTCTTATCGTTAAAGGACTCTGTTTATTCGGTGGCGGCGAAATTAAAAATTAATTCGAAAGGAGAATATCATGAAAAATAATAAAGATTGGATCGGTATAATTTTAATCGCAATCGGTGTCCTCTGGATTGCAGATAACTTCCTGTTCTTCGATTTTAATTTAACAGGATTGATTTTTTCATGGCATACAGTTTTCATAATAATTGGTCTGGTTTTCTTAGGCGATTCCCGTAACAGTGTAATTGGCGTAATCTTCCTGGTAATAGGATTATTCGGATTTCTGAATTACATATCGCCATTCAATATTCAATTTAGATTCAGAGATTATTGGCCGATACTTTTGATAATAATCGGTTTTATAATATTATCTAAAAAAAGAAACATGCCCATTGTTTCAGATCTGAATAAAAAAGCTAATGAGCCGGAAAACAAGTCCTATTACGGAGATACTATTGACGAGTCGACAATATTCAATAGCACCAACCGTTTAATTAGTTCAGAAAATTTTAGAGGTGGTAGAATTTCTTCTGTAATGGGTTCAACAAAAATTAATCTTTACAATGCTAAATTAGCTCCCGGAGAAAACTATCTTGATTTAACTTGCGTCTTTGGCGGTTGTGAAATAATTGTCCCTAAAAATTGGAAAGTAATTGTAAATGTAACTGCAATATTCGGTGGTTTTGATGATAAAAGATACTTTATTAATGACACAAATTATGCTGAAGG
>Ga0067045_1003589_pt1 | contig 18002 bp, 14 predicted proteins | sample TerdegcTABiofilm_FD_59184 | JGI IMG/M metagenome (GOLD analysis project Ga0067045, IMG submission 59184) | Combined Assembly of (Gp0054472, Gp0054536) Wastewater bioreactor microbial communities from Singapore -Terephthalate degrading... | reverse complement strand
TTGGAAATCTGGTTAAAAATTTCATCACCTGCTCTACCCATAAAATCACAGTACATCAATTCCACTACTACCCTTCCTCCACTTAAAGCATAACCAGCACCTGATCCGACGATAGCTCCCTCTGAAATTGAGGTATTAAACAAACGATGGTAGGGTAGGCTCTCACTTAATCCCCGATATACACCAAAGGCTCCACCCCATTCCCTGTTTTCTTCTCCATAAGCAACCATAGTAGGGTCCTGAGAAAAACGAAATAACATAGCTTCAAAGAGGGCATCGCGATAGGTAAATTGACGCATTCTTGGTACTTCTTTTCCTTTTTCATCAAGATAATAACGTTCTTTTTGAGCAATGCTCTGAACTCGCGAATTCTTATTCTCTGGTATCAGTAACTCAGGTTGGCCCTCACCCATTTTATCCATGCGCTGGTTGGAAAACATGACCTGCTCAATTAAATCACCATTTGGTCTAGGTGATATCTCTTCAGAAGTTGCTAATTGAGTAATATGTTTTATCTTCTTTCTAACTTTCTCTATCATCTCTTGGCATTCCCCATCACTGAGGAGACCATGTTTTTGTAGATATTCCTTATAACCCTCCAAACCATCAACAGCTTGCCAGCTTTCAATTTCTTCTTTAGTTCGGTAGGTAGAAGGATCGGAAGGAGAATGGCCAGAAAAACGATAGGTAATAGTATCCAGTAAGACCGGACCTTCTCCAGCTAATAAGATCTGTTTTTTTCTTTTAATAGCATCAGCGACTGCTAAAGGATTGTATCCATCGACTCTCTCAGCATGCATGTTCTGAGGATTTACTCCTGCTCCTACCCGGGCTAAGTATTGAAAGCCCATAGTTTCACCAGAGGTTTGTCCACCCATACCGTAAAAATTATTGAAAAAATTAAATAGAATGGGAGGAGCTCCACCAATTTCTTTCTCCCACAGGGTATGAAATTGTTCCATAGCAGCAATGGTAATTGCTTCCCATACCGGTCCACATCCCATCGCACCATCACCTATACAACTTATTACAATACCCGGTTTTCTATTAATTCTCTTAAAAAGAGCCGCTCCAACACTAATATCTGCCGAGCCACCTACTATCGCATTATTGGGCATACTACCAAAAGGAGCAAAAAAGGCATGCATGGAACCTCCCATCCCCCTATTAAAGCCGTCCCTACGTCCAAAAATTTCTGCCAATACTCCATATAAAATAAAATCTTCTACTAAATCCCAAAAGTCACCCTGGTGGTGTTCTTCCACTATTTTCAAACAGGAACCATCCAGATAGTTTTGCATAATTTGCCCTAATTCTTTTTCTTCCAATTTTCTAGCGGCAGTAAAACACTTAGCAAGAATCTCTCCATGACTACGATGGGAACCAAAGAGGTAATCAATTGGTTCTAAGTTAAGACACATACCTACGGCTGCTGATTCCTGACCTAAAGAGAGATGGGCAGGACCTGCATGTTTATAATTTATCCCCTGGTATGAGCCTTTAGTTTTTATATTATCCAGCATGGTTTCAAACTCCCGTATAATCAACATATCATAATAGATTTGCTTTAATGTTGATTTTCCATAAATATTTAACTCCTGTTGAAAATCTGGTTGATATTGATTTAGGGGAATGTCATTAATATGAATATAACCCTTTTTTCGGACTTCTTCAGGATCAATAAATAATGATTTAGGCATTTACTCTTCACTCCTTCCCGTAGTAAGCTCTACTAAAAACAGAGCTTAGTAAACATCACACCCACCAGGTGAGTAACTCCAAATACCTTTCAACAAAGAGGTTGGACTTTTTCTTGTTTACCTTTTGTTTAGAGTATTTTTATAAAATTGTATTTATTGAACTTCACTATTGCTCTAGTTACTACAACTACCTTACTTTAGATTTCTGGTGCAAAATCACCCGGTAGCTTTTCTTAATCTTTTTCATGATCAAAGCAATTTATTTAACCATTACCAGTTTTTGAGAAGGTAGCCTTTAATGATTGAATAAAGCTTTTATAATTATGGACGATCATCAGGCTGATAAGCAAAATTTTCTAAAATAGTTATAACCTGTTGTAAAAAACGAGCCGCTGGTGCTCCATCGATAACTCGATGATCAAAGGTCAGAGAAAGACCAATATAAGGAGAAAATTCGATAATATTGGTTTGTACCATGGGTCTCCATTGAGGGCACCCGATACCTATAATTCCCGTCTGAGGAGTATTAAGAATTGGGGTAAAGTATTCCACTCCTAAACTCCCTAAATTAGTTACGGTAAAGGTGCCACCTTCCAGGTCTTCAGGTGAAATACTTCTGTCCAGACATTGTTGGGTTAGCTGTTGTACTTTTCGGGCAAATTGGACCAGTGAGTATTGTTCTGCCTGATGAATAACAGGTACCTTTAATCCTTCAGTAGTATCTACAGCAAAGCCCAGATGTACTTCTTTAAACTGAATAATCTTATTCTTTTGATAATAACTGTTTATAGCGGGATTATCCAGTAATACTTTAATAATGCCAAACATAATGAGATGATTAATATTAATATCGGGGTAGGATAACCTTTCTTTTTCTTCTTTTAACTGAGTACGATATTCCATTATCCTTTTCGCTGAAAAAGAAGCATGTAAGGTTAATTGAGCAGCATTCTGAAGTGAATAGAACATCCTTTCAGCAATAACCTTACGAATTCCGACTACTGGAATTTCCTGATATATTTGAGCTTTTACCTTCTCTACCGGAGTAGCGGTTGTTAGATGATTCATTTCTTGAATTGCCTCTTGAATATCCCGCTCAATTATTCTACCCTGAGGACCACTTCCTTTAAGAGTAGAGATATCCAAATTCTTAGATAAAGCTAAGTTGAATGCTCGGGGCGAAATCCTGGTGTGCCTACCCTGGTCCATCTTAATTTTACCTTCCAGTTGATCGGCAGTGATTGCTTCACCTGTGGTCTCAGATTTTAGTTTTAACGGTACATCTTTCCTGGTCTCTTCCTTTGCTAAGAGGTCCTGGTATTCTTCGTGTGGTTCCCCAATAATAGCAATAGTCTCCATTACCGGTACTTCTTCTCCTTCTTTATGTAATATCTTCAGAAGAATACCTGAGGTTGGGGATTCAATTTCAAAAACAGCTTTGTTGGTTTCCACCACACAAATAATTTCTCCCTCTGTCACCCGTCCACCTTCTCTCTTTTTCCACTCCTGGATTAGGCAACTTTCATCAGAAAGCCCTTTCTGCGGGACAATAACCCTTGTTATCATTTCTTTTCCCTCTATTATCAATTAAAATTATTAGTTTTCGGTTCTCAGTTCTCAGAATAATTCTATACACATATAATGAAATGATTTTATTCCCATTTAATCTTTTTTATTCTTAATTTATTACTCACCCCAAAAATCCTTCACATTATATAGGAGTATACTTATACTTATTTATAAAGTGGTCCGAAATTCTGACAGGCTCTAAAATCGGCACTTTCTAAATTTTCTGTTCCAAAGGCACTCCAGGCTTTTGGTCGGAAAATCTTCTCGGAGGGTACATTATGCATAGCTACTGGAATTCTTAATAAGGAGGCTAAGGTAATTAAATCTTTTCCAATATGTCCATAGCTGATCGCTCCATGATTAGCACCCCAAAAATTCATTACTGAATAAACATCTTGAAAGGCACCTTTTCCCGTAATTCTAGGTGCAAACCAGGTAGTAGGCCAGGTAGGATCCGTCCTCTCGGTTAAAATGTAGTTAATATCCTCAGGTAATTCCACTGTATATCCTTCAGCAATCTGTAGTACTGGGCCTAATCCTTTAATAAGATTAATCCGGGACATGGTTACCGGCATCTCACCCCGGGTCCAGAAAGTGGAAGAAAACCCTCCTCCCCGAAAATATTCTAAACTGGCTGGACTCCAGCGAGTATTTTCCAGGCAGGCCTGGACATCCTCCATATTTATTTCCCAGAATTGCTTCATAACTGAATGACCATTTTCTTTCTGCTGTCCGGTGGCATCAAGAGTAGTAGCACCTGAATTAATCAGGTGAATAATGCCATTTTCTGCTCTTCCCTTCAATTCTTTACCAGTCACTCTTTTCACTGATTCCGGACTCCAGAAGGTACGCACATCGGAAAACATCTGTGCCCGATTACTTAGTAGATGGTTCCATAACATCGCAATTCCATTAAGGCAGTCATTTTCAGTAGCAAAAATAAATGGCTCTCGAATACCATTCCAGTCAAAAGAAGTATTTAGTATAGTCTCAGTAAAATCTCCATTAGGAAAATGGTCAGTCCACTGTCTTTGTCCCTGGAACCCCCCACAAATAGCATTGTGCCCCTCTGCCTCCTCCTGATAGCCCATATCTGCTAATTTTTTATTACCTACCATTAAATCGCGAGCAATTATGGTCATCTTGATCACGGTTTGCCATTCTTTCTCCTTTTGCTGGCGTGAATGTCTTATCTCCTTACGATTTCTATCTTCACCCTCCTGACAGTTTTCTTTGACCCAAGCCAAAGCTTTTTTATATTCCTCCTGATCATAGATTCCCTCTTCCATCCTGCGTACTAATTCAGACATATCTACAAACTCAGTACGCATTCCCAGATAGTCTTTTAAAAACTCCGGACTTACTACTGAACCAGCAATGCCCATCGAGACACTCCCGATAGAAAGATAAGATTTACCCTTCATTACAGCAACTGCTAATCCAGCCTTGACAAATTGCAGAATCTTCTCCTTAACATCCTCCGGAATACTTTCATCGTTAGCATCCCTTACCTCTCTCCCATAAATACCAAAAGCTGGTAATCCCAGCTGATCATGACCAGCCAGTGCTGCAGCTAGATAGACGGCACCAGGTCTTTCCGTTCCATTAAAACCCCAGATAGCCTTTGGTAAATATGGATCCATATCAATGGTTTCCATACCATAACACCAACAGGGAGTTACACTAAGAGATACTCCTACATTAGAATGAGCAAATTTATCAGCACATTTAGCTGCCTCAGCCGCCCCACCAATAGTAGTATCAGCAATAACACATTCTACTGGTAACCCATTAGTATGACGTAAATTTGTGCTTATTAGCTGAGCTGCTCTTTCTGCCATCCTCATGGTCTGTTCTTCTAAGGATTCACGTACGCCTCTTCTCCTTCCGTCAATAATTGGCCTTATTCCCACTCTGGGAAGTGCTCCAATTAGTCTATTTTCTAAATTCATTTTTTTTACTCCTCTCTATTCCATAATTTTAGCATGAAAATATTTTATTTAACCATTCCCCCATCTAATAAATACTATAATGCTAAAAATATTGTTCATAGTTAACTGATAACCTTATTTTAATAAATTAAAAAGTCATTATTATTTATTAATATTAATAAACAACACCCTTTTTCAAAATAATATTAGCATATAAAGATCTTTCTCCAGTTGCTACAATAGCATAGGCCTGAGCCGCCTTTTGATAAAATGGAAATCTTTCCAAAGTTTTAATGCTATAATTTTCTCCAGATGCCTTAAAAATATCTTCATAAACTTGCCATATCTGAGGTTTAGCCTCCTGGCCATTATCCATATAAAACACATTATGAGCTTCAAATTGATCCAGAGGTAGAAAAAATAAAATTGCTTCTAACAACTCAGGAATACTGTGCCCATCAGCCCTTATAGTTAGTACACCCGCAGACTCTGCTGGATAATTGCCATCTGCCAATACTATCTCATCCCCATGCCCCATCTCCATCAAGATCATCATTAACTCAGGAGATATAATCGCAGGAATATTCTTCAACATAATTACTTCTCCTTACAATAAATTTTATTATATTGTCAGCATAACATTTACCATTATAATTAAAAAACTAAAATAATATTAATGATAATCTATATCATAAAATTATTCAAACCAAGTCATAATCTCGTACTGCCTCGTACCAAGCTACAATATTTTCAACAGGAACATCATGGCTTATGGTATTTGATACTCCTAAAACCAATCCGCCATTTTCCCCACAATTTTCTATATAATGAATAGCCTCTTTTTTACAATCCTGGGGGGTCCCAAAAGGTAAAGTTTTTTGAAGGCTGCCACAACGATGTAAGGTAATTTTATCTCCATATAATTTCTTTATTAAAAATGGATCCATACATTCAGGTTGTATTGGATCTATAACATCAAATCCAATATCAATAAGGTCAGGCATAATCTCGTTTAAATTTCCATCACTATGTAGAAAGATATGAATATCTGGATTGATTTCTTTGCATGAGGCAATTGCTTTTGATAATCTAGGTTTATCAACAGCTCTCCAGATATCCGGTCTCATAATAAGACTATGTTGTATGGCAATATCACCCTCAAAACCAATCATATCCATACCAGCCTTTGTCATTTTTATCAATATTTCGCCTTGGAGTTTATACAGCTTATCATATAATTTTTCAATAAAATTTCTATTAATCATGTAATCACATAAAAGGTTTTCCATACCTCTTAGCATCCAGGCAATCTTAAATGGTTTAGATAGTAAGCCCTTAACAAATATCCCTTTATTCTTTAATTCCTGGGCCTTTCTGGGAAGATCAGGATCATCAATAATATTTTTTTCCGTTGGAATAAATACTTCCTCTGGATCTTTAGCATTTACTAATGGTCCAGAAGCCCATCCTGCATATTTACCATCATCACTAATCTTGAAAACAACACCCCAATCATTTTTAAATGTTCTTTCATCTATTTTTTTATACTTCCTGCCACCACCCAGCCATGCTGCTTCAATTAAGGAATCCTCTTTATTATCATTATCGGGAAAATTTATCCTAATCCAACCATCTGTTGGAAAACGATCTATATCTACAGCACCTAAAATATTAAGTACTTCCTGATATGATTCAACGTTATAATATTTTTTTAAAGCATTCTGGACTTCTGTTTGAGCATCTATGACAGTGGGTATCCGATCAGGAAGCTGATGTTTCATGGTAGTTAAAAAACGTTCACGTTCATTCATTTTTATCTTCTTGTAATATTATGGTATTTACATGAATAAATAGCCAAAATAAATACTAAATTATCTTGGAAAACCATTTTTATGATTACTTTTAAAACTCAATACTATCTTTGAAAATTAAATTTATAAAAAAATGACTTTTACTCAGTTAAATGTTTTACTTTGTATTTAATTCTAAATTTTTACAAATTTTTAATACTTCTTTTATTCTTTCATCACTAATGGTAGCTTCAATATCTGCTAACTCTATATCACAGGGAGATAGTTCATCATATATTCTTTTCATATCTTTCTTAATCTCATCCAGGCTCGCTTCTTGTAATTTAACCGGGGAGTATCCAACAGCTCTCCTGGCTTCCGGAAACAATTTTTTAACTTTTTTTAAGTCAGAAGTAATCCCCATATCTAAGTAGCCCACTTTGGGTAGTCTTTTTAACTCTTCTAAATAAGGCGTTACATCCCAATTACAGGTATGCACACCAAATCTTTCAAAACTTTCGGCAATTTTTTTATCATAAGAAAATAAAAATTCTCGATAAATATGGGGAGATATCATATTAAGTGTACAATTGCTTACAGAAAAATGATTAATATAAAATCCAGATTCTCGCTGTCTTTTTTGAACTTTTTGGGCTAATTTTATCATTACCTCACAAATTATTGAGAAAAAGTGTTTTGCCAGAGCTGGTTTATGATAAAAATCAGTAAAGATATTCTCTCCCCTTAAATAATAAGCATTATTTAAAACTCCCTGCCAGTTTAAATAACCATGGATTTTGCCCCATTCTTTCTGGATAAAATCCATTTGCTGAAATAATTCTTCAACAAAAGGACTATACAAAATTTTATCTATATTTAACTGTTCAATATCTTTATCATTAAGCTTAGGTGTTTTAGGATCCAGTACTGGCCATCGATCCTCCTGGTATATTACTGGGAAACCAAAAGCAAGTGGAATAACAAAGATACCATAGCATCCAGAAATAGTAGCTAAATCGTCTTTATATTCTTCATTCCAATAAGAAACCGAAGGAAAGGACTTGCATAACTCCTTCTTCATTTTTATTAAAGTTTTATAACGATACAAAGGATCTTTATGCGCATTGGGGCAGAAAAATTAATCCCACATCTCTGATGGAACCAGCCCGGAACNAAACCAAAGGATACTCGCATATCTGATTCTGTACCATCAAAAGGCTCTCTTCTAGCCGGACCGCTTATGGGAATATGATTTCGCAATTTTAAAATCTGTATAATAATTAATCCTCCAAAATTGCNAAATATACTAATTTAAATATTTTTTCNGCATTCTCAATTTTCAAGAAGATAAATTCCGAAGAATATTTTAGAATATTAGTTTGTTAAAAAATTGTTCAATATTGTCTAAGCTTTATCTATTTTATTAATACTATCAATTATCTATTAAAGAAAAACCTTTATTCTCTCCATTTTTCTAAAATTTCCCAACAAGAGTACTCTGGAAACATCTGTTCATCAAAATGAAGAATAAGACCCCTTTCCCCTCCTTCCGTAGCTTCTTTCATTCTATTTATGTAGGACTCCAGCGTTTCTTCACTTTTTTTTGGCCATAATCCAAAATAACATTTTTTATGGTCCAAAAAATTTCTCATAGTAATGTAAAAGTCATACATTTCGGGATTACCTAAATTAATAGCTTTCACTTCTTTTAGCTGTAAGTAAGCCTTTAATANATACTCATGTTTCCCACAATAATGAATAAACCCTCCTCCAAATGTTTGCAATGCCTTCTTATCATAGGGAATGACANATTCATCGATGTGCTTTGGAGATAATAAAGTTGCACTGTCTTCAGAAATTCGGACACCACCGTTTCTCATATAAATCCCTCTTACCAGCGCATGTCCATGATAGCAACTATTATTATTTTCACCTATCACTTCCTTTAATTTTCTAGTAACCTCGATATACAATTCAGTACAAAGTCCTAAAAGGTAATGGACAAAAGCTGGATCATCATAAATATCATAAAAAATATTATCTCCATAAACAGAATGGGCGATATCAAAAGGTCCTTCAGTATCGGGGAGATATACATGTATCCAATTAGGTAAATTCTTTTTGAAAAAAGCAAGATAGTCAGATGCTTTTTTCATAATTTCAATATTATCTAATGCTGGCATTTTGAAATTTTTTATTTCTTCTTTACTTAGATGAAGGGTTATCCAGGGAAAAGTATCTCTTGGCACTTTATATTTCAATCCAAACATAGCAGGAATAAATATAGTTCCAAAATTAGGGCGAATACATAAAAGGGCATCAAAAGTATTTTCAGCACATTTTTCAATTTCTTCTAAATGAGCATAAAGCATCTTTTCTTTATCATAAAATTGCTCTTCCATATCAAAAGTCTTTCCGGGAATAGAAATATTTTGAGGTCTCCAGAAAATTAAGGGTAAAAAATCTACTTTCCTATTTTCTAAAACTCGGGCAATTCTCTCCTTGCCTTGGGGGTCTATTCTTAGTTTTTTTTCAATTATTTTAATTATTTCTTTTATGGCAATACCCATTATATTAAAAGTTATATTAAATGATTAAAGCGTATTATAAAGAAAATTTATAATCTTTTATAATTTTAATTAAATTAATTTAGTTTTAAAAAAGTAAAATTAACAAATTAATTATCTATACCGAGTGGGTTAAAAAATATACAATTTTTTAAAGAATATAAAGAATATAACGATAATTGCATCTAAAGGTATTTCCTCAAGATTTCTTGTACTTCCATATTTAATTTTTCCCTTTCTTGAGGATGGAGATTCAGTAAAGGTTTTCTGGTAAAAGTTGGTTTAAAACCCCTATAAACAAGTGCTTGTTTAAAATATGCTAAATTTGCTCCATCTTTTAAAACCATAGCAATATGTCTTATGGTTAATTGTTTCTGATGAGCCTTTTCATAATTATTTTCTTTTAAAGCCTGGAAAAATTCTAAAAATATCTCAGGAAAAACATTAGCATTTCCAGAAACACTTCCTTTCGCTCCACACAGCATTGCTGGTAAGATAATAGGGTCTGCTCCGATGATTACATCGAAATTATCTGGTGTTTCATCAATCAATCGACTTAACCTGAAAATATCTGACATGCTATTTTTAATTCCTACTATATTTTCTACTTTAGCCAATTTCAAAACAGTTTCTGGTAATAAATCATTGGTAGTACATCCAGGAAGATTATATAAATACACAGGAAAATTATTTTTTACGCTCTTTGCTAGGGCTAAGTAATATTCTTCCATTTCATTTTGACTTACCTTTACATAAAAAGGAGTTATCGCCCCAATTCCAGCTGCTCCTATGCTTTCAGCATGTTGGGCTAAATCACAAGCATCTATGGTAGGTTGAGCCCCCACATGAATAAAAACATTTCCTTTACTTCCAACAAAATCAACCACCACCTCTGCTATTTTTTTTCTCTCATCTTTATTCAATAAGAAAAATTCTCCAGTTGTTCCTAAAATATAAAAATTTCTTACTCCAGCCTTGATTAAAAAATCATAATGAGCTTTCATTGCCTCAATATCAATGTTTCCATTTTCCTGAAAGGGAGTAATTGTAGGAACTACAAGATCTTTCATTTTTTTCATAGGATTTTACCTCATATCTAATTTATTTCGGTATATAAATCTATTATTGTTAATCTACCAGAATTTTTATGACAATTTTTTTAATTATTTCAGGCTTTTCTACGGCAATACCTGGCATATGAACGTCATGAGGGAAAAATATAACGAATGTATCAGGAGTAACCGTAAAAAAACTACCACTCCCTTCATAAAATATCAAATCCTTATCCTGATCGTATTCAGTAATCTGTTTCATTTGCTTCAAATAGGCATAACCCATTTGTTCACAATTGTTAACTACAAATTGGATATCAATATAACGGCGATGAGCTTCCCAAAATTTTTTCTCTAAACAGGTATAATAACTATCTACTATGGCATAGATTTCATTTCCTTCTAATTCATGCTTTCCAGTACTGATTTCTAAGAAGTCAGTATTTCTAAGAAAATCAAAGGCTTTTTTAAATCTATCATTTATTTGTATATATAAATTGGCATTTTCAATCACATCAATAATCATTTTCTTAAACTCCTAGGGTATGGTAACATTTTTTATTATTATTATTAAATAAAACCTAAATGATCTCAGATAGAATAAGCCTTTAAATGATCGCTTCGCTTTCTGTTATTATTCTTCTAGCTTCATCTAAATCTTCTTGTGTATCTATACTTAGAGCTTTATAATCATACTTAGTTTCAATAACACAAATCTTGTAGCCATACTCCAGGGCTTTTAATTGTTCTAATGATTCTATAATTGATAATGGAGTATCCTTTAATTTAACAAACTCTTGAAGAAATGCCTTGCGATAGCCATAAATTCCTATATGTTCATATACCTTAAGATTGATTGCTCTTTTGGGAAATGGTATTAAAGAGCGACTAAAATATAAAGCATTACCATAAACATCACAAACTACTTTTACTACATTCTCATCTCTATATTTTCTTTCATCATGAAGCTGATAACATAGAGTTGCCATATTAACATTAGAATGACCAGCTAATACTTCGATTAGCTCGTCTATCATTTTATAAGATATGAATGGTTCATCACCTTGTATATTGATTACAATATCTATATTCATATTCTGAACAACTTCTGCAACCCTTGAAGTGCCGTTAGGGTGATGAATAGAAGTTAAAATTGCTTTGCCTTTAAATCTTTCTACTTCTTCTATTACCCTCTGATCATCAGTTGCTACAATTACCTCATCTAATAATCTTGATTTTTTTACACTTTCATAAACCCTCTGAATCATTGTTTTTCCGCCAATATCTTTTAAGGGTTTTCCTGGTAGCCTGGTTGACCCATATCGCGCAGGAATTACACCTACTACTTTCATTCTCTGTTAACTCCTTCCTAATTAAACCTAATTTCATACTGTTGTGCTCTTTTTAAAAGTCTATCTCTATCTATGGGTTTAACATTTTCTACAATCCACTCTCTCATTTTTCTTCCTTCCTCAGATTCCTGGGGATAGCTCATAAAATCAAGATGAATACCTAGTTCGTCAGCAACTCTATATGCTATAATGGGCCAAATTATCCCAATATCTCCTACAATTGGTATACTATATTCGTGACGGGCAAAAGCAGACATCTCCATTCGAAAGGGTATTCCAGTAATTTTAGTTTTTGGTAATCCTTTATTTATAGCTTCTTGAATCTTGTTATTCTCCTTTTCCATTAACTTTGCTTTCATTAAATTTTGGTCTAAATCAATTCTAATGAGAATCTTTTCTTTTAGACTAAAAGTTTTCATTCCATTCCAATGAGACCAGATACCATGACCAGTGTAACACTCAAATGGTCCATCATGAATTTCCTGGGTTAAGGCAACCGCTGATTCAATAATAATATCTGACTGTTCTAACATTCTCGCTATACGCATCGATCTTTCTGAAATAGAAATGCTATCTCCAATGGAAATGCCTACCATTCCTCCCCCTACTAGCTGAGGAACAGTCACCAAAACCGGATAGCCTTTTGCCGCCCCTCTTCCTATCATAGTCCTCAGATCTGCTGCCCAGCCAGCTACCTCTTCAAAAGGTAAATTATATGTCTGGGCAATATGAAATATTTCACGGGAAAGAATTTCTGTTCTTAAGCCCATGGGATAAGCCATATTGCCTGCTGCTTTTATAATAACTTCTCCCTCAACAGATTGCATTTGTTCTAAAAAAAATTCATCCAAAACAATCTCTTTCTTCAAATTTTCTAATTCAACTTCCTTCATCTGGGTAAACTCAAAAAAATCACCTCTTGGAATAATCTCTCTATCCAATTCAACTCTCAACTTATTTACCTTTACCCTTTTAACCTTATCTAAACTTCCTGCCATTTCATGAGCTATAACAGCAGAACTTGTACTAACACTATTAATAATATCTTTATCCATTAATTCAGAAATTAAGGTAGTAACACCCTCATGAATATTGGGACCACTACCAGTAACTACCATTATTTTCCCATTTTTTTTCTTTACTTCTATAATCTTATCTATTGCTCTATCTAAATTATCTCGACTGGATTGTTCTAAGTTCTGGTAATACATTTTGAGTAAGTTAAAGTTATGTTTCATTATGCATCCCTCCCACTATTTTCTTACTGGCCAATATAATAAAATTACAATTTTAATCTTATGAATCTTATAAAATTCGATTATCTTTTATGGAATATACCCTACTAATTTAGGTAGCCAAAGAACAATACTAGGAAAATAAGTACATATGAATAATACTGAAATTAAAGTAATAATAAAAGGCCACATCTCTTTAATTATTCCTCCTAAGGGAACTTTAGACAAAGCGCTAACAATAAATAGATTTTCCCCATATGGAGGTGTTGATAGGCCAATCATTGAATTTAACACTGAGATTAATCCGAGATGAATTAAATCAATCCCAAAATATATAGCTATGGGAATCAAGATAGGCATCACGATTAGTTGTCCTACAATAGGATCCATTATACAGCCTAAAGCTAATAAAAACATATTTAAAAATAATAAAAATATATATTTATTGTTAATAATACCCGAATCCATTATGAAATTAGTTAATAATGCAGGTAATTGTTCACGGGAAACAATGTAACTGAAGAGAAATGCTGAACCAACCATACCCGATACATAGCCAGTACTCAAAGCTGATTCTTTAAAAACAGCTATTAACTTTTTAAAACCTAATATTCGGTAACCAATCACCGCCACAATTAAAGCATACAATACTGTTACAGCAGCAGCTTCTGTAGGAGTGAAAACTCCACCATATATTCCCCATAATAAAATAACTGGAGTAAGAAGTGGGAAAAATCCCTTTACAAAAGATTTTAATAATATTTTTAAATTGAAAGCTTGGCCTCTGGGATAATTTCTTTTGTTTGAAATATAAGCAGTATATATCATCATAGAAAATGCTAACAAAAAGCCAGGTATAATTCCAGCAATAAATAAATATCCAATAGAAGCTCCTGACAACATTGAATAAATTACCATAGGAATACTAGGAGGAATTATGGGGCCTATAGTTGCACTAGCAGCAGTTACTGCGCAACTAAATTCGGGATCAAATCCTGCATCATTCATAGATTTTATTTCAATTATGCCTAAACCAGAAGCATCGGCAATTGCTGAACCAGTCATTCCAGAAAAAATAACCGAAGCAATTATATTAACATGACCCAACCCTCCTTTAAGGGATCCAACTAATTTATCAGCAAAATTAAAAAGACGCTCGGTAATGGTACTCTCATTCATAATTCTTGCACTTAAGATAAATAATGGAACAGCAAGTAAAATAAAATTTCTTTCAAAACTTATAGCCATATGATCCAAAATTACGGCAGGATTTATTCTAGAAAAAATAATATAAATCATAGAAGGAACAGAAATAGAAAAAATGACGGGATATCCAAAAATAAAAAAAACCATAAATAAAAAAAACCATATAGCTATTAGCAATTTATTTTGCCTCCTGATTGGTGGGATGGTGAGATCTTGAATTCAATAAAAAAATAATATCTTTTACTATATGCTCGATATTATGAATGATGGTTAACAGCAAAAATAACGGAAAAACTATAAAAACATACGTCCAGGGAATTTTTAGAGCTGCTGTCTTTATTCTATAAATAAATAAAAGATATTCCCAAATAGGTTTAAAAATAAAAATAAATACTACTGTAGTAAGTACATCAAAAATAATATTAATAATTTTTTGATTTTTATAAGAAAACTTATCATATAAAATATTAAATTTCACATGATACCCCTCTCTAACTCCCCAAGCAGCTCCTAGGTATAAAGTCCATATATAGGCATATATAGATAATTCAAATGGCCATTCTAAAGAAATATTAAGGAAATATCTATAGAAAACTTGAATGCATATTGCTGCTGCACAGATTAATAAAGCTGACATAGAAATAATTTCTTCCACAAAAATAATAAGAAGATTATAAATTTTTTTGAACAATTTCATTAAATCCTCTTAATTGGAATAAATATTAAACATATATTGAAAAGGGAAGGGTGAAGGAAAATTTACCCATTACACCCTTCCATAAGAATACAAAAATATCTTTTACTAAAAACTATTTTGCTTCATACACCTCTGCACTGGCATTTTGTATCATCTCATAGACGCCTTTACCCCAAATTTCATCATTTTTAACATACATTTTTTTGACACTTTCCATAAAAGCATCTTTATCAGGTATAATTATTTCCATACCAAATTCATTTTGGAATTTAGCTTGTAAAATTGCCTCTTGCTCTAAAACTAATTGATTACAATGGTTTCTTCCCACTAAAAGAGCTTTTTTCATATAGACTTTATAATCTTCCGGCATGCTATTCCAAACTTTTTCATTTATTGTGGGATTAACAATGGTCATCTGGTGGTCGGTTAAGACAATATAATGAGTAACTTCATAAAATTTACTGGAGTAATCTGTAGGTAGAGGATTGTCTTGTCCATCTATGGTACCCGTCTTCAAAGCCATATAAACTTCATTGAATCCTAATGGAGTGGGTTGAGCACCTAAACCTCTTCCGACATCCATCCATGCTTCTGACCCAGGCATTCTTAACTTTACTCCTTTTAAATCCTCTGGTCTTCTAACTACTCCCGCTTTTTTGGTTAAATTTAGTTGCCTAGTACCTAAAAAATAAGTATCTAATACTACTAAACCCGATCTCTTTCTTAATTCTTCCCAATACGCTTTTCCTATTGGACCATTGACAACATAATAAAGATGGTCCAAATTTTTATAGGCATAAGCAGCTTCTAATACTCCAATTTCAGGATAGGGGACTAAATCGCTATACCAAGAAGGAGCACCATCACACATATCTATATCTCCACGCATGGTACCAAGAACGGAAGTTTTTTGGTCTGCTAACTGGCCGGAATGATAGATAGTTACTTTAATATTACCACCAGTCAACTGTTCTATTATTTCAGCAAACTTCATAAAACCCTGGGTTTGTGGCTCTAGAGGAGTAGCAACAGTAGAAAATTTCAAGTTATACTTTGGTTGATCCGAAAAAACCACCATAGAAGAAAAAATCATAAATATAACAACTACTAAGATAACTTTAAAAATATTTACACTTTTCATAAAAATCCTCCTTTTTAAATTTTTAATAGATCAATTTTCTATTTTTATTTAGGCAATAAAAAATCAATTTCCCTTTATACCATATTTATCTTCTTACCTCCTTTAATCATAAAATAAATATTTGCTAAGAAAATTAAGAATTTATTGTTAAATTACACATTTAATCTTTTAGTAGAATTTCTAACAACAAGCTCTGTCTTTAAAGTTACGATGGTATTCTTGTGGTCTATTTCTTTTTCTCTATTTTCAATTTTTTTAATTAATAATTCGGTAGCAACAACGCCTAATTGATATACAGGTTGTCTTACTACAGTTATTGGTGGTCTCATTATAGGAGCCCATTCCGAATCATCAAAACAGATTATTCCAATATCATCAGGAATGGTAAGATTATTTTCTTTTATAGCAATTAATGCTCCTATAGACATATCAATATTTGTTACAAAAATAACTTCGGGCTTATCAGTTTGTTCTAATAACTCTTGAGTTAATCTTTTACCACTCTCTTTTTTAAAATCACCATTTTTAATCAAGTTATTATTTTTAGCTATTCCACTTTCCTGTAAAGCCTGTAAGTACCCTCTTAATCTTTCCGCACCAGTAGTTCGGTCAAGATAACCATTTATTATTCCAATTTTGCTATAGCCTTGCTCTATTAAATATCTAACTGCCTTATAAGCACCAACGGCATTATCAACCAATACAGCATCGCAATTTATTCCTTTTATTAAACGGTCTAAAAGAACTATTTTAGTTCCTGAATTTATTAGGTGGTGTATATATTCAGAATTTTTACCAGTGGGAGTAAGTATTATACCATCTACTTTATTGGATTTTAAAACTTTCAGGTAGTTAAGTTCTTTTTCAGGATTTTCGTCTCCATTACATAGAATGGTGTTATATCCGTATTTATTTGCTGTATCTTCCACTGACTTGGCAATAACTGAGTAAAATTGTGAAAGAACATTTCCTACAATTATTCCAATTGAGTATGTTTTTTTCTGCCTAAGGTTTCGCGCTACAGCATTTACTTCATAATTTAATTCTGATACTGTCTTAAGTACCTTTTCTCTGGTCTTTTCTCTAACTCCAGGATAATTTCTTAAAACTCTAGAAACAGTTGCCGTTGAATATCCTGCTTTTTGGGCCACATTTCTTATATTTATTCTCATATTTATATGGTATTTACTTAAATAGATAAAAAAATATTTTTGTAAACGTTTACATTTGATATCGTTTACATTATATTATAATTCTATATCACTGTCAAGTTAACGAATTAGTTTGTGTGATTATTTTATGATAATGTCACCTTATTAATTATCTTGATAAAATGTCACTATGAATAAAGAGGTATATTATCCAATGTCTCAAAAACAACTTGGTAGGTATTTGACCATCTCTAAGCTGATAGAAAAGCAGCTGACAGTAAAACAGGCAGCAATTTCTTTGGGACTTTCTACCCGGCAAATCATTCGCCTCAAGAAAGGAGTAAGAGAATTTGGGACGCATGCACTTATCCACAAAAATAGCGGTAGAAAGCCATCTCATGCGCTTGCTGAGAGCCTAAGAGAAAAGATTATCACCTTAAGGAAATCCCCTGCCTACGCTCATGCAAATTTTTATCATTTTCAGGAATTGCTGGCAGAATATGAAAAGATTACCATTAGTTATTCGGCCTTGTATACCCTCTTAAAGAAGGCTGGTATCACCAGTCCCAAGAAACGCAGGCGCTTTCGCTGTCATCGCAGAAGAAAACGCA
>Ga0067045_1029858_pt1 | contig 18003 bp, 14 predicted proteins | sample TerdegcTABiofilm_FD_59184 | JGI IMG/M metagenome (GOLD analysis project Ga0067045, IMG submission 59184) | Combined Assembly of (Gp0054472, Gp0054536) Wastewater bioreactor microbial communities from Singapore -Terephthalate degrading... | reverse complement strand
GATACATAATCAGTATCCTTCTTTACTTTTGCTTCATACATTTCTCTGAAATTCTGGATAGTTGTATATATTGGATTAGGTGATGTCTGTCCCAAACCGCAACGGCTGGTGGCTTTCACTATCTTACACCAATCTTCAAGTTCCTGAATATCTTTTGTTGATGCCTTTCCAGACATTATCTTTTCCAACTTCTGTTTAAGTATTACATTACCTGCTCTACATGGAACACACCAGCCACAGGATTCTTCCACAAAGAAATCCATGAAATTATGGACTATTTCAAAAAGATCGCGGTCAGGGCCAATAACAATAATTGAACCACCGGTTGCCAGATCATCAAAGCAGATTCTTCGTCCAAAATCTTTCTTGCTTATGCATGTGCCTGATGGACCACCTACCTGAACAGCCTTTGCTGTTCTGCCACCAACCATTTCCAGTAACGTTGATATGGTAGTACCAAATTCAACTTCATAAATACCCGGATTTTGACAATCTCCAGATACACTCAACAGTTTTGTTCCCTTTGACTGTGCAGTACCCATTTTAGCAAACCATTCACCGCCTTCTAACATAATGCGAACTGCACAACACAATGTTTCAACATTGTTCACAGTTGTAGGATAGCCCAAGTAACCTTTCTGTACTGGAAATGGTGGACGGTTACGTGGTTCACCACGTTTGCCTTCAGCTGATTCAATGAGTGCTGATTCTTCACCACATACATATGCTCCTGCACCCATCTGAATTCTGATATCAAAATCAAACCCTTTGCCTGCAATATTTTTACCAAGTATTTTCTTTGCACGCAAATCTTCCAGCACCTTTTCAAGGTATTTCTTCAAATAAAGGTATTCAGCTCTAAGGTAAATAATACCTTCATTTGCCCCTACAGCATACCCTGCAATGGCCATGCCTTCAAATAACATGTAGGGCAACTCAGTTAAAATTACACGGTCTTTAAATGTTCCCGGTTCACCTTCGTCTGCGTTGCAAATAACATAATGCTTTGCACCTTCAGCTTTTCTACAGAATTCCCATTTCATACCAGTTGGGAAACCTGCACCACCTCGGCCTCGAAGATTAGCAATTTTAACTTCTTCAATTACATCTTCTGGCTTTTTAGAAAGTGCAGCTTTAATTGCAGAACCTTGCTCATAAGGTGCAAAGAGGACCGGGCCCTTTCGCATAATATTATTCTTTACCATTGCACGGATCAAATCAGACTGATTTGCACCATCGCCGTACTCTTTTACAAGATCCTTAACATCTTTCCCGGCTTTCATCCCGGCTACTATCTCTTTCACCTTATCCTGAGTAAGGTTTGTAAACACAACACCATTAATGATAGCAGCAGGCTCCTGATCGTTCATACCGATACAAGAAGTATCGTACAATCCAATAAGGCCATCAGAAGTTGTTCTTCCAAAGCTGCAACCCACAGCATCTTCAAATGCTTTTGCTATTGCAGCACGGCCTTTCATATTAGCAACCGCACTGTTATTCAGATATACTGTATACTTGCCTCTTGGGGTTTTTGTAAAGAAGTGGTAAAATGTTATCACTCCTTCAACATCAACCTTTGAGAGATCAAGTAGCTTAGCAATCTGACTAACAGCCTCATCCGACACACACCCCAATTCGGACTGGACATCTGTGATGATGTCCATTAAACGGGTCTTGTCGTTGTTGTACTTTGAAACAACCTGTTTAACAACCGCATCTAAGCTTGCCATATTACCTCTTTTTGATATTTAATAATTAATTTATAATTAGTATAAATTTAATAATTGTTACGCAAAAAATAATGATAAAAAGTAATCAGTACAATCCTTCAATATAGAACTTTAATTTCAATAAAAAAATTTTAAGATAAATCAATTTTACTGTATAGTGTTACTAATATATACATATTATACATATCATATTATTATAATTTTAATGATATTCATTTTATGATATCATTAAAATAATACTTCATATTTACAAAATTGTATATAAAAATATTAAACCACATAAATTTTATTTTTCCTGATTTTATGGTAAATCCCCTTTTTAAAAAAGTATACTGGGGTAACAGTAGTAAACGTAAAAAATAATAAATTTACAATACGTCAATAACAAACAATCAATCCGTAAACACAAGAAGGATAGATAGAATGTTTAAAGAAAAAATCAGAAATGAGATGCAGTAAATATTTTTGAAAAGGACAATACGAGGTAAACACAAGAAAAGCGTATGAGGTGCTTACACAACGGTAATTTCATAATTATATTATTCTTAAAAAAATATAGAAGCATTTTACAGAAACTGGTTCCTCATATAAATGGAAAAGAACCTGCAAATAAATGGAGCGGAAGAAAATAACTTAAAAATTTATTGCAACAGGATTATTAGAAAAAAATTGAACAGCAACGTACAAATGCTTATCGGGATACTGATAATACTTGGAAATGTTTGAAAAAGCATCAAGAAAAAACAGTGATGAATTTAGCCAGTATGATGAAAGCTATAAATAAATTACAAAAAAATATGATGAAAAATTTTGACAGAGTACCTTCTTTGAGGGTATTTATTTTTTAGATATCTTACAAAAAATTATCAACTTTAATACCGAATGGCTTTATAACCTTGAATAGAGAGTCCCCGCCCTGAGCATAGGATAAAAATATTCCATAATTTGTTACCGGAACATCTGCCATTTCAATATCCTTCAAACGCGAAAGAAGCTTTTGACGCGATATCATACAACCGCCGCAATGTATAATTAAATCATACCTTTTAATTTCATCGATGTTTTTGAACTCGCGTCCAAAGTTATGCTCAATATTAATATGTGGGTATTTTTTCTTCAGTATATTTGGGATTAGCACGGTGCCTATGTCTTCTGCAATTCGTGAATGATTGCATGCTTCAGCTATTAAAACATTTTTTGCATGGTCATTATTTTCAAATTCAATCAATCCCCTCACAAACCTGTTAAGCATACCCGTTTGATAATGAATCATAACAATTGAAAACGTTGTTAAATTAATATCAGGCGGGCACCACTTTGACATAATATCCATTGCCTGTGAATCGGTAATAATGCAATGTGGCCGCTTTGTTATTGCAGTTAAAAATGTATTAAAACGCTCATATTCCTCTTTAGCCTGCTTATCACTTCCACGGGCCTTTTTTAAATCAAGCCTGAACGATACCGGATAAGCCCAGTTCCTTGTAAGGTATTCCTCAACCATTGCCTGTGGCCGCAGATATCTTCCATGAGGTGTTTCCTCATCCATTGGAATTATAAGTACATAAAAATTATTTTTTTTCAAAAATGGTATTACAGGGATTTCCTTTTTTAATGGGATATAATGCTTCAATATAAAATCAATTAAATCCTTTCGGTATTGGGGGTTGTTTGCTTTTAGTTTTATATGAGGATAGAATTCAAAAACCCTGTATTTTTTCACTATTTCATCAACACGTTTATCATTGTTATCAAAAATATTAAATATAATCAATATTTGTTTATCGTTTTCCCTTGCCTGTTTTATCAAATCATTTTCATATTCAAATGAATCACGCGATGGATCAACAACCACAAGCACCAGATCCGATTCCTTTAAGTTTTGATAAACCTTTTTTCGTTTTTTTTCGCCAAGCTCACCTGCCTCATCAATTCCAGCTGTATCAAAAATCTTTACTGGCCCAATACCATGTATTTCAAATAACACTTCTTTGGTATCTGCTGTTGTTCCCGGTGTTTTATCAACTATTGAAGCCTCATTTTGAACCAATAAATTCAAAAGCGAGCTTTTACCAGTATTCATGCGTCCAAATATTCCTATATGATCGCGCTCAACCAGCACTGCCATCTTTCAATCTCCTGTAATAATGTGGCGCATTCCCCTGTACATTATATTCAATTTTTAAATCATATTTTGCAATATATCTCTCAAGGTTTTCTAAGTGATTTTCATAATTTGTTTTTTTTCCATCATAAAGTGCATAACTGCTTCTATATTTTATCGGTGTTTCATTTATCATCATTACATTTGCTCCACATGCAAACGCTTTAAATATACCTTCAGGATGTATCGCATCAAGTGCAGTTGTTGAAGCAATATTTACATCTTTACATATAATCCTTGTTGCAGCAATCATTTTAAGCGATAGATCAAGATAATAATCATTGTCATAATGCATAACCAGCCTGGCAAGTGGTGTATTGCTGTGAACAACATAGGGCCCCATACCAATCATATCTACATCCATATCCTTATAAAACAAAACATCATTAACCAGATCATCTATATGGAATAAAGGCAGGCCAATCATCACACCGGTTCCCACCTGATAGCCTATTTCCCTTAGCATCTTTAAGCAATTCAGCCTATTTTTAAAGCTGTGATCATCAGGATGAATCTTTTTATATAGCAGTCTATTGGTTGTTTCAATTCGGAGCAAATATCGTAAAGCGCCTGAATTTTTCCACATTTGGTATGTTTCATAACTCTGCTCACCCAGTGAAAGGGTAACACCAATTTGGCCACCACTTTTATCCAAGGCATATTTAATAGCATCATCAATAAGATTTATGAATTTTTTACCGGTTTGTTCACCAGCCTGTATAACAATTGAACCATAGCCTTTATTATGACAAACATCAATGGCTTTAAAAATTTCATCCCTTGTCAACGTGTATCGATCCACCTTTTTATTATCCTTCCTAATTCCGCAGTAATAACAATTTTTTTGACATACATTTGAAACTTCTATCAATCCACGCAAATAAACCTTATCGCCAACATGCTTTTTAGTTATAGTAAGAGCCTCTTTGAAATATTTATCTTTTTGTTTTTCATTTGCATTCAATATTTTAAATATACTGTTATATAAAAAATGCCTTTTTACTTCATCATACTTTTCAGCAATAAACATCCCTTTTCCCTTCTTTTACTTTTTCAATTAAACGTTTTGTTTTTTTACATAATTTATCATCCATATTGTTTAACACATGTTCAATGAGTATTTTGCCTTTGTGTCCTGTTTCCTTTGATGCAAAATCAATGAGATACTCCATAAAAGTGGACATCGCATTTGGACTGCAGTATTCTTTGATAAGTCCTGGCTTTGCCATATCCATAAAATCAGCACCAGTACGACCCAGCCTGTAACAGGCCGTACAAAATGAAGGAATAAATTCCATATCAATTAAATCACCAATAACCTCATCAAGCGAACGATGATCACCAAGTGAAAATTGCGAATCATAATCATCGCTTGAATATCCTCCAGGATTGGTTCTACTTCCTGCTGAAATCTGTGATACTCCCAGTTTAAGAGCCTTTCTTCGAATATCAGGGCTTTCACGCGTTGATAAAATTATACCTGTATATGGTACGGCACACCTTAATATTGCTATTATCTTTAAAAAATCATTATCATTAACCCTGTAAGGCGGGTTATTTGAAAACGGTGTATTGGTTGCAGGCTCAATGCGTGGTACGCTTATAGTGTGAGGACCAACGCCAAATGTCTTTTCTAAATGCTTGATATGTTGCATTAAAGCAAGTATTTCAAATTTCCAATCATATAAGCCAAATAAAACACCAATGCCAACATCATCAATCCCGGCTTCCATGGCCCTGTCCATAGCGGTGATTCTAAAATCATAATCACTCTTTTTACCTTTTACATGTACCTTTTTATATGTCAGGCTGTGATATGTTTCCTGAAATAATTGATATGTTCCAATCTTTGCTTCTTTGAGCTTTTTAAATTCATCAACGGTTAAAGGTGCAATGTTAACATTTAAGCGTCTGATTTCACCTTTTTGTGTTTTCACACTATAGATTGCTTCAATTGAATCGAGTATATACTTAAAAGGCTCATCACCATAATCCGGATACGCCTCACCTGAAACAAGGAGTAAGCGTTTATGTCCCTGATTAACTAAATTCAAAACCTCATTTTTAATACCTTCAATACTCAAATAGCTGCGTTTAATTTTTTTGTTACTTGTTCTAAATGCACAGTATATACAATCATTGCTACAATAATTTGAAATATAAAGAGGTGAAAATAATACAACTCGATTACCATAAATCTGCTTTTTTATATAATCAGCTGTTTCAAAAAGATTTCCAACCAATGAATCAGGTATTTTTGTAAGAAGGGCTACCTCATCAATACTGAGGCCTTTTAATTGTTTTGCTTTTGCAAGCACCTCAAAAATTTTTGCATCATCTATTTTTATATTTTCAATTGTTTCATATATAAGTTGTTGATTAATAAAATTCATACAACCACCTTTATAATAAATCACATTAAAATGGAAATAAAAATGATAGGGTATGAATAATCATACCCCATTAACCTGATTACTTAGAAACGGTTGTTACAGTCGCTGTGTATAATGCGTATGTAATAGCTTATGTGATAAATGTCCCAGAGGCTCTTTTAAAAATTCTTCATATAACTGCTTTATCTCTGGATTTTCATGTGACTTTCTTAATGGCAATTTCATATCAGCTTCATATATAGCCTGAGCACGTTTTTTGCGTATATCAAGACTAGTGGGTATTGGCTGACCGCCGCCACCTATACATCCACCAGGGCAAGCCATTATTTCTATAAAGTGATAGGGACTTTTTCCTGCCCTCACCTCATCCATCAATTGTGCTGCATTTGCAAGTCCATGAGCAACAGCTACATTTACTGTAAATCCTTCAAGAAAACTGTATTCAGGCTTTGTTTCTTTTATTGTTATTGAAGCAGAGCGCACACCTTCCATTCCTCGTACCGGCGTTATATTCAAATTTTCAAATGGGACTTCTTTGCCAGTAACTATCTCATATACTGTACGAAGCGCTGCTTCCATAACTCCACCGGTAGCACCAAAAATAACAGCAGCTCCTGTTGATTGTCCCATTATTGAATCATAATGTTCATCAGGCAAAGTAGTAAAATCAATTCCTGCTTGTTTTATCATCAATGCTAATTCTCGAGTGGTCAATACCCAGTCAACATCCTTATAGCCGCTTGAATACATTTCAGGCCTGTTTGCTTCATATTTTTTGGCAGTGCATGGCATAATAGATACTGTTACCATTTTAGATGGATCTATTCCACGCTTTTTTGCATAAAATGTTTTGGCTAATGCACCAAACATTTGCTGCGGGGATTTACACGTTGACACATTTGGTAAAAGTTCATGATATTTATGCTCAATAAATTTAATCCATCCCGGTGAGCACGATGTAGTCATTGGTAAAGCGATTACTTCCTTATCGCGAATTGCTTTAGTAACGCGCTGTAAAAATTCATTTCCCTCTTCAATTATTGTAAGGTCAGCAGTAAAATCAGTATCCAGTACTGCATCAAAGCCAAGTCTTCGTAAAGCTGCAACAAGCTTACCGGTGGATATTTGACCTATGCCAATTCCAAGGGCTTCTGCTACACTAACTCGTATGGCTGGTGCTGTTTGAACAACAACAAACTTTTCTCTATCATCTATAGCTTCCCATACTTCCTGTATATAGTTCTTTTCAACCAGCGCCCCGGTGGGACACCTATTAACACACTGCCCGCAATATGTACATAAAACTTCATCCAAAGGTAAATCAAAAAATGTTGCTATTTTTGTTTCATAGCCCTTATAAGCACCATATATAGCTGAAACTCCCTGTAATTCTTCACAGGTACGTACACATCGAGTACATTTTATACATTTACTATCATCTTTAATTATCGCTGGTGAAGAATCATCAAAGTTCCAATGATGCGATATTTTGATGAATCTATTTACATCCACCATATATTCTTTTGCAAGTTTTTGTAACTCGCAATTGCCATTTTTATAACAAGAATTGCAATTTTCAGCATGCTCTGATAGCAATAGTTCAAGAATTGTTTTGCGTGCATCTCTCACCTGTTTGGTATTGGTGAAAATTTCCATTCCCTGTGCAACCTGCAATGTACATGCAGCCTGCAATGCTCTCATTCCTTTTTGCTCAACTACACACAACCTGCAGTTACCCGCAACACAAAGATCATCATGATAACATAATGTTGGAATTATTATACCAGCTTCCTTTGCAGCTTGAAGGACAGTATAGTAATCAGGAACCTCAATTTTTTTATCATTTATACTCAGCGCTACTGTTCTCATTATAATGCCTCCCATTAATAACAAATCTCTTCTTTGAAATGTTCAGTTATGGAAATAAATGGATTAGCCACTGATTGACCAAGACCACATTTTGCTGTAATAGACATGATCTTTGCTAATTTTTGCAACTGTAATAAATAGCTTATTGGTCTTTGACCGTTATGAATTGCATTTATGCCATTATATAGTTGCTGGCATCCTACCCTGCAAGGAGTGCATTGGCCACATGATTCTTCTCTAAAAAAATCAAGATAGTTCATTAAAACCCTGTACATTGAACGGGAGCTATTAAAAAATATTATTGAACCACCAGTCGGAACACCTTCAAAACCAATAATTTTTTCTTCAAATTGTTTGCGTGGAACACAAAAACCTGACGCACCTCCAATTTGAACTGCCTTGGTATCTCCATCTGAAAATAAATCCACAAGTTCACTTACCTTCATGCCAAGTGGGAGCTCAAAAACACCTTTTATTTTTGCATCGCCCGAAACAGAAAAAATTTTTGAGCCCTTTGAATCATTGGTGCCAATTGACGAAAAATTTTGTGCACCTTCATCAACAATAATTGCTGCATAAGCTAATGTTTCTACATTGTTAACAACAGTGGGATAATTAAATAATCCTTTGTTTACTGGAAATGGTGGTTTATTACGTGGTTCTCCGCGATTGCCTTCTATTGATTCAATGAGTGCACTTTCCTCACCACAAACATATGCACCACTGCCCATGCGTAATTCTATTTTAAAATTGATATTATTATTTTTAAATAACTCATTATATTCGTTAATTTTATTCAAAACATCTGATTGCAAAAAAGCATACTCACCACGCAAATATATATAACCTGTTTGCGCATCAATAGCCTTCCCTGCTGCACACATTCCCAATAGAACAAGCTCGCAATGATCTTTAAGTATCTTTCTATCTTTAAATGTACCGGGTTCACCTTCATCAGCATTGCATATAATAAATTTTTTATCATCTTTTGCTTCTTTTGCAGCTTTCCATTTAATACCTGTAGGGAACCCAGCTCCTCCTCTTCCCCGTAATCCAGATTTTATAATTTCATCAATAATTTCATCAGGACTTTTTTTTGCAATTGATTGTATCATTTTGCTATGATCGCGTACTGTAAATATTAATGAAAATTTTTCCTGCATTTTTTGTACATCATTCATTTTATTGACTCCCCCTTTATTCCATTAAACGTAACAATTCATCAGGTGAAATTGGTTTGGAGATAGCTCCATTAAATCCTGCTTCTGCCACATTAATAGTAGAAGCTGCCTCATCGCCAACTGCACTTAACATATAGATTTTTACTTTGTCACTGATATTTCTTATTTGCTTGCACACCGTTATGCCGGTGTCAACCTGCTCCATCATTAAATCTAAAAGTACTATATCTGGATTATTGGTTTTAAATGCATCAAGACCTTCTTTACCACTATATGCCTCATACACATCATATCCTTTTGAAGAAAGAATTGCCTTTAGCGATGTCACAACATCTTTATCATCATCTACAATAAGTACTTTTTTCATTTTAATACTCCTAATGATAAAATATTTTATTCACCTTTAAGTTCTGTAATAATTTGTATCACTTTTTCTCTGGTGAGATTTGTATATGGGACATCATTAATCAACATAGCTGGTGCCTCATCACACCAGCCCAGACAATTAGTTTCAAGCAATGTAAACATATTATCTGTTGTAGTTTGACCTATATCAATATTTAAAAATGTTTTGATAGCAGATACTATTTCATCTTTACCTTCTAAATCACATGAAATGCTTTTGCAAATGCGTATTACATATTTACCAACGTTTTCCAGTGGAATGAATGAATAAAAGGATGCCACACCAAAGACCTTTGCAGGTGATAGATTAAAATACTTGGCAACTTTACCAAGAACTTGCTGATTAAGCTGACCGTGCAAGGAAAGCTTTTGCAAAGCAACCAGTAATAAATCTTTATTTTGAGGATTAAATTCCTGTAAGATAGAATCAACCATAAATATTCACACCTCCTGTATAAATTTATGCACTTTTTATTCTTCTATATCAATTTGTCAACATTATTAATTATATTATTATAAATTTTTTATCTGTTAAATATTATTTTATTGACAAAAGTATTACTATTAATACTTTACACTCATCCAATGTATAATTTATTACTATTTATTATTATTGATTAGGAGGATATTTATATGCCAGTAACAAGAAAAGATCTCTTAAAAAGTACACTTTTATTACCATTTATAACTTCGTGTACAAAGTATTCTAACACAGAAGGCATAACGGTAAATAATTATGTACCAATGGTTGACGAATATGATAAAATTTTTTATGTACAGGTTGATAAAAGTAAATGTCACGCCTGCCATACATGCACTGATGTTTGTCCTACAGGCATAATTAACGGTACCGATAAAAACCCTGCAAGCAAACATATCGTTCACCATTATGATGGATGTGTGAATTGTGGACAATGTCTTATTAATTGTCCCTATGGTGCAATACATGAAGAAATTTCGTTTATTGGTGATATTGAAAAAGCAATCAAAAATAAAAACAAAACTGTAGTTGCTATGATAGCTCCTGCTGTCCGTTACACAATTGGCGAACCATTTGGTTTTGAACCGGGATATAATACTATGCCAAAGATGACAGCAGCGTTAAAACAGATTGGCTTTGATATTGTATGGGATAATGAGTTTGCTGCAGACTTAACAATACTTGAGGAAGGAAGCGAACTTATTGGACGTATTACAAAAAAGATTGATAAACCATTGCCACAATTTACATCATGTTGTCCCGCATGGATAAAATATGTTGAAACATTTTATCCGGAACTAATTCCTCATCTGTCTACATGCAAATCACCAATTGGCATGTTAGGAGCATTGGCAAAAACCTATGGAGCAAAAAAAATAAAAAAAGATCCAAAAGACATTTATACCGTTTCAATAATGCCCTGTATAGCTAAAAAATTTGAGGGGCTTCGACCTGAATTAAATGCTAGTGGTTACAGGGATATTGATGCAACAATCACAACAAGAGAGCTATCATATATGTTCAAAAAAAATAATATAGATTTAAAAAATATAACTGGTGAAAATCCTGATCCGCTACTGGGTATATCAACCGGAGCTGCAACAATATTTGGCGTAACCGGTGGTGTCATGGAAGCAGCCCTGAGATTTGCCTATGAGGTAATAACAGGAAAACAATTGCAAAAAATTGATTTTGAATCTGTTCGTGGTGAACAGGGGATTAAAGAAGCCTCAATCCCAATTGGTGCTTTAACACTCAATGTATGTGTAATATCTGGATTAAAAAACGCAAAACCAGTTATTGAAAAAGTCAAAAATGGAACTTCTAACTATCACTTTATTGAAGTAATGACCTGTCCTGGTGGATGTGTAAATGGGGGTGGTCAACCGTTAGATCCTGATAATGTCTTTGTTTTATAATATTTTACTATATAATCATACTATTGTTTGAGGTGATAATTATGAAACGCACAAGACGATATTTTTTGTATTTATCAACAGTAAGCATACTTTTTATTCCCAGTTTTAGATTCATTTCTAAAATTTTTGCTTACACATATCATACAGTAAGAAGTAAAAGAACAAAAGGTGTTTATCAATATGACAGATCAATGCCTTTGAGAAAATCGCAGGATAATCCGCAAATAAAGGTACTATATAAAGAGTACCTTGAGCATCCCAATTCGCATAAAGCACATGAATTGCTCCATACTCATTATATTGATAGATCAGCAAAATTAAAAGCATTAAAAGAAAAGGGTATTCTCCAATAAATCAGCAGTAATTACCAGTACAGGTAATCTTTTGCATAAAAATTATAAGTTTAGCCAAACAACATACATTCCCATCTTTTTCATTGATGGGAATGTATGACCAAATCAAATCGTTTTTAATATAATTATATAATCCACAGCATTACGCAAAGCAATCGCACAAAAAATGTTTACTTTAACCTACGCTCCATCAAGATTGATAGACAAATTTATCTACGATTATTTTTAAAGAATTATTGCCATCTATAATCACTTTGTGTTCAAGAATGTCTAATGTTGAACAAGATGAAAAATAACGTATATTAGAATTATCTAAAAAATACAGTTTAAATATATTCATTAATAAACAAAATATTTTAAAAAAATTCTTGAAAAAAGTAGTATTTTTTATTTAAAGTACCATCATTAACAATTTTTTATAATTTCAGTCTTTGTGCGGGTGTAATTCAGTGGTAGAATGTCAGCTTCCCAAGCTGAACGCCGTGGGTTCGAGTCCCATCACCCGCTCATTTTTTTATATACCCATTCCACAGTAACTATCGCCCATAATAAAAAATTATGTATTTCCTTTTTATGGCGATATAATAACAATTGACATATTTATTCATATAGTATTGTGTGCCATTAGATTTATTCACAGTTATTTATATGCAAAAGACTAATTCCCATGTTACCAATATTACTTCCCACTCCCTTATTGCTGCTATAGGGAATACTCCTCTTATTGAGTTATCAAAACTTTCACCCAAAGGGAGCAGAATATTAGCAAAATTTGAAGGTGCAAATCCTGGCGGTTCCATAAAAGACCGTACAGCCTGGTACATGATTAAAAAAGCCATTGAATCTGGAGCATTAACACCCAACAAAACTATACTTGAACCAACAAGTGGGAATACTGGTATTGGTCTTGCAATGGTTGGTTCTGCATTAGGATACAAAGTTGTTCTTTGCATGCCAAAATGTGTCAGCGTTGAACGCCAGCAAACCCTTATTGCGTTTGGAGCACAGTTAGTGTTGACTGAAGGTTGCATGGGTACTGATGGTGCAATAATCCAGGCACATAAAATGTATGAAGAAAATCCAGATGTTTATTTTATGCCCAATCAGTTTTCCAATCCGGCAAATGTACTGGCGCACTATGAAACAACCGGCGCAGAAATTCTGGAGCAAACTGGCGGGCAGATAAGCGCTTTTGTAGCAGGACTGGGAACCACAGGAACCATTATGGGTGTAGCCAAAAGATTAAAAGAATATAATCCAAAAATCAAGATAATTGGCGTTGAACCTGTCCCAGGTCATTCAATTCAGGGTTTAAAGAATATGCAGGAGGCGATAGTTCCTGACATATATAATCCCGGCATGCTTGATGACATCATTATCATTGACGATGAAACCGCATTTGAACATACACGCAAATTAGCATTACAGGAAGGCCTTTTCTGTGGTATGTCAAGCGGTGCTGCCGTTGCAGGAAGCATTCAGGTTGCAAACGATCTGAAACAGGGTACCGTGGTTACTATCCTACCCGACAGGGGTGATCGATACCTTTCAACATCGCTATTCCAATCAATTTGCGCCAAATGCCCACCGTAAGATTTGATGCAACGTTTTAAGTTCAAAGTTCTATTGAACCTTCAATTTTTTCTTCAGATACCGATGTTATCATGACAGGTACTATCGAACCCAACTTGCTTCTACTATAATGATTATTTTCAAGTGCAACTTTTAGATAGTTATCGGTAAGTGCCGTTATACCATCCCCATCTTTTTCTATGACTGCTGGACGAATTGTATTTAAAAACTGTAAACGATACTGGTATGAACATTCCCGTGCAATATCGCGCAAACGTTGTGCTCTTGCATGGATAATATCATATGGCAATGGGCGATAGTTACTGGAAAGTGTCCCTTCCCTGGGTGAATAGCTGAACTGATGAACATAGGCAAAAGATATTTGCTTTACCAATGTTACCGTTGCTTCAAAATCTTCATCGGATTCTGTTGGGTAGCCAACGATAATGTCGGTACCAATAGCAATCTCAGGCATTGATGACCTTATTCTATCAATGAGCTTTGTATAGAAATCTACTGAATATGGCCGATTCATGTGCATAAGAACAGTATCAGACCCTGATTGCAACGGTAAGTGAATGTGTTTGCAAACTTTTTCATGCTTTAAAATATCTATCAGTTCTTCACTAACGTGTGTAGGTTCAACCGACGTTACTCGTACTCTGAAATTACCCTCCAGAGTAATTATTTTCTTTATAAGCGATGCTAATGTATCATCGTTATACTGATATTTACCAATAGTTATACCAGTTAATACAATTTCAGGACAATTACGTTCAATCAAAAATTGTGCATGTTTTACAATATCATCCACCGGCCTTGATGTTGGATTACCACGCACTTTTGGGACAATGCAATATGAGCATCCCCCATCACATCCATCCTGAATTTTGATATAGCCACGCGTTCGCATAAATGGCAATGCATACGCATTTGCAATAGTACTTATGGAAGTGTTTTCATTATCTGTACCAATTGCCCCTGATAAAATAACCAGTTTATCTTTTTGCATGTTGGTAAAAGATGCCTGTACTTCATTCATGGCATCAAGTTCATCTTTATGTGTTTCAACCATGCAACCCGTAACAATGACCTTGCCAGTTTTTGAAAATTTTGAACCCTGGCGAATATAATTACGGCATTTTTTATTGCTTTTATCTGTCACTGTGCAGGTGTTAATGATTACTATATCTGCAGGAGAGCCAAATGGGACTGCTTTAAAACCTGAAGATAAAAACTGTGATGCTATCTGAGCAGATTCATACTGATTACATTTACACCCTAACGTCTTTATTGAAAACGTTTTTTCATACATTGCTCTCGGTTTTTTTTATCTCCCTGAAAATAATTCGCATTCTGGTTGCTGCAGTAAGATTTGTAGTAACTGCCATAAGAATCATAGCACCAATCATAACGATTTCAGGATTGACCGATGAATTTTTGAATAATACCTGGAAGAATGGGTGTAAAACTGAAATGACACACAATATTGTTAATCGCTCAGCTCTCTGCATTACTCCCCGTTTTGTAGTGATACCTATAGCTTCTCCTCGTGCCTTTGTATAACTTACCAGTTCTGATCCTATTAAAGCTACTATTGTGGCAAGTAATGCAATGAAATTATTCTGATAATACAACGCTATGCCTAAAAACACAACACCTTCACTGTATCTATCAACACATGAATCCCAGTATGCACCTGATTTTGTTACTGTATTAGTTGTTCGTGCAACACGGCCATCTATTATATCCAGTGTTGCACTTACTATGAGTATCCACCCTGCCAGACCAAAATTCCCAATATAATAAAAATAAGCACTGACAAAAGCCAGTATAAGGGAAATTGCAGTAATAGTATTGGGTTTTATTTTAAAATAAATAAAGAAATTAATAAATGGCTGATTAACCCAATACCAGAATTCCCTGAAAATAAGGCCCATAAACGTCTCATGCATTCTTGCTACTATTTCAGGATCCTTAGGCCTTTTAGGATATATAAATAAAAAAACAATAAAACTTAATAAAGCCAGTGCATTAATGATAATCAATGGCAATAGTGAACGCACAATTTCATTTTGCAAAAATTCAACCATACATACTACCCTATAAAAGCAAATAATAATGTGGGGTAACCAGCTTATGCAGCAGTATTGATAATAGTCAAGTATATTTGCAGTATTTAATCTGGTTTTCTAAAAAATCACATACTGAATATATTTAATTACTTTTCTTTTGTCATTCTATATATAAATCGCGCACGTTCATTTGCCGGGTCTATTTCTAAAGCTTTCTTAGAATAATAATTTGCCTTGTTATTGTTTTTATGTTTCATGTATAATTCAGACAACGCTATATAAGCACCAGTATGTGTTGGATCTAACTCAATAACTTTTTCAAATATCTTCTTAGCTTCAACATCATCTGGATCAGTTTGTTTATAATACATGATTCCAAGCATATACAAAACTTCAATAGAATCAGGCATAATGATTAATGCTTCTTTTGCATATTTAATGCCATCTTTAATATATTTTTCTTTTAGTGAAGCAGGTATATTTGTTTCATATACTTCTATAAATCGTGTTTTTGCCATGTAATATAATAACTCATATATATCTTGCTTATCAACTATCCTGTCTTTATTTTTGTATGCCTGTTCAAATTCATTAAAAGCAAATTGTAAAACATTGTCATTAAAATATATTTTACCCAGTTCAATATGAGCTTCTGGATAGCTGGCATCAAGAATAATTGCCTGATTATATTCTTTTATGGCATTGCCAAATTCACCGGTGTTTTTATAATAATCACCTCGGGCTTTATGTATCTTTGCAAACTCAGGATATGAACCTTCAAATCGCTGAACAACCCTATCACCTATTGTTGATAATCTGAAATATCCATACCCAACCAGCATATCGCCAAATGATTGTGAACGGAAAATAGTTTCAACCGTAAAACGGGAAACAATTAAATTACTAGTATTTATCACATATAACGTTGTTCCTTTATGGATACCTTCAGTATTATAAAGCCTGACAGTTACTTTTGTTTTAGGCTGGACTGTGCGGGTTAATTCCTGTTTTGCTGTATCTTCCCTTTCCCCAATGCTGATAATTCTCCCCTTAACTATCGCTTTCCATGCAACATAATCATTTTGTGTATAAAAAACAGGAATAATCTGGCCAGGATTATCATATTTCATCTGGCCGGTTGCAAAGATAGTACTCACTAATAAAAATACGATACAAATTGAACGATTAAAAATGTGGAGAATATGATTATTAATGAATCCCATTATTTTTCCTTTAAATATCGTAAAGGATTAAGCGGCGTTATATATTTTCTGAATTCAAAATGTACATGTGCTCCGGTTACAGAACCCGTCATGCCACTTTTTGCAATAACCTGCCCCTTTTGAACGCTATCACCTTCCTTAACTAAATTCTTACTATTATGCCCATATACAGAAATATATCCCTTATCATGTTTTAACACAACTACATTTCCATAACCATCTTTCCAGCCTGCATAAATTACGGTACCATCCAAAGCTGCTTTAACCGGTGTACCAACATTACAACTGATATCCAGCCCACAGTGAAATTGTCTGCCTTTGCCCAATGGATTTCTTCTGGTCCCAAAACCGGATGTAATTTTGCCACTTACCGGCCACATTAACGATATCTGTGATTTTATCCGATTTATAACGCTTACAGGTTCTTTTTTTGCTATATTGCGCTTATCTTTTTTATCACGTAAATCAATTTTTGCATCAGGAATAAAAATAGTTTGTTCCTGAATTATACAATTGGGATCTTCTAACGAATTATGTGCAATAATGGCATGTAAAGGGACATTGTAGTAACGAGCTATAGCAATTAGCGACTGTCCTTTTTTTACTTTGTGAAAAACCCCTTTTCTGTTGGGAACTATAATCATCTTCCCAGGTTTTATAACATTGGGACTATCTATATTATTTGCTAAAATTATTAACTTATAATTTGTATCAAATTTTTGAGCTATCTTCCAGATATTGTCATTTTTTTGTATTTGATATCGTGTATGATGCCAGCGCTTATCTCTTTTTTTCAATTCTTCAATATTATAACTTTTTTCTTTTTTTTTACCTTTTGGTGAATCCACCACGACTGTATTAGAAAGGTCTAAATCATCATCAAAATTATCATCAAATATAACCTCACCTTCAGTTTCTACTGGGGGAGTATTATCTTCCATCTTTATGCCATCAACTATAAGTTTGTTTTCAACTGATGACAGATTTGATGAAACAATTTTTTTATTATTATTCTGTGGTTTATCAGCAATCAGTGTAAATATAACTATAACAAGTATAAATAACAGTGAAAAAAAACCATAAATAAAAGAATTCTTTTTCCTTTCTTCCGGGAAGGAATATCGTTTAAAGTCATA
>Ga0067045_1000100_pt1 | contig 18003 bp, 13 predicted proteins | sample TerdegcTABiofilm_FD_59184 | JGI IMG/M metagenome (GOLD analysis project Ga0067045, IMG submission 59184) | Combined Assembly of (Gp0054472, Gp0054536) Wastewater bioreactor microbial communities from Singapore -Terephthalate degrading... | reverse complement strand
TATTTAGCCCCCTAACGATATTGGACAGTTAGACCTCAATCTGCTACAGTTAAACAAGGGGGCATGATTTAGTTGACCAGAAAACAATACTCACCAGAAATGAAAATGCAGATTGTAAAAGAAGCCATGGAAACAGGCAATGCCTCGATCGTTGCCAGGAGACATGATATTGTAACCAGCCTGGTCGCCCGCTGGACAAGATGTTATAAAAGATACGGTAACTTTTACCCACAAAAGGATGTGCCCAGGTCAAACTGCTCTTCCCCTGATCATAAGAGGATGGCACGGGAAAACGAGCAACTAAAAAAACTGCTGGGCGAAAAAGACCTGGAAATCGCCATTCTCCGTGATTTGTTAAAAAAAACGAACCAACCCTTGCCGATAAAATAGCCGTGGCGCAAAAATGGATCTCTTTGGGATATAAAGTCTCCCTGGTTTTGCGGATTATCGGGATCAGCCGCTCCATGTACTATGCTAATTTAAACCACCAACCCAAACCAAGGACCCGCGCCGGTGGGCGGCCCAGCTCCCGTTATACCTTCACCAGCGATTTAAGACACCTAATTTGAATGCTCACATCGAACCGTTTCACTCTATTCTGGAGGAGGAATGCCTATCGCGTCATGAGTTCGCCGGTTATGCCGAAGCGTATGCAACGGTTGTCGATTTTATCCGTTCTTACAACGAAAACAGGATTCATTCGGCAACTAAATACTTACCGCCGCTGGAATGCTATCAACTGCTTAAAAACAACCAGATAGAATTAAAACCAGTTAAAGTTTAACATATTCCTTGGTGGGCCCTGGAGGTCTTTTGGGCGGCGCCGTCAGGGAAGCCTTGACTGCCGGGGACCCCGCAGGTGGTAAAATGAGCTTTCCGACGGGGCGCGCGCACCTTGCGTACATGTTCCCCGGAGCCGCCCCGTCGGTAGTTCCTGGCCTACCACCTGCGGGGTGGCAGTCAAGGCCGCCGCCTTCAGTTCAAACAATTCAATGATATTTTACGAGATAGTTAGCAATTAAGACTAATTGTCCAATTTTAAGGGGTCAGGCCGCAAATTATCTATCGCCAATAGTTATTTCCTTCTTCCCGATGTACTTTTCACGCATTTTTGGCTTGTCTAGCTTCCCGGTTGGGTTACGCAGCACTTCATCAAAAACGATTTTTTCCGGCCACTTGTATTTGGCTAACCCTGCTTGTTTGCATGTCTCAATTACTTCTTCCTCGGTCATTGTTTCTCCTTCCTTCAACGCCACAATGGCCATAGCTATTTCTACCAACCGCTCATGCGGATAGCCTATGACAGCTACATCCTTAACTTTGGGATTCTTAAACAATACTGCCTCAATTTCCACGGGGAAGATATTTTCGCCGCCCCTGATGATCAAGTCTTTCTTCCTGTCAGCTATATAGATATAGCCGTCTTCGTCTGCTCTTACCAGGTCGCCGGTATAGAGCCAACCGTCTTTAATGGTCTTAGCGGTCATCTCGGGGTTAGAGAAGTACTCCTTCATAATCCGTGGCCCTTTGAGAATTAATTCCCCTACTTCTCCTACAGGAACGTCAACCCCATTATCGTCGACTATACGAGCCTCAGTGTTAAAGGTAGGTTTTCCAATTGAACCCGGCCGGTCAAGAACATCCTCATGGTATAAGTTAATCGATCCTCCGCCGCCACCCTCTGTAATACCATAAATATTACCGGTCCTGAACGGGAAATACTTCTTGATATCCTGGTACAAAACAGGGGGAACCGGCTGTGCGCCAATTAATAAAGCACCAGTAAAATGAGAGAAATCGTACTGCGTTATATCGATATCCCCGCTTTTAATGGCATTTATTATATCCGACATGGTTGGTACTGTAATCCAGCCGTTATTTACTTTTTCCTCTACAATACAATCTAACATCCACTTTGGTTGGAGTCCATTAAGGATAACAATTTTGCCACCGGCAAGGTAGCAGGGGAAAGAAAGGAAGAAACTACCGCTATGGTAAAAGGGGTGAGGCGCTAAATAGACAGTCCCTTTGCCTTCATCATAAGTCAGAGCATTGGCAATACCTATTTCGTATAGGGTTTTATGGGCCTGATATACAGGCTTAGGCGCCCCCGTGGTGCCGGAGGTAAACATAAGCTCCGCGCAAGCGTCGTCATCCACGTCTATCAGAATGTCCTCTGAGCTAGAGTTTTGTATAATACTTTCATAGGAGATCATACCACTGGGAGTTTGCTTGCCTATACAAATGTAGTTTTTAATGGTTTCCATCTCGCCTTGAACAGGCTGAACCTTTGGCAAAAAGCCCTCATCCAGAATAAAGGCCACTGGGTTACAAGCCTTAGCCGCATATACAATATCCTGGCTGGCAAAACGGAAATTAAGTGGAACAGGTGTAGCTCCTAATCTTAAGATACCATGAAAAGTAACATACCATTCCAAACTATTCATTTGCAGGTGCAGTACAAAATCACCTTTTTTGACTCCACAATTATCCTTAAGATAGTTGGCTACTTTATTGGTTTCTTCATTAAATTCTTTCCAGGTAAGAGACCGTCTTTTATTATCGACAAATGTACGCTCAATTAAAAATTCCTGGGTGGGGTATTTTTTAGCATTAATAATGCCAAAACGAGCAAAATTCATTTACCATCATCCTCCTAGTAAATTTTTAAACATTGTTCAGAAGTACCGATGTAAAAGACATGAGCCAATTCTTTCTAATTCTGACCCCTCAGACTCCGTATTCTTTGACCATCTATACACCCCCTACTACTTTTTAGCTTATTATTAGAACTAAACATACCGCCCCGACCGATTATACCTAAGTTTTACGATAAGGGTTTTTGTGAAATATATAAGTATATTACTAAATACCCTCTAATTAGAGTATGCAGCAAATAGCGTGCCATATTTATAGCACGCTTTCCCATTGATATTTTCTTGAAATTTTCTGAATCGTTAGATATGAAATTTTCTGAATCGTTAGTAACCAAGCGTCAATTTTGACTATGAAAACAGGGTGTACACTTTTAATGGCTTTAAATCAAGACTTTTACCAGGTCAAAAATGACCTTCATAATTGACTCACTTCAGTCTCCTTATCCTTCTAGTTAGGCTGGAAAGGGATAAGTATTCGAAGAAAACTTTTAGAATTTTTTATTGGCTCCTCCATTAAATTCTTTCCAGAGCCACCCCAAGCTTCTCACTAATTGACAGGAAAACGTCAAAGTCATTTTAAAAAATTTAATTCATCATGCTCAACCTATTATTTAATCCCGACAAACTTCAAAGCAAGATGAGGATTCATGATCATATTGCACAAACCATGAGCAATATTATTAACATCCCGTAGGCGTAAGAGGGCAATCGCCAGGTTACGCATACTGGCAAGTACACGGGGAGCAGACCCTTTTTTCACATGACAGCGGTCTTTACCAAAAGTTACATCGCAAACGTAATGGGAACTGTTTTCGATGCCAATGATTGCGGATCAATTCCAACAGGCGTTAGTTATTCGCCTTTTCGCTGGTAAGGCTGGTTATATAGTAAGAAGTGTCGGTACTGAACTTATTGGTTTTTATCTCTGTGAATTCGCGGTAGACCCGTATTACCTGGGCAACATAGGGAAAATTAATTTCCTTGACGGCGCTGGTGGAATGAATAACCCTTTTTCCTATCCGGCCGTGACTTTTCCCCTTTGTCGCTTCTTATCTTCCACCAGGAAGATGGCATTTTTGACCCGGGTATGTATGGCGTCCGCGGTTATCACTTTTCATTCCAGGTCCAACGGCTCCAGAAGGGGGCGAAAAGCTGCGATCTCATTACTTTTGCTATCTAACTATACCTGCCCGATGGTGATCTTTTGCTTTTGCAGGAAGGCAGAGAGCAGATGGGCTTTCCCACCGCTCAGCGCCTTCCCGTCTACCGCGATAGCGCCGTCGTCGGCTTTTTGGGAAAGCCACTGGCTTAACGCCTGGTCTACTTTGTCTGCGCCCACCGCTTGCAGAACCCGGCGGATAGCCGGCTCGCCAGGTGGAATGTAGACGCCTGTTTCCGGGTGCCGCAGGCAGTTGAGGCGTTTTAAAAGATCTTGGGTCAACCGGCCGGCCCATTCTGCAATGGCCACAAAACCTGTCATTCCGGATAAAATGGTGCAGATGGCAATAGCCAGGACAGATAAATTATCGTGCTGGATGCCCCGTTTCTTCCTGGGATCGGGAATTCGCGCCAGATAACTTAAAAGACCGCCCTCACCCTCCAGGGAAACTTTATTTAAATCCAGCACCGCTTTTCCCCTCCTGTTATTTCTGGATGTAGAAACGGGGCGGACAAAAGCTCTTTAGCGTCTGGGCGCAAGGGTTTTACAAAAATAGTTTTCGTTCCTCCATGATAGTAATAGATACTTCCCTTACGGCCGAAACCGCTGGTTTTTCCCAGGGGAATCCACCCGGCTGCACTGTGTAACATGTACCGGCAAAGCGGCTGTGGTCGACAAAAGTTTCGGCCAGCAGGACTGGGTGTTCGAAAGCTGCCTGCCAGTCGGCAGCAAGTCGCTTAGTATTCAGGGCCAATACCTTTTCAAAGCCAGGTTCTTTAACCGAACGCCGGGAAGAACCAAAAAACGCTGGTTGTTTACTACGTAACTTAACCGCTGGGTCTTTTGCTATAAAGACCAGCCCAGCCACTTTTCGCGAGGGCCGCTCTCCAAAGCAGTGGCGCCCTAACCCAGCAGGGCAACCCATCTTCCATTGAGCAAGGAGCCTTAAATCAAGCCCTTTTACCAGGTCAAATATGACTTTTTTTCTCGACTTGTTTCAATCTTCTCATCCTTCTGGTTAGACTGGAAAGGCTTATTCCAAGTTTATTAGCGGCCTCTTCCCGGCTTTTACAAAGTGCCAAAGTACTTTTAACATACTGCAGCTCGTAATCCTCCACCGCCTTATATAAGGATTTAAAATTAGAACCGAGTTTACAGGGTTTTGAGCCCTCACAAGGTACTTCTTAGGAAGAAGTTCCGGTTTTATTAAGGATTCCTGGCTGGTTACAACAATTCTCTCCACCAGATTTGCTAGTTCCCTAACATTGCCCGGCCAATCATATTTATACAATGCTTCAATAGCTTCTCTGCTAAACTTAACTTCCATGTTGTACTTTTTATTATAGAGATCCGTATAATGGGCGACTAGAAAGGGTATATCCTCTTTTCGCTCCCGCAACGGAGGGATTGTGATAGGGACCACATTCAACCTGTAGAAAAGGTCTTCTCTGAAATTACCTTGTCTCACCATTCCTTCCAGATCCCGGTTGGTAGCTGCAATAATGCGGACATCAATATCTTTTTCTTTTACCCCGCCAATCCTGGTAATTTTTTGATCCTGAATTACTGCTAATAATTTTACTTGAAGTTTTTTAGGAAGCTCTCCTATTTCGTCAAGGAATATGGTCCCTTTATCTGCTATTTCAAAGTAACCGGCTTTTCCCTCTTTGTTTGCCCCGGTAAAAGCCCCGCATTCATATCCAAAAAGCTCAGACTCAAGCAATTCCGCCGGTATGGCAGCACAATTGACTTTTACAAAAGGACCAGAGTTTTTTCGGGAACTTACCTCATGAATAATTCTAGCTATAATGTCTTTACCAACTCCAGATTCACCAAGGATAAGAACTGTACTATCCACAGATGCAATTCGATAAACAGTTTCTAATACTTGCTTGATTTGTTTGCTGTGGGCAATGAACTTAAATGGTTTTCCCTTTTTAAATTGAAAAGTTTCAAACAAGTATTTTGAAACAGGCCTTCGGTTTTGCTCATACTTTTGCCTCAAATTGTTTAATTCTGTTATGTCTCGCAAGTTACAATATACTCTAAAAATTTTACCACTATGGTCATAGGCAGGTATTCCTGTGCTTAAAATCTTTCTACCCATAAACGTGTTTATAATTACTGTTTCTTCTTTACCCGTCTCAATTGCTTTTAAGGCTGCGCTGGCGTCGGTAATCCCTTTATTTATTATATCCTGAATTAGCCGGCCAACTACTTCTGTTTTTTTAACTCCTATAATTCTCTCAAACGCCGGATTTACCAAAAGAAGCCTGCCATCACAATCAGATATAGTCATAGCATCGTAGGAGTTTTCAACCATACCCCAATAGTCTCGGTTTAGTTCCTCCAATTCAACTAGTCTATTACGCAAATAACGAAGCTCCTCCTCCAGCATTTTTTCGGAATTTTTATTGTCCGACATTATTTTACCTCCCTTCTTATACCTGAGAAGCTTGTCTCTAACGGGTAAAGCAACTGGCACACAAAATGCAAAGCTTCCGACCGTAAATGGCAGTTTGCGAGTCACAATTCCAGCTGGCTTCATTCAAAGCAATCACATCCATTCAGACAACCGGCATTCCAAATGTTCCTAAAACCTTTGGATATGGCCGCAAACTGGAGCTACCTAAAAGGTTTCGAGGAAAACCGGCTGAATGCAGACTGCATATTCAATCTGATAATTCAAAATACTTTGGATAGTTAACTAGAGTCTGATATCTGAAACACTCTCCAATTGTATTTCACCCCAAAATAATTCAAAGGTAATACCACTTGTTATTTCAGGTACTACTACAGCCATATTGATTATTGGATTCATTCATGAAAGACTATTAAACAGCTCTTCTCGCAGGTGGTCTATATTTTCCCGGACACATGAGAATTACTGGAATGCATTTTGTTAATTTATCGTTAGATATCTCTTAATCTCTATATTACACTTCGACATTTACCATTATTTCTCCTGCTTCCTCCAGAAATTAATTTCTGTTATCCTATACTTTAAAACATACCGAAAGATTATAATCCCTGAGCACCAAAGCAAGCCTTGATGCATCAGACCAAAAACAAAAAGATAACCAGGCAATTTCATAAAAACGGCTACTAATAAAGAAAATGCCATAAAAAAGCTCACATTCCGAAGCGCTCTCATAGAAATGCCCGAACGGGAATACAAGCTTATAGGCAGTCATAAAGTTACTGAGTTAATCGCTGACGATATCTGACGGTTAGAGACGAATTCTACTTTGTTATACCTGGGTCACTTTAATTAAAAAATGTTTTACGCCGATTCCGGCAGCGGGTATCCCTTTTCAGATATCTCTTCCCCTCTGTAGTAATTTTTTAAATATTTTAACAGAAGATAGGGTTATTGTATAGTAAAGAGTATAGTGATTAAATGTTTATATTTTAAAAATTTTTTCATTGGTTGTTGATTATGTATATGTAATATGTATCTGCGGGGATAGGCGGTGCTCTTAATGCTACCGGCTACCATCACCCTCGCCCGTTCCTTTTATTCAAACATTCCACGGCGAGTCAAGGCTTGCCGTACAGATCGCGGCAACAGGTTAAAGCGGAGGAATTTATTGTAGTCAAAAATATCTTTAATTCTACCCTAACCTAAAAATAAAAATTACCCGGGCAAGGTATTATTCCGGTTCACTCCAGTGCTCTGCGTAAGATGCGCACCTAAGCTCGGGTCGGCGAAATTGGTCCGCCCTCAACTCGCCGTCCTTGCTCGCTGAAGGCTGGCGCGAACGTCCTGTCCGCACCCCCAATTCCGCTTCCTAGCTTCGCCAGGTGACGTTACCGGCGCTACGCAAGTCGTTTACTTGGAACAACCACCCTTCCCCCAGCTATTTTCATCCTTCTGCTGGTACCGCTCCGGCGGCATGGGTGTCTATGTAAACAAGAGAATAAGGGAGTAGGCTCTAAAATTAGGAGTTTGAACCGAATCGGCAGGAACAAAGATTGTCAGATACTTCCCTCTTACGGAGGTACTTTTCACGCATTTTTGGTTTATCTAGCTTCCCGGTTTGGTTACGCAGCACTTCATCAAAAACGATTTTTTTCCGGCCACCTGTATTTAGCTAAGCCTGCCTGCTTGCATGTCTCAATTACTTCTTCCTCGGTCATTGTCTCACCTTCCACCAGCGAAATAATGGCCATGGCTATTTCTACATATTTCTCATGCGGGGCGCCGATGACAGCCACATCATTAATCTCGGGATTCCTGTGTAATGCCGCCTCGATTTCTGCCGGGAAGATATTTTCACCGCCCCTGATGATCAGGTCTTTCGCCCTGTCCGCTATATAGAAGAGACCGTCTTCGTCTTGCCTTACCAGGTCGCCGGTGTAGAACCAACCGTCTTTAAGAGTTTTAGCTGTCAACTTGGGGTTGTTGTAGTACTCTTTCATATTCTTGGGCGATTTTAGAATTAATTCACCCACTTCCCCTACAGGGACGTCAACTCCGTTAGCGTCGACTATGCGGGTTTCCACATTGAAGGTAGGTTTCCCGATTGAGCCCGGGTGATCCGCAAGGTCTTCATCAAAGCAATGAAGTGCTCCTCCACCCCACCTCCAGTGATACCATATATGGTGCCCCTCTCGAATGGTGTATATTTTCTGATTTCCTCAAGCATAACTGGGGGAACCGGTTGTGCGCCAATTGCTATATCACTTTTGTAAAAGGAAAGATCATATTCCGATAGATCAAGCTCTCCGCTTTTTATGGCATTTAGAAAGTCCGTCATGGTTAGGACCATCCAGTGGGTGTCATTTACTTTTTCCGCTACCATGACATCTATTAAATCCTTTGGTTTGAGACTATTAGTAACTCAACTTTCGCCCTGCGAAAGTTGAGGATAAAAGAAAAAAGGGATAAGCAGCTAAACCTTGCTCTTCCAAGGCTTTGCCCTTATCCCTTTGATATTCATTTGGGGATTGTCATCTCCAAATTACTCTACCGTAACGCTTTTTGCCAGGTTTCTTGGCTTATCGACATCGCACCCTCGCGCCACTGCCGTGTGGTAAGCCAGCAACTGCAAAGGTATTACCGTCAACACCGGCGCCAGGACCGGATGGGTATTCGGAATGTAGATCACCTTACCGGCCACTTTTTCCACTTCCCTGAGATCATCCATGGCCAGGGCCACTACTGCCGCGCCACGGGCTTTGACCTCCTGGATATTGCTGACCATTTTGTCAAAGAGTCCTTGCTGGGTGGCCAGGGCTACTACAGGCATGTTCTCCTCGATCAGGGCCAGGGTGCCGTGCTTCAGCTCACCGGCAGCATAAGCCTCGGCGTGAATGTAGGAGATCTCTTTCAATTTCAAAGAGCCTTCCATAGCCACGGCGTAGTCCAGGCCCCGGCCGATAAAGAACACATTCGTGCAGCAGGCAAATTCCCTGGCATAATCCTTGACTACCACCGTGTTGTTAAGAATGGCCTCCGCTTTGACGGCAAGCTCTTTCAAGCCCCGGATAATTTCCTTCGCTTCCTCAGGCCTGACAGTGCCGCGCACATCAGCCAGATAAAGGGCAAAGAGGTACATGGCCACCAGTTGAGTTGTGTAAGCCTTGGTTGATGCCACGGCGATCTCGGGGCCGGCCCAGGTATAGATCAGGTCGTCGGCCTCCCGGGAAACCGAGCTGCCCACCACGTTGGTTACAGCAATCACGCGCGCCCCCTGCCGTTTAGCCTCACGCAGCGCGGCCAGCGTGTCGGCGGTTTCGCCGGACTGGCTGATCACGATTACCAGCGAGCCCGGCTCGATAATNGGATGGCGGTAGCGGAACTCGGAGGCTATNTCAACCTCCACCGGAAGCCGTACCAGCTTTTCAATAATATATTTGCCNACCAGGCCGGCGTGGTACGCGGTACCGCAAGCGGTAATAAATATCTTTTTTAAACTTTTAATCTCTTCAGGAGTTATTTTAACTTCATCAAGAATTACACGGGAGCCGTCTTTTGAAATCCTGCCGCTAAGGGTATCACGCAGCGCCCGGGGCTGCTCGTAGATTTCCTTCAACATAAAATGCTCGTAGCCGCCCTTTTCAGCCTGCTCCGCTTCCCACTTAATACCCAGGACTTCCTTGTTAAACTCTTTGCCTTCCCTGTCTATAACCCTGACCCGGTCCGCCTCCAGCACCGCTACTTCTCCGTCATTGAGAATGTATGTTTTACGCGTATGCTTCAAGAGAGCAGGGATATCTGAAGCCAGGAAGTTTTCACCCACACCCAGGCCCACTACCAGCGGGCTGTCCTGCCGGACGGCCACCACCTTATCCGGCTCGCGTGAGGAAATAACCGCCATGGCAAAGGACCCCTCCAGCTTCGGCACCACTTTCAACACAGTCTCCACCAGATCCCCGTTATAATAATGCTCAATCAGGTGCGGCAGCACTTCAGTGTCGGTCTGGGAGCGGAAGGTATGTCCGTTTGCCTGAAGCCATTCCCGCAGGCTAAGGTAATTTTCAATGATTCCGTTGTGCACAACAGCGAAATGCCCAGTGCAGTCACTATGCGGGTGGGCATTGCTGTCAGAAGGTTTGCCATGTGTTGCCCACCGGGTATGTCCGATACCCATACCGGCACCATAGCTGCAGCCATTCAACTTCTCTTTTAGTGAATCAAGCTTGCCCGCTCTTTTTATTACCTTAAGTTTACCTTCTTCCGGGATAACCACCCCGGCAGAATCATAGCCGCGGTACTCCAGCTTCTCCAGACTTTCTATCAAGATGGGAACAGCCTCTTTCGAGCCAATGTATCCGACAATACCACACATTTTTTTCAACCTCCCGGACTTTCTATATAAGGGAAAGATAAATAAGTTTAAACAGAAATGCCGGGCACGTTAATGCCACGGCACTGACCTGTTAATTTCTGGGTTTTCTCAAAAAGGCAACACTTACCCTTCTATGTTTATGCCGCTACTGGCCGCTGGCATTTTTTGTCCCACCGGTTACCCGGTGGTTTTGTAATGCCGCTGACGGTCCGGCCTGACCGGGAGGAACCCGCCGAAAAATCGATTAACCCCCTCCTCGTCAACCCTGAAAAATTACCCGGAACCAAACAAATCTTAATCGTTTAATCAATAATCCAACAACCAAGGAATAAATTAGCGTTGATCCGGGCAAGCCTCATTCAGCCCTTGATTTCACAGTGTCAATTTTAAAAATCAAATTAAACCAGGGTTCTGGCGCTTTTATTTTCAGTTTTTATGTCCGCATAAAGATGCTTTTTCCCATTCTCACCACCCATCAAAGTGCCTTGCTGGATACTACTTTAAACCTTTTATTATATTTACCAAACTGCCGACTATATCCTCCAGCTGTTCCATATTTCTTCCTTCCGCCATCACCCGCACAAGGGGCTCGGTACCGGACGGACGCACCAAAATGCGTCCTCTTCCACCCAACTTTAATTCAAGTTCCTTAATGGAGTCCGCCAGCACGGGGCTATTCATGACAAGGGACTTATCGGCAACCGGCACGTTTACCAGCAGCTGAGGAAATTTCTCCATTTGGGCCGCCAGCTTATCCAGGGGCCGGCCGCTCTCTTTCATCACCGTCAGGAGCTGTAATGCAGTTAAAATACCGTCACCGGTAGTATTATGATCCAGAGAAATGATGTGTCCGGACTGCTCCCCGCCAAAGCGGGCACCGGTACGCAGCAGTTCNTCCAGAACATAGCGGTCTCCTACTTTCGTTTCCACCACCCGGATCCCGGACTCCTGGAGCGCCAGGTGCAGCCCNAGGTTGCTCATGACTGTTACAACAACAGTGTTCTCCGCCAGCAATCCTCTCTCCTTTAAGTAGCGGGCGCAAATAACCATTATCTGGTCGCCGTCCACCAGCCTGCCGTTTGCGTCTACCGCCAGCACCCGGTCGGCATCGCCGTCATGAGCGAGTCCCAGATCCGCCCCTGCCGAAACAACAGCTTCCATCAAGGCCTCGGGGTGGGTGGAACCGCACCGGTCATTTATGTTAACCCCGTCGGGGGTATTGAAAATAGGTATAACTTCCGCCCCCAGTTCGCTGAAAACCCGCGGCGCCACCTGGTAGGCTGCCCCGTTGGCACAGTCCACCACAATTTTCAGCCCGCTCAAACCCGTTTTGCAAACGTTGCAGGCAAAAGCTACATAACGGTCCGGAGCATCATGCAGCTGGTAGGAACGCCCAACACCACCACCAGTGGGGTATGGGATACCGTTACACTCATTTATCACCAGTTCTTCAATTTCTGCCTCGGTTTCATCAGAAAGCTTGTAACCGCTGGCGCTGAAAAACTTGATCCCGTTGTCATCAACAGGGTTGTGGGAGGCGGATATAACCACTCCCGCTGCTGCCTTCAGCTCACGGGTCAGGTAGGCAATGGCGGGTGTGGGCATTATGCCCAGTTTTATAACATCGACCCCCACGGAACAAATACCGGCCACCAGCGCAGCTTCCAGCATATCCCCGGAAATACGGGTGTCTTTACCAATTACCATGCGGGAGTTGGCACCATCACAGGCCAGCACGTGCGCTCCTGCCCGGCCAATTTTGAAGGCAAGCTCCGGGGAGAGCTCGCGGTTGGCCACCCCTCTCACCCCGTCAGTACCAAACATTATCCCCATGGAACCGGTCCCCTTTCATCAAAAAAATCACAAATTATTATAACTATGCGCCCCGGCATTGTCAATTTCCCTGAATTACTTATTATATTTTATGTTACCTGCCGTCTTATGGTCAATCTCCCGCCCGGGTAGATTATGACTCTTTCGGAGCAGCTCCACTGCTGTTTTGATGCTGAGACCGCGCTTCAATTTTATCAACTTCCACATAAACCTTCACCCGGCCGGGCTGAACGCCGGTGATGCCCGGCACCAGCACCAGGCCTACTTCTTTGACAAGGTTTTTATCTATGGCGCTTATATCCACAGGCTCGGTTTTCAAATCAACAATAGTGCTGAGCGCTTCCACCGCACCAAACACCTGCACTGTTTCCGGCTCGGAATAACTGCGCTTTACCGTAAAACCAGCGGCAGGAGTTCCAACCACTTGTGACCTGACCGGGATAGTTTTGGATAATTCAGCAAGGGCTACCGGCACCACTACCCGGGTTACTGACGGGCTTAAAGAAATGCCCGCTATGCCGGTACTGACCGGAACAGTCTGCTCGATATCTTTAACAGCCGATGTGATGTCTACAACTGCAGATGCATGATTTATCCCATTTACTATCTTGCCCGGTCCCCTGGCAGTCACCGTGCCGGGCCGGCAGACCGGCGCCAGCGCAGTATAGCCCTGTGCGGGAGTCCCATGCAGGCTGACAATAACGGGTATCTCCTTTTCCACCACTATATCTACCGATATAATCACTTCTTCCGGGTCTACCTGCGCCACCCGCAGGCCCGGCGGGACGCTCAACTGGACAGGCAGTGCGATTTCACCGGTCTTTCCTTCCGGTATGTTAATCACCGCTTTAAAGTCTCCTTGAGTGAGGCCTGCCAACTGGTTCTTATTTCCCAAAACCCTTACCCTGATATTTTCAGGCATCCCTCCGGCAATTAAAAAATTTGGGGCAAGGCCGGTATACTCCAGGTTAATATTTAACACTTTTTCCCCAAGCGGGTTCTGCTCATTGCTGACGTAAACCCACAAAATAAAGGCCAGCAGTATAGAGAGTAACTTAATGGAATTTTTATGCCAGTCTAACCGCACCATTGCTACCTCCTGGGCCAAAATGACGACAGTGAAGCACCCGGCCGGTTGTTCAAAAGCGCTGTAAGCCTGTCCTGCAGGTCTGCCTCGTTCAAATGCCTGTTCAGGACACCTTCAACTGCTATTGATATGACACCGGTTTCTTCAGATACGATCACCGCCACCGCGTCAGAGTGCTCACTAATGCCGAGCCCGGCCCTGTGCCTGGTGCCCAAACCACTTGCAGGAAAGGAATTTTCACTAAGGGGCAGAAAGCAGGCCGCAGCAGCCACCCGGTCGCCCCGAATGATCACTGCACCGTCATGAAGGGGGGTTTTGGGCATGAATATATTCACCAGGAACTCTGCCGATACTATCCCGTCAATTTTTAAGCCGCTGTCTATATGTTCCTCCAGGCCGGTTTCGCGCTCCAAAATGATCAACGCCCCAATTTTGTTCTTAGACAGGATGGTGGTTGCCCTGGTAATTTCGGCAATAACCTTTACCCGCCCTGCATCTCCCGGCGCAAAGGATGTGAGCGGGGTATGGGTCAAAAACTTACCCCGGCCGAGCTTTTCCAGCGCCCGCCTGAGCTCCGGCTGGAATACCACCGGCAATGCCACTACCAGCGCGGTCATGGCCTGCCGCAAAAGCCAGTTCATGGTATTAAGGTCGAGCATACTGGAAAGGGCAGTAGCGATTAACAGTACAGCCAGGCCCTTGATTAACTGGACCGCCCTGGTGCCCTTGATCAAAAGCATCAGCTTATATACTACAAAAGCTACAATCAGAATATCAATAACGCTGCTCAGGTTGAATTTGAGCACCGTTTTCAAATAGTCAAGGTTGGGGAACCAGAACTGCTCCACCGGATATCCCCCCTTCCGCCCCCAGCCAGGAATATTATATCTCCGGATAAAGAGAAAAAAACACCCTTTTTATTTCGGCAGCATAAGGCTGTTTCCTGCACACCCCGTCTAAAAATATCTCCGGCCACATCAGGCCGGAGAATTACTGCTGTCTGTTTCTTCACCGTTATCTTGAGCACCGTCTTCACCTTCAAGCAGGCCGTAAGCAATGCTGTCTGCCAGGGCCTGCCAGCTGGCCTCTATGATATTTTGGGAAACACCCACAGTGCCCCAGGAACGCTTACCGTTGCTGGTTTCAATATGAACCCGCACCGTTGCCCCGGTACCCTCTTTTTCATCCAGCACCCGCACCTTGTAGTCGGAAAGATGCATGGACCTGATATTCGGGTAAAATTCTTCAAGGGCCTTACGCAGGGCGTTGTCCAGAGCATTAACCGGTCCGTTGCCCTCTGCGGCAGTATGCACTACCTGGTCGCCGACTCTCAATTTGATAATTGCCTCAGAGTAAGCAGGATTGTTTTCCCTCATTTCGGTCAAGAGCCGCAAAGCCTCGAGGGAAAATGGCTCACGATAACCATTGAAAGCCTTGCGCATCAGGATTACAAAGGAACCTTCTGCTCCCTCGAACTGGAAGCCCTGATTTTCCAACTGTTTAACCTCTTCTAAAATCCGCCTGCCTTCAGGACTCTGCTGGTCCACCTGAAGGTTAAGCTCCTTGTATTTATACAGCAAATTGGACATGCCGGAAAGTTCAGAAATCAACACCCGGCGGCAGTTGCCCACCAACGCAGGATCGATATGCTCATAGGTTTTATAATCTTTTAGAAGCGCGCTGACGTGCACACCGCCCTTGTGGGTAAAAGCACTTGCCCCAACATAAGGCTTATGGGTATCGGGGCTTACATTAGCCACCTCGCTGACAAAATGAGATAACTCGGTTAAACGGGCCAGCTTCTCACGCGGTATGGTTTCAATGCCGCACTTTAAAGTAAGGTTGGGGATAACCGAACAGAGGTTGGCATTACCGCACCTTTCACCATAGCCGTTTACCGTACCCTGTACATGCACCGCCCCAGCCTGCACCGCCATCAAAGAATTAGCCACAGCCATTTCACCGTCATTATGGGCGTGGATACCCACGGGAGTGCTCAGGTGACTGCACGCCGCCCGGACGATTTCCATTATCTCTATAGGCAAGCTCCCTCCATTGGTATCACACAAAACCACTGTCGAAGCCCCGCTCTCCGCGGCTACCTTGACGGTTTCCAGAGCGTAAGCCGGGTTGGCCTTGTATCCGTCAAAAAAGTGCTCGGCGTCATAAATTACTTCCATGCCGCACCTTTTCAGATAAGCCACCGTTTCCCGGATCATGGCCAGGTTTTCCTCGAGCGTCGTGTTTAATGCCCTGCGGACGTGGAAATCCCAGCTCTTCCCAAAGATAGTGGCTACCGGGGCCTTTGAGTCCAGAATAGACTTAACATTGGGGTCATTCTCCACCGACGACGACGGCCTGCGGGTCGAGCCAAAGGCAGCGATCCTGGCCCGCTTCATGGTATACCCGCGGATCCGGTAGAAGAAATCCATATCCTTGGGATTCGAACCAGGCCAGCCCCCTTCTATATAATGAAAGCCCATCTTATCGAGGCGCCGGGCGATCTTGATCTTATCTTCACAGGAATAAGATATACCTTCCGCCTGGGTGCCATCGCGGAGCGTAGTGTCATAAATCTGCACAGGATGCATTATGTCACCTCATTTATACTCCGGACTCAATCTGTTCAATAATATGATCACCCATTTGGATGGTATTAACCAACTCTTTCCCCTCTTCCATCAGGTCAGCGGTCCGGTAGCCCAGATCCAGCACCCTGGTAATGGCGCGCTCGATACAGTCGGCCTCTTCTTCCAGGTTCAGGGAAAAGCGCAGGAGCATGGCGCCTGATAAAATGGTAGCAATAGGATTGGCCCGCTGCATACCGGTATATTTGGGGGCAGAGCCGTGGCTGGGCTCGTAAAGGCCAATGTTACCACCGATGCTGGCAGAGGCCAGCATCCCCAAAGAGCCGGAAAGCATAGAGGCCTGATCGCTTAGGATATCGCCAAACATATTCTCTGTAACCAGGACATCAAACTGGCGCGGGTTTTTCACCAGCTGCATAGCACAGTTATCAACGTAATAATGGTCCAGCTCCACATCAGGGTATTCGGTCCCGATTGCCGTTACTATTTCGCGCCAATAACGGGAGCTTTCCAACACGTTGGCTTTATCCACAGAGGTTACTTTCTTACGCCGTTTTCTGGCCATCTGAAAGGCCAGCCGGGCAATTCGCTCGATCTCCGGAGTGGTGTACTCCAGGGTATCCACCACCCGGATGCCGCCGCCGTCAAGCGGCTCCCTGTACTTTTTGCCGAAATACAGTCCGCCGGTCAGCTCTCTTACAACCAGAATATCCAGCCCGGCTACAACTTCCGGTTTCAAAGTAGAAGCATTGACCAATGCGGGAAAAACCTTGGCCGGGCGCAAGTTGGCGTATAGCCCCAGCTCCTTGCGCAAAGGCAGAAGAGCCCCCGCCTCCGGGCGCAGGTGGGAGGGCAAATTATCCCACTTGGGACCGCCGACTGCACCCAGAAGGATAGCATCGCTATTATGGCACAAATCCAGAGTTTCGGGCGGCAGGGGATGACCTACCGCATCATAAGCCGCTCCACCAATCAGCCCTTCAGTAAATTTAAACTCGTGCCCGAAGCGGCGCCTTACCGCTTCCAGCACCCTGACCGCCTGAACGGTAATTTCGGGACCGATCCCGTCGCCAGGCAGCACAGCTATTTTGTACACGATTGCTTCATCCTTTCCGCTACATAATTGATCAAGCCGCCTGCCTCAATGATCCTTTGCATAAAAGGCGGTACCGGGGTGGCCCGGTAAATCCTGCCGGTGGTATTATTGGTAATTGTTCCTGTCCCGGCGTCCACCGTCACCTCATCGCCCTCTTTAATATCTTCAGCAGCTTCAGGCGCTTCAAAGATAGGCAGTCCGATGTTGAATGCGTTGCGGTAAAATATCCGGGCAAAGGTTTTAGCAATCACACATGACACACCGGCAGCCTTGATGGCAATGGAAGCGTGCTCCCGGGAACTGCCGCAGCCGAAGTTTTTCCCCGCTACAATGATATCGCCGGGCCTGACCCTGGCGGGGAATGACGGGTCGGCGTCCTCCATACAGTGTTTGGCCAGTTCAGCCGGATCAGAAGTGTTAAGATACCGGGCCGGAATAATGGCATCGGTATCAATATCCGAACCAAACTTCCAGGTTTTACCTCGCAGTTCCACCTAATCCACCTCCCAGGGTCCGGCAATGCGGCCCATTATTGCTGAAGCAGCGGCTACCGCAGGATTGGCCAGGTAGACTTCGCTTTCAGGGTCCCCCATCCTGCCGACAAAATTCCGGTTGGTAGTGGCAACAGCGCGCTCTCCTTTAGCCAGGATACCCATATGTCCGCCCAGACAGGGCCCACAGGTAGGAGTGCTTACCGCACCGCCGGCCTCGATAAAAATTTCTATAAGCCCTTCCCTCAGAGCCTGGAGGTAGATCTCCTGGGTACCCGGAAAGACAACCAGCCGGACA
>Ga0067045_1029859_pt1 | contig 18006 bp, 17 predicted proteins | sample TerdegcTABiofilm_FD_59184 | JGI IMG/M metagenome (GOLD analysis project Ga0067045, IMG submission 59184) | Combined Assembly of (Gp0054472, Gp0054536) Wastewater bioreactor microbial communities from Singapore -Terephthalate degrading... | reverse complement strand
GCTCCCTCTCCCTCTGGGAGAGGGTTGGGGTGAGGGTGCTTTTCCACGCATCGACGCCCAATCGTGCTACGCTGTTTGGTGTGTCCCGAGTTTTGAGACAGTTTCCAAAACCCGCCCCTCCATTGCCAACGATGCGCTCACCACCCACACCCCGTGCAGACAGGGCACCGTATTTGTGGCATCCAATACTTAATCACGCATTTCTTGCTGACCTAGTTACCTCGACGTTCTTTCACGTCCCGGAATCGGGGGTAGGGGTGCAAGTGTGCGATTCTCGGCTCCGGAAGTCAAGCTCAAATGCGCATCGATGAGCGAGCGACCTTTCAGGATCTCTCTCTCACGCGTGGCAGTTCTTTCTCGTTGACACCCCGGGAGCCGTATGATAAGAAATGCAATTCACGTGTCGCTAGAGGTGTGCCATGAAAACTTGGACCCCGAAGCAAGGGGAAGTTGAGAGACAATGGATCGTTATCGACGTCAAGGATAAAGTCCTCGGAAGGGCAGCGGCGGAGTGCGCACGAATCCTGCGCGGAAAGCACAAGCCTCAGTTCACCCCGCACCACGATACGGGTGACTTCGTCATCGTCGTCAATGCCTCCAAAGTCCGTCTCACGGGAAAAAAGCTTACCCAAAAGGTGTATTACCGCCACAGCGGATATCCCGGTGGACTCAAGGAAACACTCGCGGGGAAAATGATCAAGGAAAAGCCCGAGCGTCTCTTTTGGCTCGCGGTGAGGGGCATGCTGCCCAAGAACTCCCTCGGCAGATCCCAGCTCACTAAATTGAAGGTTTACGGTGGAGAAGGTCATCCCCATGCCGCGCAAAAGCCGCAGACTCATGATTTCTAATTCGGGAGATCGACGATGAACGAGGATCGCTACTATGCGACGGGAAAGAGAAAGAACGCGGTAGCACGGGTCTGGCTGAAACCAGGCACCGGCACCATCGTGGTGAATGACCGGGCAGTAAACGATTATTTCGGGCGCAAGACTTCGCGGATGATCATCACCCAACCATTTGAAATCACCCAGACTCTGGGACGATTCGACGTAATGGTTAACGTCCATGGAGGCGGCCTCTCGGGACAGGCGGGAGCAGTCAAGCACGGGATTAGCAAAGCTCTTCTCGAAGTTGACCCTGCCATGCGAGCCCCCTTGAAAAAGGCAGGATTTCTTACCAGAGATTCCCGCGTCAAGGAGCGCAAAAAATACGGCAAGCGCGGAGCGCGGGCCAGCTTCCAGTTCTCAAAGCGCTGATTGTGGATCTGCTCCTCTTAGCCCCCGTTTCTTACCTGGACTGCCGAGTGGCCCTGCACGGGGCCACTTTGTTGCCAGGCATCCCCGCAAGAAGCCCCACGTGGGAATTCATGGTACTCAACAGTACGTGGCATGTAGTGCGGAATATGGAATAGTGCGGCAGAAGTACCGCAGGGGTACGAGGAGGCGCGAACTGCCAAGAATCGGGACGATTCTCGAAGCGCCCTCTGCAGACACATCCCCATCCGGAACGGGCTCTGCTGCTATACTGCCTCGCCGCGAGTATGCGTGCCATTCATTGCAGGTGAAAGCCAATGAGCCTTCGGTCGACATGTGGTCATAATCGAGGTCGAGATTTCCCATCAGTGCCTGCGGAGCTCCTGACTCATGGCCAACACGACAGTGGAGCGCGGCCGTTGCTTTCACGCCGTCTTAAATGACTCGGTTTGCGAATCAGGTTCCGACCTGTTCTGAATGCGCTCCCCTGTAGAACATTCATTCACCTGAAGTATTGTCCTTTTCCCAATGAACCGCGAGCCGCAGAAAGCGGCGAAGCTTTTGTCTTGACAGCACCGGTCCAGTTCCGTATTTGTAGTTTCGTTAGACCTTTCCGTGACTCACACCTTTTCGATCTAGAGACGAATCATAGCCGAGGAGGAGCCGCATGCCAAAGAAGTACTGGGACGAAAAGTTCGAAACCCTGAACGAGAGTGCCATGAAAAAGTTCCAATTGGAAAAGCTTCGTGAGACTGTCTCATGGGTGTACGACAAGGTTCCTTTTTACAAGAAGGCCTTTGACGAGAAGGGAATCAAGCCTTCCGATCTCCAGACGCTGGGAGATCTGGCGAAATTTCCATTCACCGTGAAGACGGACCTCAGAGACAACTATCCTTTTGGCCTGTGTGCGGTTCCCATGTCCGATGTGGTTCGGATTCATGCGTCCTCCGGAACCACGGGTAAACCGATAACAGGGCCCTATACTGCCGCGGATCTCGATCAGTGGACCGAATGCATGGCCCGGGGGTTGTGGGCTCAGGAGGTTCGCCCTGACACTGTTCTCCAAAATGCCTATGGTATGGGGCTGTTCACGGGTGGTCTCGGATTTCTCCAAGGGGCAATGAGAATCGGATGCCCCGTGGTCCCTTCCGGCGCTGGAATGACAGAACGCCAGATCATGCTGATTCAGGACTTCGGCACCCAGGCCCTTTGTTGCACCCCGTCTTACTGCATGACCATTATCGAGCGGGCAGAAAAGATGGGTATCGACATCAAGAATTCATCCCTCAGGACCGGTCACTTCGGGGCTGAACCGTGGACTGTGGAAATGAGAACCGACATCGAGACCAGAGGAGGAATTCACGCATACGAACATTATGGACTCACCGAATTGATGGGTCCGGGTGTGTCGTTCACCTGTGAGTACTACAAGATCCATGTCAACGAGGACCATGTGTACCCGGAGATCGTGGATCCCGGTACCCTCGAGCCGGTAGATTTGGGGCAGGAGGGTGAGTTGGTGTTCACCTCATTACAGCGAAGGGCAATGCCCATGATCCGGTACCGGACCAGGGACATATGTGCCTTGCGCCGGGAGAAGTGCGAGTGCGGCCGCACCCTGATCACGATGGACAAGATCCTGGGCAGGACCGATGACATGATGATCATCAGTGGTGTGAACGTCTTCCCTTCCCAGATCGAGTCTGTCCTCATGGAATTCACCGAAGTCGAGCCGCAATATCAGATCCGACTGAAGAAGAAGGGCTATATAGATACCATTGCGGTTGAAACGGAAGTCAAGCCCGCCGTGTACGCGGCGGGGCCGGAAAAGGTCGACGAGCTGTCCAAGCGCGTTTCGGCTCGCATTCAGCAGGTTATCGGAATAAATGTCCCGGTGACCGTGCTTCCTCAAGATTCCATCGAACGTTCCATCGGTAAGGCCAGACGCGTTATCGACGAACGCTGAGAACCGACGCCGATCCTTCGACTCCTCGTTATTCCTCGTACCCCGAGCGGCCGGGATGTTCCCGGACAAATGACATCCCGGCCGCGCAAACCTGACCACGCAACGAAGCCTGCCATGGCAATCCTCCGACAAGGGGCTCGATTTCTTCCGTAAAACTGGCGAGACGCGCCTGGGATAGGGATCGTTGAAAATCGCGGTCCCCACGATGATGTTGGGGAAACGGGATGGTGCAATAAATCCTTGGGACACATCCAGGCCTGTAACGTTCAGTTTCGGCTTGCGAAATCATGGGCATGGATCGAGAATGCGGGTCAATCAATCGAGAGGAAGGGTGGTGTCATGAAGGTAAACACCGCGGTGCTGTCTTTGAGCCTGGTTTTCGCGCTTGTTTCGTCCGTGCTTGCCGAACCTGTGGTTGTCAGCACTTCGGACGACCGAGCGGAAGTTGAAGTTACCGTGTACAATGACAATCTCGGCTTGATCAAAGAGGTGCGTAAGGTCGAGCTTCCAAAAGGGCAGGGCGAGCTGCGGTTCATGGATGTGGCAGCTCACATTAGGCCCGTGACGGTGCATGTGAAGTCCACCCACAACCCGGCGGACTTCTCCGTGCTGGAACAGAATTACGAATACGACCTCATCAGTCCGGAAAAGCTCCTCGACAAGTACGTGGGCAAGAACATCAAGCTCATTGAATGGAACAAAATCCACGACAGGAAGGAAATCGTCGAGGCCACCCTGCTGAGCAACAACCAGGGGCAGGTTTACAAAATTAACAACGAGATCTACCTCGGCCACCATGGAATAAGAGTTCTGCCCCGCCTGCCGGAGGATCTCATTGCCAAACCGACCCTGATGTGGCTCTACAACAGCGGAACAGACAAGCAGCAGACCTTGGAAGTATCGTATCTTACGGGAAACTTGAGCTGGAGAGCCGATTACGTGGTTGTCCTGAACAAGGATGATACGAGCGCAGACGTCTCGGGTTGGGTTACCCTTGAGAACGAGAGCGGTGCCACGTACAAGGATGCGCGCTTGAAACTGGTCGCCGGTCGGGTTCATCAGGTGGAGCAGCCGGTGCCTCGCCCTGCGCGCGGCATGGAGAAAAGGGCACTAGCCGCACCACAGGCACCCCAATTCCAGGAACAGGCCTTTTTCGAGTACCACATGTACGACCTGCAGCGGAGAACCACGATCAAAAACAATCAGGCGAAGCAAGTGAGCCTCCTTGAAGCCAGTGACGCAAAGGTGGCCAAAGAACTTCTAGTGTACGGTATCCAGAGTTATTTCACAGCGGAATTTCGCGATCGCAACCCCAAACAGCCCGTCGGAGTGTACATTAAGTTCAAGAACTCCAAGGAAAATAACCTTGGTATGCCTTTGCCGGAGGGAATAATGCGGCTCTACAAGACCGATCGAGCGGGGAGCAACCAATTCATCGGTGAGGACAAAATCCAACATACCCCAAAGGATGAAGAGGTGAAGCTGAAGATTGGTGAAGCCTTCGATGTAGTCGCGGAGCGAAAGCAGATCGATTTCAAACGCATTACTGCCAACTTGTTCGAGTCGGAATGGGAAATCGCTCTTCGCAACCACAAGGAACAGGAAGTCGAAGTGGGAGTCATAGAGCCTCTCTTCGGCAGTTGGCAGGTGATCGGTAATTCACACCCGTTTACGAAAATCGACGCTCGAACCATAAGGTTCAATGTCCTTGTCCCAAAGGATGGTGAAGTGAAAGCTCGTTACCGGGTGCGGGTGGGATTCTGAAGGACTGGCCTCGCGGCGAACGGGGGAACCACAGATCCGACATCGAGTCTGGCATCCTTCGACTGAGCACACGGGGCGAAGCCACGGGATTCCGCAGCCTGGAACGGTGCGGTCGTAAGCTTCGCCTCGGACGTCGTACAGGCTATTGAGGCCTTGCAACCACTTCCGGGGGCCGGCTCACCATCTTCCGGGAACAGACCCTGGGAGCGTTCCCGGTCCCCCGACGCCGACGTGTACGCCGTGCTTATCCCTGTAATCGAGAGGACCGCCGCCGCCCGGAATTCGCGTTGCAGTGTAGATCGGATTTCTACTTCCATCATATGCGTACGTAGTATCGCCATATTCCTGCCGTATCTCGATGACACGTCCCGACGCGTCTGTGACCTGTTCCTCCCCAAAGACGATTCCGCACCCGCACAGTACCAGCGCAACGGCAAACGTAATGGACGTACTGTTCATGAAGAGCCTCCCTGTCTATTATACGTACAAAACATCTTAAATAATAATACTATCATATCAGAATCGCAATAGAAAGATTGTCCATAGCCAGTCGTGCAATTGCCTGCCGTAATTCCGGATAGACGCTCCGATGAACTGCCGGAATAATAGAAACTGTTTTAGCAGAAGATTTCAGAAGTACCGTTACGGACCTGGCAAACAGCTCCCTTTCGGGAAGTGCAGGTTCAAGGCGTGCCTCAATAGAGGGCGGGTTTGTGGAAAAGTCTCCAATGGCCCGGCCTCTCAATAACAATGATTGATGAGCGCCCCCCGTTCTGGTAAACAGGTTGTGTTGCCCGCGGCAAGACTTCTGTCAATCAAGAGAGGGATCTGCATGAAAACTGTTGCGACCACGGACCACTATGTGATCGAGGTGGACGAGAAGAAGAACCGGATATTGTTCACCATGAAGGGATCATGGACGAGCACCAAGGCTGTGCCCAACTGGCTGGAAGATGTCAAGAAAGCGCTGCAATTGGTGCGACCCGGTTTCACCGAGTTGGTTGACTGGACCGCTGTTGGCGCTATTGCCCTCACGGACTACATCGCAGCAGCTCAAGATCTTGCTATGAAGGCAGGACTGCGCAAGGCTGCGCGGGTTTATACCTCCGAGAGATTTCTCAAGATCCAGATGGACAATCTCACCGAAAAGACCAAATTTCCCGTCCAGTCCTTTTTTAGCCACGAGGATGCCAACGCGTGGCTTGACAAGAGATAGCCTTCAAGCGAATGTCTCCTTCCTGCTCCGGGCACTGGTAGTCACGCGTTTTCATCTGTCTTGCCGCGGAAAAAAGGCCGCCCGGAGAAACATCAGCGCAGAGTCCGTGGCGTTCCTTGAGCTCTGCACTTCCCGTTACCCGGCAGGCGGTCCCTCACTGAGCTCCATCAAGACGGATGCGAACGCATCCATAAAGCATTCCGCTTCCTCGTACGTAAACAGGCTTCCTGCCGCGGCCATTACCACGTTCAACTGCTGCCGGAAGACATACACGATGAAGACGATCGGTGTGCTTGACAGGAGCTTGTAACCGATTCCGTGCACTTCCGTGATGAGGGTATCTCCCACCTCCGTCGGAAAGGATTCGCCGAAGGCTCGATCGCCTTCTCTGAGCGGCCACACCACTCCGAGCATAGTTACGGTCATGGAGAATTGCTGCTTGTTCACTAGATGGTACACCACGCGGCTTCGAGCGCCCAAAGGTAGGAGCCGCACGGAATCGAGCATTCTCCGCAGATTTCCGGACAATTGGGAGTCCATTTGACGGCCGAAGTGGCGGGCACGCGTTTGAGACACGCGACGGAGGAAGTCCTCCGGAACCTGCCGTTCTTCGGGGAGAAACTTGAAGAAGATCACGCTCGTGGCGTTGGGCTCTCTTAAGCCGCTATACCTCCCCTCCATGTTGACGGTCATTGCGGTAGTAATCGGGCCGGCCTCGATATGCCGGGCCGCGTTCCATCTATCTATGGCCAGGTTGCCGCACGCCAAGATAACGTCCGACAGCCTGATTCCTGCACGGGAGATCCATTCCGAAATTTGCAGAGTTTCCTGCCGGGAGAAAAGCCTCTTCACATGGAACTCGCGCGTCTCGTCGCGGGAACCGCTGCCTTGAGCCAAGGTTGGACGAAGGGTAGCAGCCTGCACCGATTTCCAGAGACTGGAAAAGCCGTCCAGTGCGGACTTGCGTTTGCGAGGAGCGATTCGATTCATGGCAGTGGAGAGTCCTCGGACCCTTGCCTCGACAGCAAGCTTTTCGCCCGTGACCAGCTCACGATAGGCCAAGGCAACCCCCCTGCCGAATGAGGAGGCCTCTCCCGCGTCAGCGGCAACATGGTGAACGACCGGAACTGCCAAGTGATGTTCGTGATCCACCTTGACAATATGGAATTCCCCGGGCAGCTCCTCGAAAAGGTTCCATTCTCTATCCAGGCTTGACTCCAGGACTCCAAGCAGATCTTGAACCGTGGGTAAAGTCCTTTCAGAGGCTGTGCTGCGGTCCCCCATTGTGACAAAGTTCACTGGGAAACGCAGGTCCGGACGAGGAACCCAGGTGAGGTACCGACGACCGGATTCCTTGGTCTCCTTAATGGTGCACCCGAGTTGAGGAAAGTCGTCCACGGCTCTGTGCACTGCTGCGGCCAGTTTGTCCGGGTCTAGGGGGCCATGGAGGACGGCAGGGGTAATGATGAGGTTCTTGGTGTTCCTCCTGGTGGTAAGGGCGACCATTTCGGAGGTGGGGTTTAGTCGAGAAAATTCGAGCTGCATGGTGAACCCCCTTTTCTTCGATGGAGCTCTCCTGAGCTTGGTGTTCGTGGTCGATCCCCTGTGCGCCAGGACGCCTCATGGGAAGCGCTCATCATAGAATGCGCACTGCCTCGCGCCTGGAGAATAGCGATGAACGAGAGCAGATTCTCTTGCGGAGTAATGAAGTTGCTCACACATAGCCCCCCGAGTGACGACGGACCCCGTGAATGCATACCTAAACCAGCGTGGCGGGCTGACAATAGTTTAATTGTACGATACCCTGAGCTGGCAATTCAAAACAATTTCTGTACGAAAACACCGATGTAATCCAGGAGTCCACCATGAGCGATGACTTAAATCCGGACGAAGTGTACCTCAGACCGACAGCGATCATTGACTCAGACCATCCCGAAATAATCCGGTTTGCCCAGGACGCGGTCGGTGACGCGGGGGATCCGTCGGAAAAGGCGAAACTGCTTTTTTACAAAGTTCGCGACGGGATTGTGTACGATACTCGATCACCATTCCATCTTCCCGAGCATTACCGCGCGAGCGAGGTGCTCAGACGAGGACGCGGCTATTGTGTGCCCAAGGCCTGTCTTCTCGTGGCAGCGGGAAGAGCGGTAGGCATTCCGTCTCGGATCGGGCTCGCTGACATACGGAACCACGGAGCCAGCAAGCAACTCCTGGAAATGATGGGGTGCAACGTCTTCGCGTTTCACGGATACGCGGAGCTCAAGCTTCACGGTCGCTGGGTGAAAGCAACGCCAGCTTTCGACATGCCGATATACGGTCAACACAATATCGCGGCCGTGGAATTCGACGGAGTCCACGATGCGGTGTTCCCAAGCCGGAACCTCAAGGGAGAGCCGTACGTGGAATATCTAACATCCCACGGCTCTTTCGCCGACCTTCCCCTGGATGCCCTGTTGGCCGCGTGGAAGAAACAGTATGGGGAAGAGAGGGTCCTCTTGTGGATCAAGGCGATCGCTTCACCGGAAGCCTTTCAGAACGGATCGGAGCTTTGACATGGAGAGAGGCCTTATCGGGAATCCATGAAGCCCGCGGCTCTACTGCCCAACCGGGGCTGGAGCCCCTCGATAGCTCGGCGGGGAGGGCGGCTCTTTCCCTGGTTCGCCGTGGCTTTTCAGAAGGGGGGGGCTGTCGGTCCCATTGGGATCCGCGGGTATCCACTCTCTGGCCTGCATCAGAAACAGAAATGCCGGAAGAGAAAGGAAGAATGTCAAGAGGAAGTAGTGGCCGTAGCCCATAGAAACGGCTCCCCATCCGCTGAGAGACCCCGCGATTATACCCGTTATCCTGAAGAGCGCAGAAAGGATTGCATACTGGGTTGCGGAGTATTGCTTCCTGCAGATGCTCATCAGAAAAGCCAAGAACGCCGCGGTGCCGAGTCCACCGCAGAAGGATTCGGCTACGGACGCAGCGTATATCGCCCAGTTACTGGTCTCGGCGCTTACCGCCACCCACGCGTACGTGAGATTGCTCAGCGACTGCCAGATTCCCAAGAACCACAAGCCGTGGAAGATCCCGAAGCGCACCATAAAGAGGCCGCCTACAAGACCTCCGGCAATGGAAGCGAGGATTCCCAGCGTGCCGGTAATGAGTCCGATCTCTGTGGTCGTCAATCCGCAAGCCAACCAAAAGGGACGCACCATGGGGCCGATGGACATATCCCCCAGCTTGTACAGCAAGATGAAGAGGGCTACCTGCAACACGCCGGGCCTCTTCAGGAGGTCCCGCACCGGATTCGCAATCGTCTTCAGGGTCACGGCAGGCCGGGGGACTTCTATTTGCGGCAATTTAAGGGCGAGAAACGCGCAAAGAAGGAGAACTCCCGCTGCACAGGCAAAGGTGAGCTTCCACCCCATCCAGCCGCCACCGGCAACGAACAGTCCGCCTGCAACCACGAGAGCCACGCGATACGCGGCTTGCCTGAACCCGTTTGCTATTCCCATTTCCGAGGGATTGAGCAATTCAATCGAGTACGAGTCGATCGCTATGTCCTGCGTGGCTGAGAATATGGCGAGCGACGCAACTACTGTCCATAACAATGTGGAAGGCTCAGACGGATTGAGAGGAATGAGCAGGAATATGGACGCGGCCATCAAGAGCTGGGCGCCAGCTATCCATTTCCGCCGACTGCCCAGGAAGTCCACTGCCGGAGCCCAGATGAATTTCAACGCGTACGGCAGGCTCAGAAAGCTCAGCAACCCAATATGAACCAGCGACATGCCGTGGATTCTGAAGTAGACGGGCAGCGTCTGCTCGATCAGGCCGAACGGAAATCCCTCGGCAAAATAGAGGAGGGATACAAGAACCAATTTGGTATTGAGCTTCACGCGACCTCCAGCGTCGTGATGGGGGTCCGATCCTCGGCGGGCGAGGCAATCATAACCCATATTGCATAAAAAACAAATAATTTCTCGCTAATTTGATTGATGTTGCAACCCAAAACGATGCTAATCGACATAATATTTTGAACTTAGACCTCTATTGGCGCCGCCTGTAATCCAAGATTTCTGCCCGAAATGGATGCGACGAAATCAAGAAAACGCACCGGCTTGCTCCCCTTAGAGTGCCCCAAGGGGTTCATTTTGTGACGGATATGAGGTATACTAGCCACAACCCTTTTGAGCAAACCAGCGGAATGAAGAGATGCCAACAGTGCCATCCAGTAGAGACGTGAGCGCAAAGGAAGCCCTTGAATGTATCCGTGGCCCAATGACGAACGCGCAGATCATGGAGCGATTCAAGATCACGCCAGCGGGATACGCCGACCTGTTGAGGCAACTGTTCGTCAAGAAGCTTATCTCAGAAGAAGATCTTCTCCGACGCGGAATCCAGTTCAAGGTTGTCGAGCCTCCAGTTGCGGGAAGGCCGGGGGTTCCGGTTCCAGTGATCCCGCGAGAATCGTACGACAATGACGACGAGTTCCTCGACACGGTCGAGCTGACCGAGTTGCTCTCATTCAAGCCCAGAGTGCCGAAAATCAAGCCCGACTCCGAGGAGCAGTCCCAGCGCGAGCCGACTGAGAAGCCCCAGGGGAAGGGCCGAGACACTTCGAGAGCGGACGAATCGAAAAGAGGAAAACTCGGTATCTCCACCCTCTTCAAGAGAACCTGGTGAGATCAGGAAATCTCTTTTCCAGTACGGTAGGCCAAAGCCTGAGCGGTGGCGATGAGCTTTCCGTCGCCGACCTCGCGGATTTCGCAACAGTAGGACGCGGTTCGCCTGGTCTTGTGGGCCTCTTGCGCCACGGCTTCCAGGATGGCTCCCGGCGAGGCAACCGCAACGTACGTTATGCTGACATTCAGAGCAACAGCCATAATCCCGTGACTATTGCACGCGAGTTGGAACGCTTCGTCAATAAGGCTGAACAACGCGCCGCCATGCGTGGATCCGAAGATATTGACCAGCTCAGGTCGGACCTGCATTCTGACGACTGCACGTCCCGGGGTTACCTCTACGGCTTCAAGATCCAGAAGCCTGCCGAAGGGCCCCTCCAGGGACCTTCTCATCAGCTCGGCGTGTAAGTTCTCACTCATGAAGTCTTACCCTGTAGTGAAGAGGTCGGAGGGCTTCTTGAGGACCTGCGGTCCCAACGATCCGAGAGACATGAGCAGTTTTATCAAATCCTCTATTGCCAAGTCGAGCAACTCGAAATCCTCCACCTGGACCAACATCGTGAATCCAGTTGCGGGAAAGGGCGCGTTGGGAATGAACAGGAGCACGTATTCCTTTCCATCCAGAACATAGTGCTCGCTCGACGTCAAGAGGCCGAGGATTTTCAAGTTTCCCATGCGTACATACCCCACTCCGCCAAATCGTTCCAGCCCGTTCTGACTTTTCTTGCCCAAGAGCTCCACAACTTGACCGACGGTCGAGTAGATTTTTCCCACCAGGGGGATTCTCGCGAACATCTGATTCACGCCGCGATGAACTCGGGCCGCTGTCGCACGGGTGACAAGAAAACCGAGGATCGTCGTGAAGACGATCACTACGAGGTACCCGGCCACCCAGCCGAGGTACTTCTCGCTCTCGCCGACAATCGCAACGATAAAGACTCCAAAGCTGCTGCTGGGGCCTATGTACGCGTCCGCGAGCTTGACCACCCACGTGACTACGAACACAGTCACGAACAACGGCAGCAGGGTGGCCACGCCCGTGAGGAAAAATCGAACCAGGTAACTGAAGAGTGACTGCATGGTCTTTCTCCGACGACAAATTTCCTGGAAGCCGGTGGCCCGAACACCAGAAGAAGGTCCTATCGACCGTATGCCAGAGAGCAGGAGCGAGCCGCTGCTCCCTCCGGTGCCATAAAGCTAGCGTGCTGAACCGGAATAGGCTATACTTGAGCGTTCGCTTGTGCAAAGCCCTTCAGGAAACGGCATGGATGACCCTGTAAGCCCGTCTGAAGGGTTTTGTTCTTGAACGGAAGCTCCCTACCTCGGATGAATTGACCTTCTTGACGGATGCTCCCGACCTTGGCTGGATCTTTCACGGGTCCCCTGATCTTGCCCGGGGATCTGCCCTCCCAACCCGTCATTGCTCCATATCCTATGACCACGAACAGGACAATCAATCCTATTCCCAACGCGAACATCACCCAATCGCGGTCGCTTCGGGTCACGCTGGGAGGAGGAGGTTTTCGGGGTTCGGAGTTTCTTTTCATCAAGCCATTCTTATCATAGCTCCATTTGTCTTGGAAAGACAGAACACGCCGGTCAACTGCCGATCTGCTCCTGCATGCCCCAAAGCGTTAACTATGTGTTCGCGATTATGTCGCGATCATACCCATTACACCGTGGCGCAGTGGTAGGTCGGCCCCTGCCCGACAGAGCATCGGCAGGCACAGCCCGCCCTACGCGCAGGTATCACGGGGCATAGGCGTTAACTTCGTGGATGGCATCACGTGATTTCAGTCAGTTGACTTAACAAGGCCCCGTCACCCCGGCGCAAGCCGGGGTCCATAAGATATTGGAAAGACTGGATTCCGGCTTTCGCCGGAATGACGAACAATTGGCCGTTCCACCTCTAACTTAACGCGGATGCGCGAAGTTCGGGATTGTACTGGATTCCGGAGTACACCGGGATGCCGCGGACCTTCATGGTCCGGTGTGGGTGCCGCGCTTTTTCATGGTAAAGCCGGCGACCAGCGCCATAACCGACTGATTTTCTGTAGCCCGTTTCCCAGGCTGGGTAGATTTGCCACGCAAACGCGCTGCACCCGTCCGGTGTGACTGCGAGGTCACGGATAATCAGGCGAGCTGCTTCACGTGTGTGCGTCTCGATCAATTTGCTTTTCTCCCATATGGCGCTTACAATGACCGCGGAGCTATCTGTCGCCAAACCATATGACGGGACTTGGACAGAAATAGCGCTCGGGTCGAGCCAGAATGAGGCGCCATCCAACGCTCAGCATTCAAGAGGGAGGACGCTATGAACGTGGAATCGTTTGTGAAGGAAAGGATTGCCTGGCTTGGACATGCCAGCTTCCGGATATCGGGGGCCAAATCGACGGTCTATATTGATCCGTGGAAGTTGAAATCCTCTGTACCGGCAGACATCGTATGCATTACCCATAGCCATTACGATCACCTCTCAGTGGAAGATGTGGAAAAGATTCGCAAGGCGTCGACTGTTATCGTGGGCCCCGAGGATTGCCGCTCCGATTTCGGCGGTTCCTTCAAGCCCATCGCCCCAGGGAAAACAATTGCCGTGGGCGACGTTACCATAGAGGCCGTTCCAGCCTACAATACGGACAAGAATTTCCACCCTAAAGCAAATAACTGGGTCGGATACGTCATAACTGTGGATGGCGTCCGTATCTACCACACGGGCGATTCGGATGTGATCCCGGAGATGGAGCATGTCACGGCCGACGTCCTGCTGATACCAGTGGGGGGCACGTACACGATGACTGTCGCTCAGGCAGCACAAGCAGCAGACAAAATTCAACCAAAAACAGCCGTGCCCATGCACTGCGGAGACATTGTGGGCACCTTGCAAGATCGTCAGGCCTTTGCGGCCGCGACAAAAGTACCCGTGGTAGTGCTCGATCCTACCGCGTAACGATTACGTGCGGAGAAAAATGACCGATACCGACAAACGAGAAGAAGTCCGCGTGCGCTTCGCCCCCTCGCCAACAGGGTACCTCCATTTGGGCGGAGCGCGTACAGCCCTATATAACTGGCTCTGGGCAAGGAAAACTGGTGGCGTCTTCATTCTGAGAATTGAGGACACCGACGTTGAGCGCTCGACTCAGGAGTCCGTGCAAGAGATACTCGACGGCCTCATATGGCTGGGACTCGACTGGGATGAAGGCCCGCACTTCCAGAGCCACAATCTGGAACGCCATGTGGAGGCTGCCCGAAAGCTTCTGGAAAGCGGACACGCGTACCGGTGCTTCTGCACCAGGGAAGAGCTTGAAGCCCAGAGGGAAGAGGCAGAGGCGAGGAAGATCGCGTTCATGTACAATGGACGGTGTCGTGACCTGTCCCAGGACGAGATAGATCGCCGACTGGAGGAAGGTCAACCATACGTAATACGATTCCGGGTCCCCCGCTCCCCCCTCTCCACCGTGGTTTTCGAGGATGCTGTCTTCGGAAGGATGGAGAAGAGAGGGCAAGATATAGAGGACTTCGTCATCGTCCGTTCGGACGGCAGGCCCCTGTACATCCTGAGCAACGCAGTCGACGACTTTCTGGACGACATAACGCATGTGATACGCGGAGCAGACGGTATTGCGAACACGCCGAAACAGATCCTCATCTACCAGGCGCTCGGCTGGAAGCCGCCGGTATTCGCACACATGCCCCTAACGCTGGACAGCAAGAAAGCGAAACTCTCCAAGAGAAAGCACGGGGAGGTAGTTACCATCGCCTACTACCGTCGGCATGGTTTCCTTCCCTGGGCCCTGTGCAACTTCCTCGCGCTGCTGGGATGGTCCTCTCCTGACGGCACTGAATTTTTCTCCCGGGATGAGCTGATCCGGACGTTCGACCTCTCTCGGATCAACCGATCCAATTCCATTTTCAATTACGTGCCCGGAGATCCAAAAAACTGGACGGACCCCAAAGCCATCCACTTCAACGCGACGTATATCCGAACCATGCCCGTGGAAGAGCTTGCTCCATACGTGGAGGAAGAGCTGAAGGAAGCGGGCTTGTGGAAGCAGGAATACGAGAGGGAGAAGAGAGGCTGGTTCCTCGCAACTGTGGACTTGATTCGAGCGCGCTTCCACACGCTGAAGGATTTCTCCTCAAGAGGACGCTGCTATTTCTCCCAAGAGTTCGAGTACGAAGAGGCTGCTGTGAAGAAGAACCTTTCGAAAGAGCCCCGGTTGCGCGTCTATCTCCCGGACCTCGCCCAGAGGCTCGAGCGGGTAGAGAGCTTCGGCTCTTCCGCCATTGAGGAGGTCTTCAGGAGCTATGCCGAGGAAAAAGAAGTGAAGGCGGGGCTCCTTATCAACGCAGCGCGCACCGCGGTTTCCGGCACATCGGTTGGGCCCGGACTGTTTGAGATGCTCGAGACAATCGGTCAGGAAGAGGTAACCAGGCGCTTGCGTGGCGCGATAAGCCTCATTCCGTCGAGCGAGAACTGATGATCGGGATTGGGGTGCGCTGTCTTGTGACGAAACCCTATTAGGGAATATGCGCAATTCCCCGTTTTCACTCGGTCATGGAGCGGCCTCGCGGCAAGTGTGAGGCGGGTGTCAAACCTACGCTTTGTTTAAGGTGGGTTTAGAACAAGAAGACCGGCGAGACGCCGGCGCTGCGGGAACTCGCGGCGACCATTCCACGGAAGGGCGGGTCTCGACTCCGCCCACATTTCAAGAGGGGGCAGACAGGGACCCGCTGGACGCCTGCCCTACGGGAAATTCACGGTAAGCCCCCGTCTACCTCTTCTCAGAATCCGTTTCCCGTGTGTCGTGGACGTTTGTGGGAGGCTCGCACACCGGTGGGACGGGCGTCTGAATGTGTCTCAAAACTCGGGAAACAGCAGAAAAAGTGGTACGGTGAGGGAGGATACTGCCCATGGAGCCCTCACCCCATCCTCTCCCAGAGGGAGAGGGCTCTGTTATTCCGGGCGGTTGCAAGTCCCCTCTCCCTTCGGGAGGGCTAGGGTGAGGGTGCTAAAGAAGAAGCGTGCCACGATCTTAACATTTCCCTCAATTCCGAGACAGTTTCGTCTCGCCCGTCGTTGTCGAGCTGGAGAAACGGACATCATTATCGGGAACCGGCGACCGCTCGACCTCTCACCGCACTCCGAGAGGGATGTCCAGTAGTCCCTTCATAATCTCGTCCGCGTACGGAACGAAGCCCGCGCCGTTTCGGAGGGAGTTGACCAGCACTGCAAACGCGCAGGTCTTGCCATCGTGCCAGATACCGTATCCCGCAAGCGCGCTTACTCCGCGCAGCGTGCCAGTCTTGGCTCGTATTCGCCGCTTCGAACCGGGATCGGTAAATTTCTCTTTGAGAGTCCCGTCAGCACCAGCGACACCGAGGGATGCCATGTACTCGGCATTGTACGTGAAGTCGCGAGACGCGACGAGCAGAACCTTCACGAGCGCGGAGGCGCTGAGCCTGTTGCCTCGGGAGAGACCGGAGGCTTCTGTTAGGGAGAAGCTTCCCTCATCCACTCCGCATTCCAAAAGGTATTTCCGAATTACGGAGAGCCCTTTTTCCCGGGTTCCGGGGGCCCCGTGCACCTCGGCCCCCAGTCCCAGACAGATCTGTTCCGCCATGAAATTATTACTGAACTTGTTCAGCCAGTAGATCGTGCTTCCCAATGGGCGGGACGGAAAGGCCAAATACGGCGCGGCCCCGATGGGCGTCACCCCGTGAACCACTCTTCCGCCCACTCTGATGCCCTCACGCAGGAGAAATTCTTTGAAGACTTCCCCGGTGTACTGAGCAGGAGACGTGACATTGACGTACTTGCTTTTTGGCGGCGCTTCCGCCCCAATAGTGCCCGATACTGTTATCACTTCCCTGCCGTCCGGTCTGGATTCCTTGGAGTAATTCAAACGAGCAGGCGAGCTCCCCTGTACGGTCTTTACAGATCCCGCGAGAACCACGTACTCGCACACCGGGTCTACAAGGATCTTTGCCGACCTTCCCGCAGATTTGCCAGGGAGCACCGTGACCTTGACCGTGTTGAAATTGAGAGACAATGCTCCGTACGGAGCATGGTATGAACGGTGACCGAGGTCCTCTGCCTCATCCAAAGGCTTGCCGGGTATGAAATAAGAATCGTCCACAATAATGTTTCCCCGGACCTCTCGCAGACCTTTGTCCCGCAATGCTCCCGTCAACGCGAACAACTGCTCGCTCACAAGGTACGGGTCACCCTTTCCCTTAAGTATGAGGTTCTGTACGGACGAACCGTCCACTTCCTCTGCCAGGACCTCCGTAACAAAGGTGAAATCAGGTTTGAGCGTGTGCAAGGCCGCCGCGCTGGTCACTGCCTTGAGCGTGGACGCCGGGACGAGCGGCAGATCCGGATTCTTTTCCATGAGCACGCGGCCGGTGGCAAGTTCCACCACCTGGACGGACACCGCAAAATTGGGGGGAAGTACGCGTTTTATCAGCGCGTCGAGCTGAGCGTCGAGATGAGGATACCCCGCGCATCTTCCCGAAGAGGGATGAAGGACGAGGAAGAGCACCGCAAACACACAGGCTGCGGCGCGGATAGCGAGAAATCTGCAGTGGAAAGATCGGTGACGAAACGTCATGACGACACACCCTTTGCGTTGATACGTGTTGAGAGGTGCAACGGCCTCTGTGCGTGGTTCCAATAGGGATGATATTCTCCCATGATGTGCCGCTTTGCTCCCCGGAGAGATCGAGCCGCGCCGTAACGGGGCCCGATGTGTGCGCTGGTGTATTGGCCTGATAGGCATAATCGCGACGGATCGATCTGTCAAGAGGAGTATGAGACAAGTGAGATAAGATGGCGTGGTTGCACGATGTTTTCTGTTTTTTGTTCTGAGCAGACCGAGTAATAATATCAAGAGGTTACCTGCTCGTATCGACCGATTTCTTGCAAATCAAACCAACTAATTGAAAAACAGCTTCATTTTTTTCTTGACAAAAATCCGAAGTACCTATTTAAGCAATGTCCAACATTTCGAGCTGGGAGGAAGGGTATGTTGAGAAGAATACCTTCTACGCCATTGGTATGCATAGCTATTTCTGTAGCTATCATCTGCCTCAACACGTCTTGGGCCGCAGATCCGGACAAATCTCTCGAGATCCTGC
>Ga0067045_1029857_pt1 | contig 18023 bp, 15 predicted proteins | sample TerdegcTABiofilm_FD_59184 | JGI IMG/M metagenome (GOLD analysis project Ga0067045, IMG submission 59184) | Combined Assembly of (Gp0054472, Gp0054536) Wastewater bioreactor microbial communities from Singapore -Terephthalate degrading... | reverse complement strand
CATTCTCCTTTACGGTCTCGCAGACCAAAAAATATGACGAACAGTAGCCTCCCTAAGCTGGTTCTTATCCAGCTCAGTTTACTAAATCTACCAGGCTAACGGTTGCTTTTTATCATTCCTCCTTTTATAAAAATATGGATCCCCATAAGGGACCCCACTGGAAGATTACATGGAAAAAGCTCGGTGATTGGTTTGGCAGGGATTTCCCAGGGCTACATGCATGGTAAGGTTTTTCAGATCTACAATCATGGAGGCAAAGGTATGGGAATCCTCCTCATACTGCGCATGGGCGCAGATGGAATCGGGATAATTTGTGTGATCCTTGCTGAACTCTTTCAGTTTTTCCAAAGAGATGGATCCCTTGGCAGAATCCACCATCTCCTTCATCCTGTCGTAGCGTTTAATGGAATTGGACAGCTCCTCCGGCGGGGAGGTTTCAAGATCCTTTAAATCGGGGCATACAAAATGATTGGAATGAACCACAGCGCCGGGAACCGAGGGAGCAACTCCATAACGGGTAACAGCCAGTTCAAGATCGATCATATCCCCATCCCTGTGGGTAAGCATCAGATTCCTGGAGGAAGCCCTTTCCGGAGTTAAAAGGGCTGCCTTTGCCTTCTCGAAACTCCTTTCCTCCAGGGCAAGGCGGGTAAGCATATACCTTGGAAAACCGGCCCGCCAGCCTGTACAGTTAAGGAAATTTGCACAGGCGGATATGCCTTCGGAATTGAAGCCTATGTAGCTGACCTGCCCGGCGGGAATAAGCATCTGAACCACCGGTTTTCCCTTAACCCTGAAGCGGATTACTGCGGAAAAATCCTCGAAAGGCCCGGTAAGATCGGCATTCTGCCCAGAAAAAACCGCTCCCTTCTCTGTATAGGGGGCCGAAACTGCAAAGGTGGTGCACTCCTTCTCTCCGCTCTCTTTCTCGCCGCTCCCCTTCTCGACGCCCAGGCGCCTCAGATTGATTGCCTCCTGCCGGATCTGCAGAAGAAGGGCCTCGGCATAGGAGATTCCCGCGCTCCGGGATATTCCTTTAAGCTCCTCGAGAAACTGAGGGGCGTATCTTTCAATAAAGGGTTCGAATTTAGTGGCTAAAGAGAGCAGGCTTTCCCTTGAAAGACCTGATTTTTTTAAGCTTTTACTGTAGACAAGGTCCAGATGCAGTTTAATCTTATCCCTCAGGGCCTCCCCATGCTGCTCCCCTACCAAGGCCGGGGTCCCTGCAAAATCGTACAATTTTAAATCGGGGAACGCTTTATTATAAGGATTTACCTTTTCTGAAGAAGAAGATTTCTCGGTGCCCACAGTAACTCCTTTTCCTGAACTCCGTTCAGTTCCTCTAAATATCTAAATATCTAAATATTTTCCATAAATTGTAAAACCAGAATATATATATGTCAATAGAAAAGTTGGTATAGTAGTTCTCCGAACCTTGTTGTGCGGGTTGTAATATTAAACAATTCTTATATTTAATGGGGATTTTTCCCTGGTTTTACCAGAATAAGAGCCCTTTAGGGAGCTTTCAAATACGCCTGTTTATATATATAATTGGTTACAACAAGCTTCGGCAAACTACAATCTACTTTTCCTCACTATTGTGCCTGTATTTGTAGACATGCACCGCTTCCAGGGTCACGATCCCCTCTTCAATAGTTTCATCTAGAAAGGGGATAAGCTTCTTTATATTTTCCTTTTTATCTACTATTTCAATAATAATCGGGAGGTCGGTAGAAAGGGATAACAGCCTTGCAGAATGCATTCTGCTGTCTGCTCCAAAGCCCATTATTCCCCGGACCACAGTAGCTCCCGCCAGATCCAGCTCCCTGGCCTTAAGCACAATCTGTTCATAGAGCAGCCTTCCTCTGTACATATCGCTTTCACCGATCATTATTTTAAGGCGGGTATCATTCTCCTCGAAGTGCATTTTATACTCCTCCCTTTATTAAACGAATTATAAAAGCGGCAGCCGTAAAACCGAGAATAACGGAGATAAGACCAAATAGATTTTGAATCAGGAAATTATAAAAGGATGGCCAATACATCCTTTTTGTTGCCAAAAGCACAGTCTCTAGAGTGTAGGTAGAAAAGGTTGTAAAGGCGCCAATAAATCCTATTGTAATAAAGGTACGAACATATACCGGGACAAGAACTATCTCAAAGAGATGGAAAAAGAAACCAAGTAAAAAGGAACCCAGTATATTTTCAAAAAAGGTTCCCATGGGTAAGACCGTATTGAAATGCTGTGAAACATAATTAGAGAGGGCAAAACGGGCCGAGGCTCCGAGCCCTCCTCCAAGAAATATAGCCAGAAAGTTTAATTTATTCACTCTTCCGCTCCATTGCTAGGCCGGGTGAATTCCCCCAAGGGAACTGTCACCATGTAGTACCTGTTAGAGGCATTCCACAGAGTAAAACCGGAGGCCTCCCGGGATCCCTTAAGCTGGCGGAGGAGATACTCGGTGTAAGTGGATGCCTCCATGCGCAATTCGCCGCCTATAAGAAAAGCCTGGACATAGGGACGGATGAGCGCCCGGCCTGCGGCTATGGATTGGGATCTCCTGGTGCCCTCCCGGTAGATCCATTCCGCCCGGTCCAAATAGGGCATCTCTTTAAGAAACTGGGAGGGGAAATGGCTCGGATAGAACATGGGGGAAACCACATCCACGTATTCGCTTACCATCTCCAGATTCTGGCCGATCCAGTTCCCCATCCTGTACCAGGAGTTGAATCCGTAAAGATCGGTGCTGATCGGTATGCTTATCCTTTCCCTGGCAAGGACAAGAAAGGATTCCAGGGCTTCTATCCTTCCCATCCCCGTCCTCTGATGACGGTACACCGCCTTGCTCAGGTCGCCGTCCGAGGGAAAACGGATGTAGTCGAACTGAATCTCGTCCACCCCAAGCTCCGCAAGCTCCAGGGCCAGGGAGAGATTGTAGTCCCAAACCTCCCGGGAAAAGGGATCTACCCAGAACTCCCGCTGCTCGTAGGAGGTCTCTCCGCCTTCTCCGTTGGTGACAGGGATCATATTTGCCCAGGGTTTACCCTCCCTCTGGTTCCAGACCGCATAGGCATGGTTCTTGTAATTGTAAAACTGCTTATCCTTAAAAACCACGATCCGGGCAATAACATACAGATTCCGTTCGTGGGCCTTTTTCAGCACCTCCCGGATCTGGAATCTCCTGCGCACCGCCCCGATTTTACGAGGCATCTCCAGGGAGGTATCGTAGGTTACAAATCCATCATCATCCTTCATATCCAGAACAAAGGAGTTTAGACCATGAGAGACCAAAAAATCTAGATGTGCTGTCAGCCTGCTGCCCGTGGCATGGAAGGAGTTGATATAGATACCGGTTTTGTCTGCCGCCTTTTTCTGTTTTTCTACCCTGTCCCCGGTAAGGGGAGGTCTGGGGGTGTAACCCACTAGCCTTGACTCCGGCGGGAGTCTTTCCCAGGTATAGCCGGGTAGGATTGTCCTGTAGAGAGCCTTTTCCGTCTGCAGGTAAAGGGTCTCCTCCCCAGGCATCAGGTACAGGGCTCGTATCTCCGACCCCTCCTCCGGCTCCTGGAGTTTCTGCCAGGCTCCGTTAATCCTGGAAAAGCTGTACAATCCCTGGCCGAATCCCAGGGCAACCAGAAGCTCCCTTCCTCCAGGAAGGTAGACCGCCGCGGCAATCTCCTCGTAAAAACCTGCCCCCTGATGCAGGCTGGTGATTCTTTCGCTTAAGTTCCGCCAGGTCCTGCCTCCGTCCCTGGTTTCGAAGAAACCGCTAAAGGAAGTGCCTACCAGGAAGGTCTTGTCCGAGGCAGGATCAAGAGCTGCACAGGTTACATAGGCGCTCTCTTTAAGGGGCATCCGCAGGGGGATGCTGGTAAAATTGAGACCTCCGTCCCCGGAATGATAAAGGCCGAAGGAGGTGGTTACCGCAATCTGGTTTGGATCTGACCAGGAGACGGCCAGGGAGGTGAGATCCTTTACCTCCCCCTCCCGGAAGGGATAAACAACCCGGGCTGGTAAGCCGTTGTTCCGCTCCTCCCAGGTTCCGCCTCCGTCCCTGGAATAGAGCAGCCCCCTTTTCCTCGCGATCCCGTACCAAACCCCTTCGCCGACTGGGAGCATCTTCCTGATCTGGAGGATCTCCGAACCGGCTTCACCGGCGCTGGTTATCCCGATTCCTGTTACCTTCGGTTGACCAGCAGGCCTATCGGTGTCTGATAACCCGCCTGCCCCGGGCTCTCCACCGGTTTCCCCGGTGGTTCCCTCACCCCCTGCCGCCTCGGATTGAGCTACAACCCCCAGGGTGACTGGCTCCCCGACGGGTGCCGCAGCAGGCTCGACAGTTGTCCCCACGGCGCCTGGCATCCCGGTTCTCGCGGCCTTCGGCTGCCAGGTGGGCTCATCGTTGCCCGAAGCCCCGGCGGATCCGTCAAAAGCAGCTCCATCAGTTGCGACAACGGCAAAGGGTAAAAAGACCACCAAAAACAGGATAAGAGTTCCTCTTTTAATAATTCGGAAACTATTACGGGCGGAGTTGCTAATTATGGGACTTTCTATAGGCCGACTATCAGAGCACAATCTGTAACATAAGGAGCTGTTCCCCTGGTGCTGCCGGGTGTTGGAAAAACAATGCTGTAATCTGTAATTCACGGGGCTGTTGATATAGTCCCCCGGCTGTTCAGATAGGTTATTTGGCAATCTGCAATGCACGGGGCTGTTCCCTTTATGCCGCCGGGTGTCAGAAACATATTGCTGCAATCTGCAACGCCCGGGGCTTTTACTGACCCTCGGGTTTCTTGATACTCTTGGTAACGACAAGCTGTACTCCGGTTTCTTCGATATTTTCCAGGATACAATCCCCCACCTTTACAGGAAGAGGGATTGCCATTTTATAGATTCGGTTTAAAACCGAGGGAATCAGGTTTTTCGGCAGGGGCTTTGAGCTTTTTACGGGAATACGGAGATGGGGATGCCCTTCCGCGGCTACAGTGGCGGTGATAACCCGCTTGGGGGAAAGAGATTCCTCCCTTCCATACTCTATTCCCTTGGGACAGGAGTTGCCGGTAATGACGAGGTCCTCCTCTGTCCCTCCGGTTACGGTAAGGTGACAGCCTAGGGGGCAGGCGATGCAGATAATCTCTCTCTTTTTATCCTTCATACTACCGACACCGTAAGACTTTTTTCCTTTATTTCCCGGGCCTTGGAGAGTTCCTCCGGTTTAAGAGTGATGCTTATCATCTCCGAAGGCTGAACATGAACAAGTCTCTTGCTTTTAATAATCTCGCCATCCAGGGAGACTGTAAGCTCCGCCTTGTTTTTGACAATCAGGGAACGCAGGTAGAATTTCTGTTCTTCCCCGGGAGTGTACTTGTTGGGAAGAACATACTTGACATTTGCTCCGGCTGCAACAGGATACTGGACAGCGGGCAGATCATCCCTGAGATAACGGCAGACCGACCTTCCGCAGCGGGCCGATTCCTCGGATACATAATCCACAAGATCGTGAACATGCAGGACATTTCCGCAGGCAAAGACCCCCTCCACGCTGGTCATAAGGCCGGCATCCACCCAGGGGCCTCCGGTTTCCGGATTGAGAGCCACGCCGATTTTTTTGGAAAACTCGTTATCCGGAATCAGCCCCACCGAAAGGAGGAGGGTATCGCAGGAGATATCAAAGCTCTTATCGTCCTGGGGGATGCCTCCGGATAGGGGAGCAACAGTTACTGCCTCAATACGGTTTTTTCCGCGGATTTCCGTGATGCTGTGGGAGAGATACAGGGGGATGGAAAAATCGGAAAGACACTGAACAATGTTCCTGGTTAATCCCGAGGGATACGGCTGAATCTCCACCACCCCCAGGACCTCGGCCCCAACCCAGGTAAGGCGCCGGGCCATGATCAGTCCTATATCCCCTGAACCTACAATCACCACCCTCTTTCCGGGGATATAGCCTTCCACATTCACGAGCCTCTGGGCAAGACCGGCGGTAAGGATTCCGGAAGGCCGGGTACCCGGTATTCCGATATTCCCCCGGTTCCTCTCTCTGCAGCCCTGGGCAAGGACAACAGCCCTGGTGTTCAGGGCGATGAGTCCGCTGCGGCCAGAATAGCCGAACAGGGTTTTTATCTGACCATCATTGTGATACCCCTGAGCCGTGGTATCCAGGTATAGATCTATGGCCTTGTTCTCCGTAATCCTTTGGATGAATCTCTCCGCATACTCCGGCCCTGTAAGTTCCTCCTTAAAATAGTGAAGACCAAAGCCATTGTGGATGCACTGGTTGAGGATTCCCCCCAGGGTCTCCTCCCGTTCCAGGATGGCCACGGAAAAACCGCGGGATCCGATCTCCTCGGCACAGGCAAGGCCAGCAGAGCCTCCCCCTATCACCACCGCATCGTAGTTTTTCTCCTTCATTGTCCGGCCTCCCGGCTCCTTACAGTAAGATCCCCCAGGGAGGAGAGGATTATCTCGCTGCCCTTTCCCCGCTTTGTTATCTCCTCGATCGGTTTTCCGGTCTCCCTCTGAAGGATCTTAAGAATCCTGTAAGTACAGAAGCCTCCCTGGCAGCGCCCCATCTGAGCCCGGGTATAGAATTTAATTCCATCCAGGGTGGTATGTCCATGGCGGATTGCAGCCACAATCTCCGCCTCGCTTATAGACTCGCACCGGCAGACGATCTCCCCATAGGCAGGGTTTTTCTCAATCAGGGCATCCGCCTCGTATACCGAGAGTTCCCGTATCCTGGGCACCCTCTCAAGAAAGGGATCAAAATCCGGTTTTTCTACAAGCCGCAGTCCCCCTTTCTTCAAAAGTTCCTTCACATATTCGCCCAAAGCCGGTGCTGCGGTTAAACCGGGGGACTGGATCCCCGCCACCTGAACAAACCTGGGCACCCTTTTGGAAAGATCGATGTAGAAATCGTTTCCCGGGAGGGCGGGACGGAGGCCGGAGAAGGAGGTGATTATATCCCTCTCCGACACCGCGGGGATCAGCCTACGGGCGGAATAGAAGGTCTTTTCAAAATTCTCCCGGGTGGTGGATAAATCCTCCTTGTCCTCCTGATCCGCCGCCGTGGGGCCCACCATGGTAGTGCCCTCTACGGTGGGAATTACAAGAATCCCCTTGGAAATGGGACTGGGCACAGGAAAGATAACCTTTCCGGTAAAACAGGAGGCATTCCTGTCCATGAGGAATTCCTCCCCCTTTCTCGGGATTATCCTGTACTCCTCGGCATTAAAAATCTTCGATACCTCGTCGGCATAGAGTCCCGCGGCATTCACAATCCACCGGGCCCGGATCTCCCGGCCCTCTTTGTCCAGAAGAAGATAGTTCTCCTTCTCCTGCCTAAAGGAGGTAAGACGGAAACCGGTTATAAGGGTAACCCCGTTTTTTCGGGCGCTCTCTGCCAGGGAAAAGACAAACCTGTAGGGCTCTACGATCCCCCCGCTGGGGGCATGAAGTCCGCCTACCGCATCGGGATTCAGCTTTGGTTCCAGGGAGAGGATTCTCTCCCTGTTGCAGAGTTCTATGCCAATGGACTGGTTCTCTACCCCCTGCAGATACAGGTTTTGGAGGGTCTTCATCTCTTCTACGGAAAAGGCTGCTACGAGGATTCCGCAGCGTTTAAAGGGAAAATGGAGCTCCCGCTGGAGCCGGTCGTACATTATGTTTCCCGCTATCTCCAGCCTTGCCTTAAGGGTGGAGGAGGAATGGTGGAAGCCGCCATGCACTATGCCGGAGTTTGCCTTGGAGACCCCGAAGGATACATCGCACTCCTTTTCCAGGAGAACTACCGAAAGCTCGTAGGCTGACAGTCTTCTGGCAATGGAGGCGCCGGACACCCCTGCTCCTACTATCGCAACATCGTAGATATTACTCAATTTTCTCCTATCCTTATTAAAACCTTCGGGGTTGTGTAATTATAGTATCTACCTCTGTCCCTGGCAACCGCCACTGGTTATCGGCACTGATAATAATTCCTGGCGGTCGTAACAGCAAGCCCGGTTTTTTATCGGCTTTTTTTACCAGCGCCTGGCAGTGGCCGGCCGTTACTGGTTTCAGTCACTGATAGCTATACCTGGCGGCCCGGTTTTTATCGGCACTGTCGGCCCAGCCTTTTGCCCGGCATCAGTGTTCCGAACCTTGTTGGGACAACCTCCTGTTATTTCGGGATCTCCTGGGTGCTGAAAATAGGCGGGGATTCAAGGGTATAAACATAGGTTTCTTTTTCTATCGCATCCCGAATATGTTTAGGGTTCTGCATCAGTCCTAAAAGAGTGGTACCATCGAACATTCGGAACTCTCCCGAGGTTTTATCCGCCAGTAGTTTATTTACACGGGATACCTCGGGCAGGGTGTCTATCGGTCTGTCTCCAGCCAAAATAAATCCCCAAGGATGGCCCAGGCATGGCACATGGATGTTGTAGGAGTGAGCATACTTAAATATTGCCTTAAGGGTTGATACTAGTCGCACATGCATCTTCATTGAGGGAAGGGATACAGGTCCTGCTTGTAGAAGGAAAAAGCCTCCTGGTTTGAGAGCAGCCCTGCATTTCTCAAAGTATTCTTTGGTAAAGAGCTTAAAGGAGGGGCCATGCTCTATGGGGTCTGTAAGATCAGATATTATCACATCCCACTCCCCCTTTGTCTCCTCCAGATACTTAACTGCATCCTTGATTATAAGGGTGGTTTTAGGATTATCAAAGGCTCCCTGATGCATCTCTGGAAGATGTTCCCGGCAGGCGGAGACCACCTCTTCGTCTATATCCACCATAACCACTCTTTTTACAGTTTTCCATTTAAGAACCTCCCGAAGGGTAGCCCCCTCTCCACCCCCAAGAACGAGAACAGTTTCTGGTCCACCATGATTCACGCAGGCAGGATGTACCAAGGGTTCATGGTAGATGAAATCATCACCACTGGAGGATTGCCACACCCCATCCAGGATAAGGCCTTTCCCAAGGGTGCCACAGTTTACGATCAGCATCTCTTGATACCTGGTTTTACGGTAGGCAATAATCTCGTGTACAGCGTGGTAGTAGATATCCGAAGGTGTTAGATAATCGGCTATCCAGTAGATTGGAGGGGGAGAGTCTTTCTTTTTTTCCATTGGTGTATTCATTGGGATACCTCGTGTCTTATGATTTCCGGTTCCAGGATGGTCCAATTTCCGCCCCGTTGAAGCTCTGTATAGGAATAACGGAGGGACTTGAACCTTTCTGCCAGCATACGGGTTGCGGCTTCTGGGTCTGTATGGAGTCCGCAGGTAAAGATATCCACAGCGGCATAACCACGTTCTGGCCAGCTGTGGAAGGATAGGTGGGATTCTGCAAGAAGGGCTATGGCTGTTATACCCTGGGGTTCAAAACAGTGGATATTGAGTTCTAAAAGGGTAGATTCCGCTGCTCTGACGGCATCCTGGATAGCCATTAAAACATAATCCCTGTCATTCAGTAGTTCCGGGGAGGCTTTATATAATTCCATGATACAATGCCTGCCCACTGGAGCCTCTGTATCCTGTTGCATCCCTAAGGGGATACATCCCTTGGAAGCTGTTTCTGTATCTTCCAATACCTCGTACGCTGTCTTCATCTCATAGAACCTCCTTAATGTTCAGAAGAAAAAATAAGGCCAGACTAGTAAAGTTGATCTGACCTGTATGGACTTATTTACGACTCGATTCGTAAGAGCACTTGGTGCCTCCCCGCCTCTTGGTGAAATGATTATTATAAATTAATAGGACTGGATACTAACATATCCATAAAAAAAATCAATACCTTGGAACAGATCTTTCCCTTTTGACTTTAGTTTGCATGATAGGACAGCTGATACTGACAATCCTAAAAAGGCCCGAACCGGATTGCAATGGCAAAGGCAAGAAACACCATGGAGATTAAAAAGATGATCCCCTGGATCTTCACAGTCCAGCGGATCCATTTGGTGTAGCTTACCACGGTGAGTCCTAGACCCACCAAAAGGAGGGCATTGGTTGGAAAGAGCATGTTGGAGAAGCCGTCGCCGAAATCAAAGGCCAGCACCACGGTCTGGCGGGTTAGACCCACAAGGTCAGCCAGGGGAGTTAGGATCGGCATCATCAAAAAGGCCTTGGCAGAGGCGCTGGAGATAAAGAAGTTCAGTATAAAAGTGAGCAGGTACACCAGGAAACCGGCGAGATAGGTGGAGGTTCCGGCTATTACTCCGCTGGCGGCATAGAGGATCGAATCCATTACTCCGCCCCGGGTCATGATATGGGGAACACTCATGGCCATCAGTATAAGAAGGATACCGGGAAGGATGGCGGTTACCCCGCTTCCAAAGGTTTTCCAGAGGGCCTTTCCTCTTAAGCCGGCGGATCTTCCCGAGGCTGTTCCACCTATAAAAAAGAGCAGGGCCACGACAGGAAAGGCGAAATCTGTGGGTATTGCCGGAACCAGAGCTGCAGTGATCATAAAAACAACTGATAGGGCAAGACTCAAGGCAATCCAGCGTATAGCCCTGGCCATTCCGGGGGTTTTGGCAAGCTCCTTTCCCGCGAGGAGGCTCTCGGGATTATACTTCTGCCTTATCTTTTGGTCCTCGGCATACACCAGGGAGCGGGCAGGATCCTTCTCCACCCTGCGGGCATAGGATCTTACAAAGAGGAATACAAGAACATAGGTAACAATAAAAAAGAGTATCCTTAAGGGTGCCCCGGAAAAGAGGGGCAGCTCGGCGATGCTCTGGGCCACACCGATTGTGAAGGGATTAGTAACAGCGGCGGAAAAGCCGAAGCTCAGGGCAAGAAGGCTCATTCCCAGGCCGGTTAAGGAGTCCCAGCCCAGGATCAGCGAGAGTGGGACTATAAAGACTATCATAGGCACCATGGCCTCGTAGATCCCCAGGACAGCGGCGGTGAACATGAAGAAAAAGACGATGATTCCCATGAGCAGATATTTCCTGGAGATAAACCGGGATACTGCCAGGGCAAGAAGGGCCTCCATAATCCTTGCCTTTTCCAGAATGGTAAAGGAGCCACCTATAAAGATCATGAAGAGGATCAGCACGACCACCATCTTCATGTTGTCCCCCCAGATCACCTCCAGAGGAGCAGTGAACCACCGCCATACCGGGAAGGGGATCTTATCTTCATAGCGGAAGGAGTCTGCCGCCACCATCCTCCGTCCCTCCACAATCACCCGTTCATAGGATCCGGAGGGGATAAGCCGGGTTAGAACCCCGGAAAAAATTATAAGGGCCAGCAGTATGATAACCGCCCCGATAAAGGCCTTTTTTCCTATCTGGATGCTCGACTTTTCTCCCATGGATCTCCTGCCTTTTTCTGCAGCCTTATCCTGCAAAGTGCTGCAGCAATTTTTTATAGAATCTGTAACCCCTTTCCAGGTTTTCGAGAGAGATCCGCTCATCCCTTCCGTGAATACCGGTGAGGTCCTCCCCCGTTTGAAATATCGGCACAAAGCGGATTATTGTATCGGTAATATCTGCGTAATGTCTCGAATCTGTGGATACCGCGATTAGATAGGGAGCTGCCACGGCCTCGGGAAAGACTTCTCCTATCAGTTTCCGAAATACCCGGAAGAGTTCCCCGCTCCGGGAATATCCTGCCACCGGTTCCGAGGGAGCCCAGCCCTCCCAGGAAGAGATCTCCACCTGCGGATTCCCCACAACCTTCCTCAGGTATTCCAGGGTGCCTGCCACGGTTTCTCCCGGAAGGATCCGGATATTCAGGAGGGCCTCGGCTAGTTCTGGCAGAACATTCTCCTGGATCCCACAGCGGATAAAGGTGGCAACGGCAGTGGTTCTTACCAAGGAGGCCGTGTCTGGATCCCTGGTCATCACCCCTTTAAGGAGAGGTCCAAAGATTCCCGGGTTTTTGAAAACCCAGCGCAGGGGCGGTGAAACCTCCGGAGCCAGGATTTTGAAGAAATCCTTCACCGAGGGGGTAATCCTTGAAGGAAAAGGTTTTCCATCTATCCTGTGTATCGCTTCGGCAAGAAGCCCTGCTGCGGTCTCCCGGGGAGGTCTTGAGGCGTGGCCGCTTCTCCCCCGGGCCTGGAGATGCACCGAGAGTCTTCCCTTCTCCTCCACCCCCACAAGAGCTACCGGCTTTCTGCACAGGGACACAACCTGCCGGGTAACCACTGCCCCTTCGTCTAGGGCAAGGAAGGGTCTCTGCCCCCTTTCCCGGAGAACCCTGGCCATGGCTGCCGCCCCCTTCAGACCTCCCACCTCTTCATCCCCCCCAAAGGCAAAGATAACAGTCCTTTCCGGGACAAATCCCTGCTCTGCCAGGACCGCCGCGGCCTCCAGGGGAAAGGCTACGGTAATTTTTGTGTCCTGAGCCCCCCGGCCCCAGACAAAACCCTCCTCCAGGGCCCCGGAGAAGGGCGGGTATCTCCAGGAACCTTCATCCTCCGCAGGAACAACATCGTAATGGGAAACCAGAAGAAGCGGGGGCAGAAGCGGATTCTTTCCCTGCCAAGTGACCAGGAACCCGTAATCTCCCACCCTCTCCCGCAGGACAGTTCTAAAAAGCTTGGGATACAGGGAAACCAGAAGATCCTGGAATTCCCTTCCCAACGCCGGCTCCCCTTCCTCTGGTTCCCGGCGGGATACCGTGGGGATTTTAATCATCCGCGACAGGCGCTCTGCTATCTCGCGGGGAGAGGGGGAGTTATCGTCCTTTTCATTCATGGGCGGATTATAACATGGAAATTTATCTAGTGTCCCGAAGCTTGTAAAAAATTTGCCGATACCCAGGCGGAAGGATTCCCGATAGATTCCCCAACAAAATTCCTGCCGCTGCCGGTATCTTGACCCGCAAGCCTGCTTCTGAGAAAATAACACCAGAGGAAAAATGAAGGAATTAGACAAGGGAAGATGCGATGGCCGGGCGAAAATAATTAAAGCCCTTGCCCATCCTTCCAGAATTTTTATAATCGAACGCCTTAACGAGAGACCCTATTGCGTAAACGAGCTGACCGCGCTTATCGGAGCCGATACCTCCACTGTCTCCAAGCACCTATCCATCCTTAAAACCGCAGGAATAATCGAGGACAGGAAGGAGGGAACTTCCGTTTACTATTCCCTCAGCTGCCCCTGTGTTCTTTCCCTTTTTGAATGCATAGAGAGGGTGATAGAGAGCAATCTGGAAAGGCAGAGGTTCTTTTTTCAATCCAGTAATAAATAGTCAGTGTCCCTAATAACGACAAGCCCCAGGATCTTTTACCCCCTCTAGACCTATATGAGCGAAACCTCCATTGAAGAAATCTCTGCCCAGAAGGAGGAGGATCCCCTCCTCGACCTGGCAAAAAAGCATTTCGGCGCTTCCTTTCTTTTCCCCTATCAGCGCCTGGTGATCTGTTCTACCTTGGAGGCCTGTGGTTATTACGGGCCGGAGAGGGCGGAGGAAACTAATCCCCACAGGATCATTATCCTGCCCACCGGGGCGGGAAAGAGCCTCTGCTTTTCCCTTCCTGCCTTGATTATGGAGAAACCGACCCTGATTTTGTATCCCCTCCTGGGGCTTATGGCGGACCAGGAGAGGAGGTTTAGGGAGGCGGGGATGGGCTGTTCCGTTCTGCGGGGCGGGCAGGGGCAGGAGGAGAGGGAGAAGATCTGGGGGGCTTTGGAAAAGGGAGAGCTTAAGGTTCTTCTCTCCAACCCCGAGACCCTCCTTACCGAAGCGGTTATGTCAAAACTTAAGGGGATCAAGCCAGGTCACCTGGTAATCGATGAGACCCACACTGTAAGCGAATGGGGGGATACCTTCCGGCCTGCCTATCTCCGGTTAAGGGAGATTATCCTGGAAACGGGGGTGCCCATGGTTTCCGCCTACACCGCCACGGCCAGTCCGCGGATCCTTGAAAGGCTTAAGGAGATAATCTTTTCCGGCTTGGAACCGGCCCTGGTTTCTGCCAATCCCGACCGGCCTAACATAACCTACAGGGTGCTTCCTGTCCTATCCAAGGCCCGAACCCTGGCAGGGCTGCTGGGGAAAGGGCCGGAGGCACTGGAAAGGCCCGCCTTGGTGTTTTGCCGGAGCCGAGCTGGTGCACAGTTGACCGCCCGGGATCTTCGGGAGGCTCTGGGAAGCAGGGAGGTCTTCTTTTATCATGCCGGGCTTTCCAGGGAGGAGAAACAGAGTATCGAGGCTTGGTTCTTCTCCTCCCGGACAGGGATTTTGGCAGCCACATGTGCCTACGGTATGGGTGTGGACAAGCCGGATATTCGCACCGTGGTGCACAGGGATATTCCGCCCACAGTGGAGGCTTATCTCCAGGAATCGGGAAGAGGCGGAAGGGACAAGGAACCGGCCAGGGCGGTTCTTCTCTACTCGCCGGAGGATCTTGCCCAGGATAAATCCTTAGGACCGGAGAAGCCGCCGGATTCCGTCTCCCCTATGGTTGCCTACGCCCTCCAGACCTCTCGCTGCAGACGGGAATTTCTCCTTTCTCTTCTTGGGGCACCCAGTGATTCCTGCATGGGCTGCGATGTGTGCGACGAGGAGGTTGTAGGGGAGTATGAGGGATTCGACGAGATTTCCAGGCTTATCAGGGTTTCAAGCGGGGCATCCTCCTTAAGCAGACTAGTAAGGATTGCTCAGGGAAGGGTCAATTACAGGAGCATGAAGGAAAGATTGTTCCTGGAAAGAGGGTTCGGGCTTCTATCGGGCTGGAGGGAGGAGGAGATAGAGGAAGCCCTGGAGGGTTTACTCCGGGGCGGCATATTGAAGAGGAGAAAATCTTTTCTGGGAACAAGGTATGTTTTGTCCCGGAAGGAACCTAGGCTTTTGTAAATTTTCCTGTCCTTAAACAGCGGGTGCAGATTTTTATCGTTTTTTTAGAACCCTTGTCTAAAACCTGGAGTTTTACAAGATTCGGTTTCCATACCCTGCGGGTTTTGTTGTGGGCATGGCTTACATTGTTACCTGAAAGTGTCCCTTTCCCGCATAATTCGCATCGTCGAGCCATCTATATCTCCCTCCCCGGAAACGGGGTTTTTGTTTTCTTCAGGCAGGCAGTGTATATAAAAATTGAAAAAGTGTAAAGTATCTAATTCCTTCTAATCCCTTCTCCGTATGCCCGGCGGATCTGGCGCCTCCCGAAGGGGGGTTCTGGAAAGAATGTTGAGAACGGAAAGACCGTACAGCTCCGCAAGGAGCAGTTCCAGTTTTTCCGCAGAATTGCGGAAGGTATCGGGATACTTTTCTTCAAAGAGATCAAGTTCAGCCTTTAGCCTTGGAAAATTATGCTTCATGTTTGGAAATATGTAATCCCTGTAATAGGAGTCCACCTGTTCCAGGGGCTGTTGGAGTAGATACGCCTGGAATTCATTGATAAGAAGGTAGGGATTCCTGGTATCGTAATCCTTTGAATCGAGAAAAACCTTCCAGAACCACCGCTCCTCATCGGTAAGGGAGTTCCAGATCTCCGCCACCCTTCTCTGATACACAGGATCGATAAAAAATATTCCATGAAAGCTTTCATGCACCAGGAAGGTCCACCGCAGCCGTGCGGAAGAGGCTTGGCTCATGGAGAGGATCGCTCCCTCTCCGGCAAAAATCTCCCCCTCCCTTTCCAGGACTATTCCGTTGACCAGGAGTATCTCCAAGAGAAGCTCCTCCGAGGGGTTCAGGGGAATCCCCTCTGCTTTAGCTTTGCGGAAAAATGCAGCAAGATCCCTGGCCTGGTAATCGTGGGCATTCCATCCGTGAAGATTCCTGATCCTTTCCTCCTCGGGGATTGTGCCTGCAAAATTCTTTTTTTCCACAAAAAAGGCGAGTCTTTTAAGAAAAGCCGACTGGATGGCAAGGTCTTTGAAATCCATTACAAGCACCTTGGGAAAGAGGCTCCAGGAAAAGATCTCAAAATCCTCCCGGCGCCAGTATTCCCTGGGATACTCCAAAATACTCTGAAGTTCCGCCGGCAGGGGATGAAAGGGATGGGGATTTTCTGGGACCACCGGTTCCAGGAAGAGCTGGAAGAAGGAATGGAGGGCCGCCTCCGGGACTTCCACCCGGTCTGGGAGAACCGGCAGGGTAGAGGAGTATAGAGCTACCCGCTGGGTTTCCACACTGGGCAGCAGGGTAAAGGAATAAACGGCCCTCTCTGCAGACTGGGGATCTGCCTTAGTGTTCCTATAACCCTGGATATAAACCTCCGCTGGCATCCCAAGGTCTTCCCTTTCCGGCTTATAACTTAATACCAGCCTGAACTGCCTGGCAGAATCGAGGAGCCTTCCAGAAAGGCCGGGAAAATCGATACTGACAAACCCTTCCCTTTTTTTGGAGGGGTTCAGAACAAAGGAGGAGCCCGTAATCTCGCTCCCTTTTAAGATTTGAATTCCGGAGGGATCCCTCTCCACTCCGGTTTCATAAACCTCTGTCCCCGAATCGGAGGTTTTGAAGGAGAATCCGGAAATCTCGTTTCCTGCCGGCAGGGGTATATACATCTTTCGGAGTTTTCCCTCCGTAGAGGGAAGATCGGCAAGCAGCAGGGTATTCTGACGGGTGATTATTTCCAGTTCCGAAAGGCCGGTGCTGGAGTAGGTGACATAGAAGGTGTATCCGGGTTTTAGGTTCCTTGGGACAGGAAGGTTAAAAAGACCGCTTTCGAAGCCCTCCTCTCCGGGTTTAAAAAAACCCTCCTTACTACTCCTGCTGGTTCTACTCTCCTTAAGGAGTTGTATTCCTTCTTCACTAGAAAAGGGAAGATAGCTCTCCTGCGCCCTGCAGGAGATAAAAACCGGGAAAAAAAGGAGGGCAAGGAATAACCAAAGGGGTAAAGAGGGGGATCTTTCGTATTTCAAGGTTTTACCCCACATCAACCGTCAAAAGCCCCCCGGCCCAGGAGGATCATACTCTTTGTAAGGAGTTCCGCAAGCTCCCTCTTTCTGGAGGGGGTTAACTCCGGGTCTTCCATTACAAGGCTTTCAAAACGGCCCTTAAAGTTCTCCGGCAGCAGGGGCAGGTTATTTATCGTATCAAAAACCCTCCGTCCCGAGGGTTCAAACTGCCTGTTCAGGATAAAGATGAGTCCAGAAAAAATCCGTACAAATCCAGCCAAAGAGAGGGTATAGAAAAAAGGATCATTCTTGAATACCGCTGCCCCCAGATCGGAAAGGTAATGTTCCAGGGTTGCCAGGTTGATCTCGTAAAGGTTTCTCCAGAAAAAAGCGGGAAGATTCTGCAATTCCTTCTGAATGCTCTCAAGCCAGCCGCTCCTCTCCCAAAGGATTTTTCCCACCTTCATCCTGTAAAACATATAGGTTCCCGTTTGCCGAAAGGGGTACTTTCGCTCCTGCAGGGAACTGAGAATCTCCTCTATCCTTCTGATCTCTTTGAACTCTATCCTTACTGGGAGGTTTTCAATTAAGAACCGGTCCTTCATGGCTTTATGGGAGGTTTCAAAGGCTACCGCCTCACCATAATCCAGGAGCCTCTTTTCTACCGGAGGGAGATCCCCCTTGTGGTAGATATCTAGACTGAGGAAGAAATAGGGATCATACAGATCAAACTCCGCAGAATCTGCCAGGGTGATAGCCTCGGTACAGTCCCAGAGGCTGATCTTTTCTGTCAGGTTTTTTGTTATCTTCTCGACCTTCAGTCTCATAAAAACCTCCGCCTTTTAAGGTGCAAGAATTACCCTGTTCCTTCCCTTTTCCTTTGCCTCGTACAAGGCCCTATCCGCCGCAATGGTCAGTTCCATAGGATCCTTTATAACAGGGTACTCTGAAATTCCGCAGCTAAAGGTAACATGGAACTCCTCCTCGGTTTCCGATTTCTGCCGGATTTTGGAAAAATTCTCCCGGATATTGTCCATGATCCTTCCCGCATTTTCAAGATTGGTGTTCAGGAGAATAACCGCAAACTCTTCGCCGCCGTACCTACCTATAATATCGGTTTTCCGGAGCCTCTCCTGGAGGAGGCGCGAGAGGCTCTTAAGAACTCTGTCACCGGTAAGGTGACCGAAACTGTCATTCACTCTTTTAAAGCGGTCCACATCGATCATAGCATAGCACAGGGTGG
>Ga0067045_1029856_pt1 | contig 18037 bp, 17 predicted proteins | sample TerdegcTABiofilm_FD_59184 | JGI IMG/M metagenome (GOLD analysis project Ga0067045, IMG submission 59184) | Combined Assembly of (Gp0054472, Gp0054536) Wastewater bioreactor microbial communities from Singapore -Terephthalate degrading... | reverse complement strand
GCCCGCCCCAGCGCGTCCCGGACGGCGTCGGCGGGCAGGGGAGGGATGTCGTCGGGCGCGTAGCGGGTCACGGGGCAGCCGGCGCGATGGCGTTCCAGGCGCCTTCGATCTCGGCGATCAGGCCATCCACTTCCTTGAGCCGGTCGGGGTCGTTGTGCAGGTTGGCTTCGACCAGGCGACGCTGCGCATAGGCATACAGCGCGGAGAGGCCGGCCGCGATGTCGCCGCCGGCCTTGTGATCGAGCGAGCCATCGAGTTCGCCGATGATCATGCTGGCCTCGCTGATGGCCTGGCCCTTGCGCGCGATGTCGCCCTTGTCGATGCAGGCAGCGGCCAGCTGCAGGCGCTCGCGGATGCCGGCCAGCATGAGGGCCACCAGCCGGTGCGGGCTGGCGTCCAGCACCGCACTCTGCACGGCGGTCTGGCGGTAGTGTTGGGCGGAGGCGCGGGCATTCATGGGAGGGATTCGCTCTTACTTGCTGAGCAGACTGAGCTGCTGAGATACGAAATTGGAGGTGCCCTGCAACTGGGCCATCATGGTGTCCAGGGCCGTGAACTGGCGGCGATAGGAATCTTCCAGCCGGGTCATGCGGTCCTCGAACTCGGCGCGCTGCTGGGCTTGCGCCTTGGTGCGGTCGTCCAGGCTCTTCTGCCGGCTGGGCAGCAGGCCTTGGTCGCCCAGCAGGTTCTGCAGGTTATCGCGCAGCCCCCTGCCGAAATCGGCGTTTTCGCCGAAGACCTTCTTGATTGCATTCGGATCACTGGCCAGGGCGGCGTCGAGTTTGCTGGAGTCCAGCGTCAGCGTGCCGTCCACGGCGGTTTTCAGCCCGAGGTCGCTGAGCGCCTGGTAGCTGCTGCCGATCGCATTGCGCAAGGTTTGCTGGATCGAGCGGGTGGCGGCATCGCCGCTCAACGGCCCGGCCGTCGCGCCTTCGCCGCCGGCGGCCGACAGGCTGCGGATCTGGGTGAGGGCGGCGTTGTAGGCGCTGACGAAGCCGTTGAGGGTGGTCTTGAGCGGGCTGGTGTCCTCGCTCACGTCCAGCGCATACGGATTGCCGGGGTCGGCCTTCGTCAGGGTCAGGGTGATGCCCGAGATGGCATCGCTGAGGGTGTTCCCCTGGGCGGTGCGGGAGATGCCATCGATCACCACCTGCGCGTCCTGGGCCGCGTCCTTGGTGGTGATGGTGCCGCTACTGGTATCCAGCACGGCCAGCCCGCCATCCCCGCCGCTGGCGCTGATCGACACCGTGCCGGCGGTTCCGGTGGTGCGCGAGGTGATGAACAGCACGTCGCCGGCATCACCGCTGACCACGGTGGCCGCCACTTTGTCGCCTGCCTGGGCATTGATGGCGTCGCGGATGGCGTTGAGACTGCCGCTCCCCGCCGCGATGGAGACATCCACCGGGTCGCCGCTGCCGACGCTGATCGAGAGGGTGCCATAGCCCAGCTGCGGCTGGCTGCCATCCGGGTTGCGGGCCACGGCTGCGGACTGCAGGCGATGCGCCTGCGCCAGCGATTCCACGCTGATCATGTAGCGCCCCGGAGCGGCGCTGCTGGTGGCGCTGGCGGAAAATCCCGCGCCGCTGGCGGGAGTGGCCTTGCGCCCGGACAGGCTGCCGACCCCGTCGAACTTGCGCAGGGCGCTCTGCAGCGAGGACAGAACCGAACTCAGGGTGCCGAACGCGGAGATCTGCGCCTTGGTGTCCTGCTCCGCGGCGGTCAGTCGCTTGTCCGTCGGCGCGCGCTCGGCGGACATCAACTGCGAGACGATGCTGTTGACGTCGAGTCCGGATCCGATGCCGGTTGCGGTAATGGCCATCTTGTCTCCTCGCCGGATCAGCGCTTGCCGCCTGCCCCAGGCTACCCACGGATTTAACGGCGCGTCCCGGCGCGTCTTGAGCCGGCCAGGCGGCCTGCCTGATCCATGCAAGGATTGCGCCGATCAGGCCTGGTGATCCACCAGGCCGCTGCCGGTCTCGGCCAGCCGGCGCGCCAGCGCCAGCGCAGCGTCATCCGGGATCTGCATCAGGATCTTGCCGTTCTCATCGACGACCGAGACGACGATCTTGCCGACATCCTCCTCCACCCGGAACCGCAGCGAGGTGCGCGTGCGCGACTGCGCCATCGCCTGGTCGATCTGCTTCTGCAGCTCCTGCGCTGCGCGCTCCTTGCGCGCCTGGTTGGCGGCCAGCGCGGATTCCACCACCGCGGATGCCGCGGCGGCGTCCGGCTGCTTTTCCGCGGCCGGAGGGGTCGCGCGAACGTCCGGCTCCGCGCGCGCCGAAGCCCCGGCGACCGGCGTCGGGGCGGCGGGAACTCCCGCAGGGGAGGCAGAGACGGACGCGATGCTGGACATGGCGACTCATCGTTGGAACGCCGTACGGGGAGCCCTTGCGGACTCCCCGACGGGTGGTGCGGCTGCGGGATCAGCGCAGCAGGCTGAGCACGCTCTGCGGGGCCTGGTTGGCCTGGGCCAGCATGGCGGTGCCGGCCTGGGTCAGGATCTGCACGCGCGTCAGGGCGGCGGTTTCCGCGGCGAAATCGGTGTCCATGATCCGGCTGCGGGCGGCGGACGTGTTCTCCACCGTGATCTGCAGGTTGGCGATCACCGAATCGAAGCGGTTCTGGGCTGCACCGTACTTGGCGCGCTCGGAGTTGATCTTGTCGAGCGCCACGTCGATGTCCTTGATCGCATTCGTCGAGTTGGTCGCATCCGTGCCGGAGATCGCGGAGGCCGTGGTGACGGTTGCGATGACGTCGTTGGCGGCGCTGCCGCTGGTGAGACCACCGCTGCTGCCGGCCGTGCCGCCCGAGAGCTGGTTGCGCGCCACCGTGACCACGTCATTGGCGGTGGTGCCGGCACCGACCTGGAAGCTGAACGAGCTGGAGCCGGTGAACAGCGAGGTGCCGTTGAAGGTGGTGCCGCCGACCACGCGGGCGATTTCAGCCTGCAGCTGCTGGAACTCGGCGTTCAGGTTGTCGCGGTCGCTCGCGCTGTTGGTGGCGTTGGCCGACTGCACCGCCAGCTCGCGCATGCGCTGCAGGGAGTCGCCGATCTTGCCCAGCGCGCCTTCCGCGGTCTGCGCCAGCGAGATGCCGTCGTTGGCATTGCGGATGGCGACGTTGTTGCCGCGGATCTGTGCGTTCATGCGCTCGGCAATCGCCAGGCCGGCGGCGTCGTCCTTGGCGCTGTTCACGCGCAGGCCCGACGACAGGCGCTGGATGGTGGTGGCCTGAGCCATGCTGCTGGTGTACAGGTTGCGCTGAGCATTCAGCGACATGATGTTGGTGTTGACGCTATTAGCCATGATGCTGTCTCCTGGACTGGTTGCCGGCGGGCGGTGCCACGGCCGGTGGGGCCGCAGAAGGTTGCCGTCAATGTGGCCTCGTCCTCTGCTGGGCTAGGTATCGGCCCCTCCCCCGGGGCCTTGAGAGAAATTTCCAGAACTGCGAAGCGTGGCGCAGAAATGAAATTTCTTCTGTGTATGCCCTAAAGAAAAAGCCACGCCGGCAGACCAGGAGGCGCGTCCCGATGCCGCAGCGCGAATCCCCGTCGCCCGGGACGCCTCAGGCCCCTTGTCCACGCTGCGCCAACCAGGCGGCGTGTTCGTCCAGCATCCCGAGCGGGTCGTAGCCCAGATCCAGCATCGTGTCCATCACGCCCGGGATGGCGAGGATGTTCTTCGCCTGCTGCCGGTCTATCACATGGCCCCAGCGTTCGATCGGTTCCGATCGCGGCGCCTGGCTCGCGCCGAAGAAGGCAAGCTTCTCCAGGAAGACCGGGCGTTGATCCTCAGGCATCGTCCGCAGGTAGCTCTGCTTGTCGAATTCCTCGCGGATCGTGTAGGCGCTTGGATTGCCGCCGATGCAGTGCAGCGGCTTGGGGTCGAGGATGTTGTGGGGCCGATCGGAGACGAACCAGGCGGCCCGGGACAACCACTTGTCCGTGTTGGCGACGAACTCCTCGTGCCGGATCAGCAGGCTCGGGGGCGCGAGCAGGGACACCGTCCGCAGCGCGTGCCGGTAGATGTTGCGCCAGCCTTCCGCGGATTGGTAAGGGTTGGTATTCCCGGCCCGGAACTGGCTGGCGACGAAGGCCCATACCGAGCGCGCGACCAGGATCACCCGGGTCGGCAGCACGTCGAGCAGGCCGCGCGCGTGCAGGTACCAGAGCCAATCGACATTCTTCGACCCATCGACGACGAACGGCTCGTTGAAGCGCGAGAGCACCTCCAGGTAGTCGTCGAGCGTGACCGTGTCCGGATCGCCCAGCGGCGGCGGATCGGGCGGATAGATCGGGCAATCGTACGGATCGTGGGTCATGCAAATGGCGCAAAGCGAGCGGTAGTGGTTGCTCTCGCGATGCAGCGGGAAGCCGAAGCGATGCATGTTGTCGATTTCGCCCGCGTAGGCGATTCCCTGAATATCGTTCAGGCTCTGGCCCAACAGAGAGGATCCCGAGAACGGGCTTCCAAGCAGCAGCGTGACGGCTTGCAGGCGGGACTCTCGCACGGTGGCGCCTTCCTGCCGAACGGTGTGTTCGTTGTCCACGTCGAGAGTCCCTCAGTCGGTTTCCGGATGCGTCTGCGGATGCTGCGGAGCGTCGCCGCTCAGCGGGCGGAAGATCATATCCAGCACCATCTTGTCGTCTCCGCTGACCAGTCCTGCCGGCAGCATCATCAGCGCGGTGGCCGAGGCGCATTGCAGCAGCCCGTCGCCATGGTCGGTGACGCCATCCAACAGCAGGTAGGGGCGCACGTCGATGCCTGCGTCATTCTCCGCCTGCAGGTGCAGGTCTTCGGCGCGCAGCACCCGGGCTTCGAGCAGCTGCAGCCAGCGGTAGCGCTCGCCCAGCAACACGCCCAGGTCGGCATCGCCTGCGCCGATGGGAACATGCAGCCGGTAGCAGCCGTCATACGTGGCATGTGCGGCCAGGTGCAGGCGTCCGGCCTCGTCTCCGCGTACCACCAGCGCCGATATCGGCTCTTCGCGCAGTGACCAGTCGCTGGCCCTGAACGCCAACCCGAAGCGGTACGTCGCCATCATGGCCAGGGTCAGATCGAGTCCGGCGTGCCGCAATTCGTGCGGGGTATTGATGCGCGCCCCTTCGCCCTGGCGCGAGGAATAGAAAATCCCGTGGCGGCGGAGCTCCTGCAGGCTGCGATCCGTATCATGCAGGCGAATGATGCGATCGGTGCCAAGGTTCAGCTCCAGCGCGAACCGCTCGTAATGGGCCAGCTCCTGCCGGTCCGGGAAGAACACCATCCGCGCGAATTCGGCTAACGCAACGTCGCGAAGGGCTTCCACCGAGGGGCGGTCGCCGCCCGCATCGTAATGGGCTTCCGCCTGGCGCACGAAGTCCAGCGCATGCTGCTGGATGCGCCGCACGCGCTCGGTCTGGAGTTTCGTGGTGGCTCCTTGCGACAGGATCGGCGTGCCATCCTCCTGGTAATCGACGACCGATCCTGCGCTGGTCGTGCAGAGGTTTTCCAGCAGGGAGACGAACGGGAGCAAGGTGTCGATGGTGCGGGCGTCGAACCTGGAAGCATCGATCATGCCGCAACGCCCGCCATTGGAGGCTCCCGCCTGCGGCGTGCACATGAAATACCAGCCCAGCAGTTCGACCCCCCATTCCTCGCGCATCACCGGCGCCAGGACGCGCTGCGCGGTGCCGACGTAGCCCAGATCCACGAAGGCGAGGGTGTCGCCCGGCGCCAGCCCGAGCTCGCGCTCGAGGTATTTGCGCAACCTGGCGCGGTAGCGCGCGGAGCGCTCGGTGATCTTGGCCACGACGCGCGGCTGCAGTACGCGCCTGCTGAATTCCGCCTGCGGCGAAGGATGCCCGCGCAGGGCCGCAAGGATGCGTTCGCCATCCTCGTCCTGTAATCCAAGCTGCTTCAGCATGGCTGCGTATTCGCCGGAAGCGGCGAACAACGCGAGGTAGCGCTCGATGTCGCCTGCGCTGCGGAACGAGGCCGCGAAGGCGGCGAATCGCGAGAGATACACCGGGCGACCGTCGGTCTGGCCGGCGAGCGCTTCGTATGCGGCGTGGGGGAGATAGCCATCGCGCAGCAGGAAGGCCAGCTTGACGTGCTTTCCGATGGCCTGCTGCGCGCTCCGATGCGCCTGAAGCCAGCTCGCGAAGGCATGCATCAACGGACCGAGGGTGGCGATGCCGATGCTGCGATCGGCATCGTCGTCGTCGCGGGCCAGGCTGGCGATCACCGGATGATGGCCAGCAGGCATACCGCGCTTGGAACGCACCTCCGGCTCCAGCAGGCGCAATGCCGTGGCCGCGAACTCGCGCTGCGACTCCAGGCGTTCGGGCAGATGCTTCAGATGGAGGCAATCGATGCCGGCGGCCCGCGCCGGGAACACATCCGCCAGCGGGTTGTCGCCGATGTGGAGCATGCGCGCAACCGGCAGGTTCAGGCGGCTGGCCAGCAGCGGGAACAGACCGTCCGCCTTCGACTTGCCGTACTCGCAGGACACGCACACCCGCTGGATCGCGGCATAGGCATCCGCAGGCAGGCAGGCGGCGAGCAGCCGGCGCAGCAGCGGCTCGCGCAAATAGGTGTCCGACACGATGATGACCGGCACGCCCCGCGCCGCCGCCTGGCGCAGCAACGACACGGCCTGCGGCAGGGCATGGCAGGCCCGCTCCTCCGCTTGCAGTTCCACCTCTTGGAGGGCTTCCAACGCCGCCGGCTCCAGGTCGTCGCAGGCGGCCCGGTAGATCTCGTCGAGGGTCACTTCGTGGCTGCCCCGGCGCAATCGCGCCAGGCTGCGCGCCTGCGCCTCGGCCCGGATCCGCAGCCGCGCATCCAGGCCGACGGCTTGCCATGCAGGCTGCTGCTGCATGTCGTAGAACACATCCGCCGGATGCCCGGTCTTCCGCCACAACACGGTGTCGAAGCAGTCCAGGGACAGGAGGCGGACGCGCGGGAAGCGGTCCAGCACCGATCCGAGCTCATCGACGCGAAGGGTGTTCTCGGGAGCAACTCCTGCGGACGCGATGCTGGTCATGTCGGCTCACTGAATGGACATGAATGCCTCATTGCAAGCCATGTGCCAATCGCATGCCCGGAACAGCAGGACGCCGCCCTCCGGGCGTGCGCATCACAGCTTGTCGAACAGCGAGCTGCTCTGCAGGCGGGCCATCATCCGCTGGGCGGCATCCAGCGCGGTCATGTTGTACTGGAGCTTGCTGATGGCATCGGCCAGGTCGGTGTCGCGCAGGCCGGACAGCATTTGGGTCATCGCCACGTTGCTGGCGCTGCGCATGGCATCGGCGCTGTCGAGGTTGTTCATCCGGATGCCGGTCTCGGCGCGGATGTCCAGCAGGTGCTGCTGCGCGCTCGCCAGGTCCTCCTGCCCGGCGCGCAGGGCATTGGCGCGCTTGGCGACATCGGCAGAGGTGTTGCCGGGCAGGTCGAGCGCATCGGCCAGGGTCTGCAGGGTGGCGAAGATGTCCTGATTGGGCGAGCGCTCCACGGTAAAGCTGTCGCCGGCGGCGGGATTGCCGCTGACCACGAACTGCACCCCTTGCGCATCGATCGGCTGGCCCGGGGTGAAGCTGCCCGCGACCGGCGGGCTGAGCGGGTTGCCGCTGCCGTCCACCACTTCGTAAGTTCCCGCGCTGGGGAAGCGCAGCTGCAGGGTGGCGCCGTTCCAGGTGGTGCTGCTGGTGACCTGGGCGGAGTCCAGCACGCCGCTGCCGGTGTTGCCGGCGGCGGCGCGGGCGCGGCTGATGCCGTCGCCAGTGGGGATGTTCATGAACACCCGACTGCCGGCATCGGTATCGGCCAGCGCGGTGTCGGGAGCCACGTCGACCAGGTTCTGGCCGTCATTGCCGAGATAGCTGACGGCGCCGGCGCCGCTGGTGAAGGGCTTGACCCCGTCCAGGGTCCCCGCGAACAGCTGGCGGCCGCGGCCATCGTCGCGGTTGGCGATTTGCAGCATGCTTTCACGCAGGCCGCGCAGCTCGACCACGATGGCATGGCGGTCGCTGTCGCTGAGCGCGCCGTTGCCGGCCTGCACGGCCAGTTCGCGGGCGCGCTGCAGCAGGTCGCCGGCATCGGCCAATGCTGCCTCCTGCTGGCGCAGGCGGTCGCCCAACAGGGTGCTGTTGCGGTCGAACTGGCCCAGCGAGGCCAGGGCATGGTCGAGGTGCTGGACATCGGCGATCCCGGTGGGATCGTCGGCCCCGCGGGTGAGCTTCACCCCGGAGGCGATCTGTTGCTGGTACTTGCTGATTTCGGTTTGACGCGCACGCATCATCGACAGCGCGTCGTACTGCATCTGGGCGGTGGAAAGGCGCAGCGTCATCGCAGTGTCCTCGTCAGCGGCGCACGACCGAGAGCAGGGTCTGGAACAGGGTGTCGGCGGTGGCGATCACCTGCGCGGCGGCCTGGTAGGCCTGCTGGTAGCGCAGCATGTCGGCCGCTTCCTCGTCCAGGTTCACGCCGCTGAGCGATTCGCGCTCGGCATTGACCTGGTCGTCGATGGCCTGCTGCGCCTGCAGCGACAGCTGGGCATGGCTGGCCTCGCCGCCGGCGCGGCTGGCCAGGCGGGTGACGCCGGTGGTCAGGCCGGTCATGCCGCCGTCGAGCACGCCGGTGGTATCGAGCGCGGCCAGCTGGCGCGCGTTGGCATTGTCGGAGGAACGCGGGGCGGTACGACCGAGGGTGAAGGAGTCGCCGGCCGCCGGCGTGCCCGACAGGGTCAGGCTCCAGCCATTGCCGGTGATCGCGCTGCCCGGCACGTAGGTGTAGGGGCCGTTGCCATCGATGGTGTAGTGGGTGGCGTCGATGAAATCGAGAGTGGCGCCGGTGAAGCCGGCGAACTGCGCGGCGTCGGTGATCGCGGAAGAGGCCACCTTGGCATCGCCCAGGTTGGCGGTATCGGCGCTGCTGGTCAGCGGCGCGGCGGTGGCGATCCCGGCCGGATCCTGGATCGCCACCTGCAGGCTGCCGGCAGCGCCGTCGGTGGGGCTCACCAGGAAGCGGTCGCTGGCGGCGGCGCCGGGGCTGACCACGATGGCCATCCCGCCCACCTTGAACGGATCGGCCACGGTGCCGGTGCCGGTCATCGCCACCGCCTCGCCGGTGTCGGCCCGCTGCGCGCTCCAGTTGCTGCCATCGAAGCGCAGGACCAGGTTCTGCCCGGTCAGCGCGCCGACATCGTCGATGGTCGCAGAGAGGCTGCCGCTGCCGGTGTTGTCGGCATGCGCGGCCACCTGCGGCGGAGTCAGCGCGAACAGGTTGGCCCCGGGATTGCCGTTGTAGTCGATGCCGGCGTTCTGGATCGCATTGGCGCTCTGCGCGAAGGCCGTGGCCATCCGCCCCAGCTCGGCGCGCATCGGGTCCAGGATGCGGCTGCGGAACTCCAGCAGGCCGCCCAGCTCTCCGCTGACCGTCCCCTCCGGCAGGCGCATGGCGCCCGTCGGGGTCTGCAAGGCCAGCTGCAGGCGATCGGGACGGTAGGGATCCTGGGTGGTGGCCAGACTGCTGGCGCGCACGCCCAGCACCAGCGGCTGGCCGCCAGTGGTGAACACGTTCATCGCGCCGTCGTCCTGGATCACGGCCTGTGCGCCGACCAGCTTGGACAGGTCGCGCACGCGCTGGTCGCGCGCATCCAGCAAGTCGGACGAGACGTTGCCGCCGGCGGAAATGATGTTGCGGTTGAGGTCGGCGATCTCGCTGGCCAGCCGGTTGGCGTCGGCGATCTTGCTGGTCATGCTGCGATCGACGTCGTCATCCATCTTGGCGAGCTGCCCGTCCAGGCTGCGGAAGCGGGTCGCGAGCTGATCGGCCGAGGCCAGCAGCTGGCTGCGGGCTGGGTTCGAGGTGGGGTCGGCCACCACGCCTTTGGCCGCATTGAAGAAGCCGGACCACGGATCGACCAGCGAGGTGGCCGAATCCGACATCAGGCCGTCGACCCGCGATGCCAGCTGCGACAGCTGATCCAGCCGCCCCAGTTCGCCGGCGCTGTCGTTCTGGCGTGCGAACACCAGACCATCGGCCAGGCGGGTCAGCTGCTTCACGTCGACGCCCTGACCGATGCTGAGCATGGCGCTGGCGCCCGGGCGCGCCTGCAGTTCCACCCGCTGGCGGGTGTAGCCCGGCGTGGCGGCATTGGCCACGTTGTGGCTGACGGTAGCCAGCGCGCGCTGATAGGCGAGCAGGGCGGACGTGCCGGTGCCGAGGATGCCGGATGTCATGGGTTATCCCTCCAGGCCATCGAGGGCCCGCCGCAGGGTGGCGCCGTCGGCGATCGCCACGATCTTGGCCGCATAGGCCGGATCAGTGGCATAGCCGGCGCGCTGCAGGGCACTGGCGAATTGGTGGATGTTGCCGCCGCTGGCGCGGGCCGAGGCGTAGCGCGGACCCTGCAGCAGCCGGGTGTAATCGGCAAAGCTGTCGGCCGCGCTGGCGTAGCTGCGGAACTTGGCGCGGGTGACGACGCGGGCGCCGTCCACATATTCGTGGGTGGGGGCCTCGACCTGGTCGCCGCGCCAGCTGCCGCCGGCCTTGATGCCGAACAGGTTGTGCGATGTGGCTTTTCCGTCCTTGCCGGCCAGCTTGCGGCCCCAGCCGGTTTCCAAGGCGGCCTGTGCGACCAGGGCCTTGGGCGAAACGCCCAGCTCGGCGGCGGCTTTCTGCGCATGCGGCCAGACCGAGCGCACGAATGCCTCGGGGCTGCTGCAATCCAGCGGCGCATTCTCGTCGCAGGTCTTGTTGGCCGCGGCCAGCAACGGCGGCCGCGCCGGCAGCGCCATCGCCGGCAGCGAGGTGCCGCTGCTGGCTGGCGTCAGCGTCAACGAGTCGCCGCGCAGGCCGGCCGGCAGGGGCAGCCCGGACGGGGTGTCGGCCGGCGCCAGCGGCAGCGGGCGCGCCGCCGGGTTCAACGGCAGGAACCCGGCCGGCGGCGTCGGTGCAGTTCCGGTTGCTCCGGAAAGCTGCCGCACGATCATGGGCTGCAGGCCCAGCCCACGGCCTTTCGTCAATTCCTGCGCCAGCGCCTGGTCGTACATCTCGCGGTAGGTGGTATCGCCACCGAACGGATCCCCCGGCGTGGTGCTGCGCAGGTTCTTGATCAGCATCTGCGCGAATTGGCTTTCCAGCCCGCGGGCCGCCTCCTCCACGCGCGCGCGCTCCGGCGTCTGGGAACGCTGGAGCGGGATCGGCGTGGCGGCAGGCAGGCGCATATCAGTCGTCAAGCAATCGGCGTGCCATGTCAGATCACTTCCAGCTCGGCGCGCAGCGCGCCGGCCTGCTTGAGCGCCTCCAGGATGGCCACGATGTCGCCCGGAGCCGCACCGACGGCATTGACCGCGCGCACGATTTCCTCCAGCGACGCGCCTCCTTTGAACAGCACCATGTGGTTGGTCTCGGTGCTGGCGCTGACGGTGGACTGCGGCACTGCCACGGTCTGGCCCTGGCCGAACGGGCCGGGCTGGCTGACCTGGGTGGATTCATTGATGGTGACGGTGAGCGAGCCGTGCGCCACGGCGGCCGGCAGCACGGTGACCTGGCCGCCCATCACCACGGTGCCGGAGCGCGCGTTCACGATGACTTTGGCGGCGGCGGCCCCCGGATCCACTTCCAGCGACTCCAGCGCGGCCAGGAAGGCGATGCGATCCCCCGCCGGCGGCGTCACTTCGATGGTGACCCCGTCCAGCGCACGCGCGCGGCCGGGCCCGAAAGCGCGATCGATCGCCGCCACGATGCGGGCGGCGGTGGTGAAGTCGGCTTCGTGCAAGTTGAGGGTGACATTGCCGCTGGTCGCAGAGGCCGGAGCCGCGCGCTCGACGATCGCGCCGGACGGGATGCGACCGCCGTTGGGCGCATTCACCGAGATCTTGGAACCGTCGCGCCCGGCCGCGCCGAATCCGCTGACGATCAGGTTGCCCTGCGCGATCGCGTAGACCTCGCCATCCGCGCCTTTGAGCGGCGTCATCAGCAGGGTGCCGCCGCGCAGGGAGCCGGCATTGCCGATCGAAGACACGGTGACATCGATCGGCTGGCCCGGCTTGGCGAACGCCGGCAACTCCGCGTTGACCGCCACCGCGGCCACGTTCTTCAGCTGCGGATTGACGCCGGGCGGGATGGTGGCGCCAAGCTGCTCCAGCATGGTCTTCAGGCTCTGCACGGTGAACGGGGTCTGGCTGGTGCGGTCGCCGCTGCCGTCCAGCCCGACCACCAGGCCGTAGCCGATCAACGGGTTGCCGCGCACCCCGGCGACCTGCGCCAAATCCTTGACGCGCTCGGCGCGGGCCGGGGCGGGGGCCAGCAGCAGGGTGCACAGCAGGGCGGCAAGCGCGGTCAGGGTGCGGTTCATGGTCGCGGCCTTCAGAACGGAGCCAGGGCGGAATTGAAGAAGCGGCCCAGCCAACCCATCGCGTTGGAGCGCGCGAGGGTGCCGCGCCCGCCGTAGACGATGCGCGCATCGCCGACGCGGTCGGAGGTCACCCGGTTGTCGGGCCCGATATCGGCACGGCGGACGATCCCTTGAACCTGTACCAGCTCGTCGCCCTGGTTCAGCCGCAGCTGCTTGTCCCCGCGCACGAGCAGATTGCCGTTGCCGAGATCCTGCACCACCCGCACCGTGAGCTGGCCGTCCAGCTTGTTGCTCTGTGCGCTGTCGCCATTGCCGCTGAAGCTGCGGTCGCCCGCCAACGAGGCCGACAGCCCGGGCAGCACCGCGTTGCCGAGGGTCGGCACGCTCATGCTGGTGGTGTTTTTCTTGGCAACCGCCGTCTTGGCCTGGGTGGACGCCGTGGTGCTTTCCACCAGCACGATGGTCAGCAGATCGCCCACCTCGCTGGCCTTGTTGTCCTGGAACAGGCGCAGGCCCTTGCCGCTGCGCGAGGCGTAGATCGAGCCGCCGCCGTCGCCGGCCTGCGGCGGGAGCGGGGCCGCCACCGGCGCCTGCGCCATTGGAGGAGAGGGCAGCGGCGCATCGAACGGACGCACATCGCCCTGCATGCGGTTGAGGCCAGCGCAGGCCGACAGGGCCAGCGGCAGCGCCAGGGCGAAGACAGCAGGACGAACGGAGGCGGGGCGCAGCGGCATGGCCAGACTCACACGTTGTTGTTCAGATAGCCCAGCATCTGGTCGGTAGTCGAGATCGCCTTGGCATTGGTCTCGTAGGCGCGCTGGGTTTCGATCATGCTCACCAGCTCTTCCACCACGTTGACGTTGGAACCTTCCAGCGAACCCTGCACCAGGCGGCCGAGACCACCGGTGCCGGGGCCGCCGGTCTGGGCCGGGCCGCTGGCGCCAGTCTCGGCGTACAGGTTCTCGCCCAGCGATTGCAAGCCGGCGGGATTGACGAAATCGGCCAGGGTCAGGGCGCCGATCTGCACCGGCTGCGCCTGCCCGGCGAGCTGCACGCTGACCGTGCCGTCGGCGCCGATGGTGATGCTCTGCGCACCTTCCGGCAGCTGCAGGCCGGGCTGCACCGGATAGCCCTCGTTGGTCACGACCTCGCCCTGCGCGTTGATCTGGAAGCTGCCGTCGCGGGTATAGGCAGAGGTGCCGTCCGGCATCAGCACTTCGAAGAACCCGCGCCCGTTGATCGCCACGTCCAGCGCATTGCCGGTTTGGTTCAGTGCGCCCTGGGCGAACTGCTTGGCCGTCGCGGCGACGCGCACCCCCGTGCCGACCTGCAGGCCGGTAGGCAGCTGGGTCTGTTCGGACGTAGCGCCACCCGGCTGCCGCAAGGTCTGGTACAGCAGATCCTCGAAGCTGGCGCGGTCGCGCTTGAAACCGGTGGTGTTGGTGTTGGCGAGATTGTTGGAAATCACCGCCATCTTGGTCTGTTGGGCATCGAGGCCGGTCTTGGCGATCCACAGGGCCTGGGTCATGGCGATGTCCTCGGGATAGGGGGGCTGAAGCGGTCTTAGGGGCTTAGGTCAGCGACACGATGGAGCTGGTGGCGCGCGCGTTCTCGTCCGCACGGTGCAAAAGCTGTACCTGCATGTCGAACTGGCGCGACAGCGCGATCATCGACACCAGCTGGCCGGCCACGTCCACGTTGCTGGACTCCAGCGCGCCGCTGGTCAGCGCCGCGCCGGTGGCGGGCGGCGGCGGTTGCGCACCTGGCAGCGGCCGCATCAGACCGTCGTCGCCGCGCTGCAGCTCGGTGGTTTTGGCGGCCACCAGCTGCAGGCGTCCGGCCTCGGTCATGGTCGAAGCCGGCTGGCCTTGGGGGATGATCGAAATCGTGCCGTCCTGGCCGATTTCCAGGGCCTGATAGGCCGGGATCGACACGGGCGCGCCGTCGGCGCCCAGCACCGGCAATCCGCGGGCGGTCGTCAACATGCCGTTGGCGTTGAGGGTGAGGTCGCCGGCCCGGGTATACGCGATGCCGCCGCTGGCATCCTGCACCGCCAGCCAGCGCTCCGGCTTGAGCGCCACGTCCAGCGGATTGCCGGTGTTGCGGATCGCCCCGGCGCGTGCGTCCACGCCCAGAGAGCGCACGGCCGTGGCCACTCGCGTCGGCAGGCCAGGGCCCGCCACCGGAACCGCCACGGTGGCGTCCAGGGCGGCCTGGAAGCCGGTGCTGTCCACGTTGGCGAGGTTCTGCGCCACCGTGGCCTGCCCGCGCAACATGGCGCTGGCGCCGGTCATGGCGACGTACAGGGCGCGATCGGTCATGGCGGTCTCCCGCCGCCCCGGCCGAGGCCGGGGCGGGACTGTTCATCAGCGGATATTGATGACCGTCTGCGCGATCTGATCCTGGGTCTGGATCATCTGCGCATTGGCCTGGAAGTTGCGCTGGGCGGTGATCATGTTTACCAGCTGCTCGGTCAGGTCGACGTTGGAGGCCTCCAGCCCGCCGCCCTGGATCATGCCGAAGTCAGACGACCCGGCCTGGCCGCGCAGCGGCTGCCCGGAGTTGTAGGTCTCCGCCCAGGCGTTGTTGCCGAGCGACTGCAAGCCCTGCGGGTTGGGGAAGTTGGTCAGCGCCACCTGGCCCAGCGGTTGCGCCACGCCGTTGGTATAGCGCGCCGAGACCACGCCCTCCGGCGAGATGTCGATGCCGGTGATGCGTCCGGTGGCGTGCCCGTCCTGAGTCTGGGTCTGGATGCTGAAGGTATTGCCGTACTGGGTGGAATTGCCCAGATCCAGGGTGACGTTGATCGGAGCGGAACCGTTGGCCGGGGTATAGGGCGGGAGCGTGATCTGCGCCGGCGAGGTCAGGGCCCCGGCGTTGGAATATTGCAGGGTCTGCGCCGGGCCGACCGCGGTGCCGTCGATGTAGGTGTAGAGCTGCCATTCGTTGGGATTGGCGGTCTTGACGTAATACTGCGCCTGCGTGTGCGCCGCGCCCAGCGAGTCGTAGATGGTGATCGACGTGGTCTGGTTGTAGGTGGTCGGATCGTTCGGATCGAACGGCGAGGCGGTGGGCACGGAGGCCGAGGCCGGCAGGTTGGTCTCGATCGTCACCTTGCTGGTGGCGGCCGGCGGCGCATCGCCGTTGGGGATGCGCAAGTCGCTCATGCGTCCGGTGTCGAAGCCGCCGGCTGCGTTCGGGGCGAACACCTGCAGGCGCTGGCCGGACGGATTGACGATGTAGCCGTCGCGGTCGGTGCCGAAGTTGCCGGCGCGCGAGTAGACGATGTTGCCCTTGTCGGACAGGGTGAAGAAGCCCTGGCCGGAGATCGCCATGTCCAGCGCGCGGCCGGTGAAATCGATGTTGCCCTGGCTGAACTGCTGCGCCACTGCCGCCAGCCGCACGCCGGCGCCGATCGCATTCTGCGAGAGGCCGTAGGTGGACACCGCGAACACGTCGGCGAACTCGGCGCGCGAGCTCTTGAAGCCGGTGGTGTTGACGTTGGCGATGTTGTGGGCGGTGACTTCCAGGTCGGAACTGGCGGCGTTCATGCCGCTGATGGAGATGCGAAAGCTCATGATAGTGCGCTCCTGAAGTGGGAAAACCGACCGCGGTCAGCCGATGCGGCGGACGGAGGACAGGGGGTAGCCGCCTAGGCCGGCGAGGTTGAGCACCAAGCCCTGGGGTTCGATCGAAACGCTGTCGATGCGCGCGGCCAACCGGACCGCCAGCGCCTCGGTGTCCTGGCCACTGCCGCCGGTGGCGCGGAACGTGAACTGGCCGGCCGGGACGGCGTTGCCGCTGTCGTCCTTGCCGTCCCAGGTGAATTTCGTGGCCCCCGCGTCCTTGGCATCGACGCTGATCCGGCGCACCACCGCGCCGCTGGCATCCACGATCTCCAGCTGCACCGGGCCGGCGCGGTTGGCCACGATCTCGCCGCTGGCGCCGGCGCCGCTGCCCAGCTGCACCTTGTCCACGTCCACCAGGGCATCGTGCCCCACCAACGCGGCGGCGCGCAGGGATTGGTCGTTCTCCATCACCGTGGCCATGGCGCTCATGGCCTGCTGCATGTTTTCGATGCCCTGCACGGTGGAGAACTGCGCCAACTGGCCCAGGAATTCCGCGCCCTTGAGCGGGTTCAGCGGGTCCTGGTTCTTCATCTGCACGGTCATCAGGCGCAGGAAATCGGCCTGGCCCATGCTGCCCGTGGAGGCGTTCTGGGAGCTCGCAGTCGGCAGCGCGTACTGCGAGTACAGGCTGTCGGCGGAGGAGGTGGATCCAACGGTGCTCATATTCAGCGGCCCATGGTGAGGGTGGCGACGGCCAGTTCCTTGGCGCTGTTGAAGACTTCGACATTGGCCTGGTAGCTGCGCGAGGCGGAGATCATGTCCACCATCTGCGCCACCGGATCGACGTCGGGGGCATAGACGTAGCCCTGCGCATCGGCGAGCGGATTACCGGGGTCGTAGCGCTTGACCGCCTCGGCCGTGCTCTCGCGCACCTCGGTGACGCGCACCCCGGCCAGGGATTGGTGATCGGGAATGGCCTCGGCAGCGAACACCGGCTGCTTGGCGCGGTAGGCGCCTTCCGGGGTGCCGGCCACGGTGTTGGCGTTGGCCAGGTTGCTGGCCACCGTGTTCAGCCGCACCGACTGGGCCTGCATGGCCGAGCCTGCGACATCGAAGATCGGGAGATTGCTCATGGTGCGCCTCCGCTTACTGGCCGGTGATCGCGGTCAGCATGGTTCTGACCTTGGATTCGACGAAGGTCATCGATGCCCGGTATTCCAGCGCCGCCTGCGAGAAGGCGGCCTGCTCGCGCGCGGTGTCCACGGTGTTGCCGTCCAGGCTGGGCTGGGCGCTCGGGCGGTCATACCGGGCCAGATTGGCGGCGCTCTGGTAGGGGTCTTCACCCCCAGCGCCCGCCGCCGGGGACAACGCGGCCTGCAGCGCCGTGTTGAAGTCCATGTCCTGGGCCTGAAAGCCGGGGGTATCGGCATTGGCCAGGTTGGAGGCGAGCACCTGCAGCCGCTGTTCCCGCAGGATCAGCGCGGTGCCGTGGAGACCAAGAAAATCACTCATGCGACCCTCCAAGGGGCTGTTCGCATGAGGTCAATGCAAATGATGTGCCGATCCAGGCGGCGGCCATCGGCGACCGCCATCCCGCGGATCTCTCGGCCTTGGTCGCCCGGCGCGCCTCGATCGCGTCATTGCAGGGCCGACCTTGACTTCAAGTATTATAAAATCAGAGATTTGTATGACTTTTATGAAGTGACTTCGCAAATCCGAGCGGTGATCCGCTCCGCCAATTCCTGCTGCGAATACTTGGGCACGAAATCGTCCGCGCCCACCCGTTCGACCATCGCTTGGTTGAATACGCCCGACAGCGACGTATGCAGCAGGACGTACAGGTCGTTCAGCATCGGGTCGCGACGGATTTCCGACGTGAGGGTGTAGCCATCCATGGCCGGCATCTCGATATCGGAGATGACCATCGCGTAGCGCTCTGCGGGGCGCTGCCCGCCGGCGGCGATCTGCTTGAGGTGCTCCAGCGCCTGGCGACCATCGGACAGCTGGGTGCAGCCCAGCCCGAGCTGATCCAGCACGCTGCGGATCTGATTGCGCGCCACCCGCGAGTCGTCTACCACCAGCACCTCGCGGCCGCCGCCCTGCGCCATCGGCAGGATCGACAGGTC
>Ga0067045_1001257_pt1 | contig 18045 bp, 13 predicted proteins | sample TerdegcTABiofilm_FD_59184 | JGI IMG/M metagenome (GOLD analysis project Ga0067045, IMG submission 59184) | Combined Assembly of (Gp0054472, Gp0054536) Wastewater bioreactor microbial communities from Singapore -Terephthalate degrading... | reverse complement strand
TCCTGGGCAGTGTTTCGAAATCATTTTACAGTAAAGAAGGAGGTTAGAACCAATGAATAAGACATTACCGTTTGACGGATAATGGTTGGGGTTTGAATTATTAAACAGGTTTAATGAAAGGTGAGCGATAATATGGAACAAATCTTTATGCTGGCTTCCTTTTGGCTTGGATTAGCCGTTTTATCCGCTGTCATCGCCTATCACCTGCGCATTTCAATTGCATTAGTAGAAATATGCGTTGGAGTGATTACAGCCGCTGTAGCCGCTTCCTTTGGCAAGATAGAAGCTTTAGGTTCTGACCAGGAGTGGTTGCGTTTTCTGGCTTCATCCGGAGCTGTTTTGCTGACTTTCTTGGCCGGTGCCGAACTTGAACAAAACGTAATTAAAAAAAAGTTGAAAGAAGTNACGGTCGTTGGTNTGGTCGGCTTTTTCGCACCGTTTCTGGGCTGCACAGCGATAGCGTATTATGTACTTGGTTGGACATTGCAGGCTAGTTTGTTAGGTGGCGTGGCACTTTCCACGACCTCAATGGCAGTTGTCTACGCAGTTATGCTGGAAACCGGCTTCAACAAGACCGAATTTGGTAAGGGTATTCTAGGGGCTTGCTTTATAAATGATCTTGGAACAGTCATTGTCCTTGGCCTCTTATTTTCCCCGTTTACCTATAGGACTGTTATTTTTATTATTGTTACTGCCGCTGTCTTATTCCTGTTGCCTTTTCTCACCCGCTGGCTGACCCGTATCTATGCTTACAGGACTGCCGCTATTAGGGCGAAATGGGTCATACTCGTCCTTTTTGGTTTGGGCACTCTGGCTATTTGGTCGGGAAGTGAGGCGGTGCTTCCCGCATACCTGACTGGTATGATTCTAGCCGAATTCTCCAATGAAGACACCTTTTGGCTTCGAAGATTAAGGACTTTGACCGTAGGATTTCTTACCCCCTTTTATTTCATTCGCGCGGGAACACTTGTTTCTTTATCTGCCCTGATTACAGCTCCCTTGATCTTCTTGGTGTTGTTAGCAGGCAAGGTGCTGTCGAAGATTTTCGGTTTATATCCATTTATTGGGCTGTTCCGGCGTGAACGCAATGAGCGATGGTACTACACCCTGATGATGTCCACCGGATTAACATTTGGAACAATTTCAGCACTATACGGCTATTCCCATGGAATTGTAACGCAGGAACAATACTCTTTTCTGGTGGCGGTAGTTATTGCCAGCGCAGTTGTTCCAACGCTCATCGCCGGATTTGCTTTTCTGCCCCGGCATCTTCTGCCCGAGCCGGAAGAACAGATAAAACCCACATATAAAGAAGANGACTTGAGCGAAGAGGGTTAAAATTTTTAATTTCGTTATGATAAAAGTGGTTGAAAGTTCGGTTTCCAACCACTTTTGTCTTGTTTTGCGTTAGCCAACGATTTTTTCCACCTTTACCGCGCACACTTTATATTCCGGAATCTTGGATATTAAATCATATTTCGGGTTGGTTAACTGATTAATTGGTGTTTCGGTGAAGTGGAAGGAAGTGAACACCACACCTGCCGGCACCATANCGGTAACTTTTGCCGTGATTTCAATAGCCCCGCGCCTCGAAGCTACACTTACTTTATCGCCATCGTTAATCCCAAGCTGTTCCGCGTTTTCAGGGTTGATTTCCAGGTAATCCGCCGGGAAGTGCTCATCAAGCATCCCTTTACGCGACATGGTCCCGGTATGGTATTGGAACAGCCGGCGTCCCGTACTGAGGATCAAGGGATAGGTGGCGTCGGGCATTTCATCGGGCGGGATATGTTCAACCGGGTTGAACTTCCCGCGCCCACGCACAAACTTATCCTTGTGCAAGAACGGTGTCCCCGGGTGGTCCGCGGCGGGACAAGGCCAGTGAATCCCCTTCTCTTCAAGACGCGCGTAAGTAATACCCGCGTAAGACGGAGTCAGCCCGTTAATCTCGTCCATGACTGCCGACGGAGAAGCATAGCTCATCGGGTAGCCCATCACCGTTGCCAGGCGGCAGATAATTTCCCAGTCGGCCAGAGCCTGTCCGGGCGGCTCCACGGCCTTCCGCACCCGCTGGACATTTCGCTCAGTGTTGGAAAAAGTACCGTCTTTCTCCGCAAAACTGGCGGCGGGAAGGACCACGTCGGCATACTGGGCTGTTTCAGTCAGGAAGATGTCCTGCACCACTAGAAATTCCAGCTTCTCAAGCGCTTCCTCAACGTGATTGGCGTCAGGGTCACTAATTACCGGGTTTTCACCCATAATAAACATCGCCTTAAGGTCCCCCCGGCCGGCTGCGTTAAACATCTCAGGAACAGTAAGCCCGGCCTTCTCTGGAACTACACAGCCCCAAGCCTTACCGAACTTGTCCCGGATATTCGCGTCAGCCACGCTCTGGTAGGCAGTCAGCACGACCGGCAGCGCCCCCATGTCGCAGGCTCCCTGAACGTTGTTCTGCCCGCGCAGGGGATTGACTCCCGTCGACTCCCTGCCGATTTGACCGCAGAGCATGGTCAGGTTAGCTACCGAGAAGACATTATGAGTACCGCAGGTATGCTGGGTGAGACCCATCGTATACAGGATCGTCGCTGCTTTTGCTCTGGCGTAAGACCTGGCCACTTCCCTGATTTTATCCGCCGGAACGCCGGTGATTTCCGACACGTACTCCGGCGTATATTTGGCTACGGTCTCTTTCAAGTCTTCGAAGCCTTCCGTCCTGCTGACAACAAATTCTTTATTCCAGAGACCTTCACTGATGATCACATTGGCCATTCCGTTAAACAAGGCAATGTCCGTACCGGGTTTGAGCCTGAGGTGTTCATTTGCCTTTTGAGCAATGAAAGTATTCCGGGGATCGACGACAACAAGCCGCGCTCCCTTGCGTAAGGCCTGGTTTACCTTATAGCCGATCACCGGGTGGGACTCAAAGGTATTGGTTCCACAAGCCAGGATAAAATCAGCGTCGCTGATTTCATTAATAGAGTTGGTCATGGCTCCACTCCCGAAAGCTGCCGCTAGACCAGCGACTGTGGGAGCGTGTCAGAGGCGGGCGCAATGGTCGATATTGTTAGTGCCGACCACGGCGCGGGTAAACTTGCTCAAAAGATAATTTTCTTCATTTGTGCAGCGGGCGGAACTCAGCACGCCGATGGCATCCGGCCCGTATTTTTCCTTGGTAGCTCTTAACTTATCGGCAACTAACTGCAGCGCCTCGTCCCAGGTGGCCTCTTGGAACTCTCCGTTTTTCTTTACAAGCGGGGTCTTCAGCCGGTCTTCGCTGTGAATGAACTGGTAGCCGAAACGCCCTTTGACACAGAGAAAACGGCCGTTAACATCACCTTCCGGATTGCCGGTAACACCGATCACCTTGCCGTCCTTCACGTTAAGGTCAATGGTGCAACCGGTGCCGCAATACGGGCAGACTGTTTTTACCTTGGCAACTTCCCACTTCCGGCCCTTGCCGATCATATCCTTCTCCACCAGGGCGCCGACCGGGCAAACGGCGAGACAACTGCCGCAGTATACACAGTCAGACTGCCCGATTGCCGTATCGCCAAAAGGCACGACTTTGGCCTGGAAGCCCCGGTAAGCAGTGGCGATGACGCTGTGCCCCACAATCTCCTGGCAGGCCCGCACACAGCGCCCGCAGAGGATACATTTATTCAAATCCCGGATAAAAAAGGGGTTGCTGTCGTCAATGGCGTAATCATTTTTTTCTCCTTCATAGGGAGAAGAATGTACGTCATAATCGTAACAGTACTGCTGGATTAAACAATTCCCGCTTTTTTCACAGGTCAGGCAGTCGAGGGGGTGGTTGGATATCAAGAGCTTCAAGATAAAACGCCGCGCTTCGATAACAGCGGGTGTATTGGTGCGGACTACCATACCCTCGTTGCAAATTGTTGCACAAGAGGCGGGAAAGTTACGCATCCCGTCTATTTCCACAACACAAAGACGGCACGCTCCCGCCAGGCTCAGGTCTGGGTCATAGCACAAAGCGGGAATCTTAATCCCAACGGACCGGGCTGCTTCCAGCACCGAGGTGCCTTCCGGAATCTGTACCGCCAGGCCATCTATAGTAACATTCACAAAAGCCACTTTTCTTTCACTCCCTTTTTGATAAGATGTCTGTTATTATTCAAGTATTCAGAATTCAGACGCCCATGAAGCTTCGCTTCACCATCAGATGGATGAAAATGGTAAAGATTTATTTTCAGGGCAGTAGTCAGAATTCAAAATACTTCGAGACGATAAACCGTTCTCTCATTCTGACTACTGACTACTGACTACTGACTCCCCTCCTCACTCTTTTTTTCATTAAGATTTAATTTCACATATTATCAATCATTTTACAAGATATTTGCCATTAATAAAACAGGTGACCTATGGATATATAACGCGGCTCATGTTCGGCCCTATAATCGCTTGATCTCAATCGCAGTCACTTATTTACAATTCTCGAAAAGCATAATTTCGAAAAAAAAAAGTGCCGACTTTTGAGTCAGCACCAGTAGAATAACCTGCCCTATTTCCACAGCTTCTTAGCTGGTCCGTTAAAGCGCCACTGCCGGCTGAACCCGGGCGCGGCCGAGATAAGCCTGCTGCACCATGGAATCTTGCATTAAATCTTCGGAACTGCCGCTCATAGTAATACGGCCCCTTTCCATTACCAGGGCACGGTCGGCAACTTTCAGCGCCGCTTTGGTATTTTGCTCTACCAAAATAATTGTGACACCGGTCTTTTTCAATTGGGCCAGGGTAGACATGATTTCCCGCACTACCAGGGGCGCCAGGCCGGCTGATGGTTCGTCGAGAAGCAAAAGACTGGGACGCGCCATCAAACCCCTGCCGATAGCAAGCATTTGCTGCAGGCCGCCGCTCAAAGTCCCGGCTGGCTCCTGCTCCTTGCCCTTGAGCGCCGGAAATATCTCCAGTATTTCTTTGACGTCGTCTGATACTGCCTCCTTATTGCCGCGGTAGCGGTGGTACGCGCCCAGCACGAGGTTATCCAGCACACTCAATGAATTGAAAATTTCCCTGCGTTCCGGCACCAGACTGACGCCCTGCCGGACTATGTGTTCCGGAGACTTGCCGGTAATTTTCCGGCCTCTTAACAAGATTTCGCCGCCCGCGGGCCTATGCAAACCGGCCAGCGTACCGAGCAGGGTACTCTTGCCCGCGCCGTTTGCGCCCATGATGGCAAGCAGCTCACTTTCACTGACATCCAGGGACAATTCCCTCAACGCTTGCACCCACCCGTGGTAAACATTCAACCCTCTTATCTCAAGCAACCTGATCATCCTCCCCAAGATAGGCCTTAATTACTTCCGGGTCTGCCTGAATTTCCGGCGGTGTCCCTTCCGAGATTTGCAGGCCGAAATTTAAAACCAGAATCCGGTCGGCCACTTCCATTACAGTTTCCATGTCATGCTCAACAAGGATCATGGTCAGCCCTTTTTCCCTGAGTTTTTTCTAAATAGGCTGCCAGTTCCTTCGTTTCAGCGCTGTTCAGCCCCGCGGCAGGTTCGTCAAGCAGCAACAGGCGGGGGCCGGACGCCAGCGCTCTGGCTATTTCCAGAAGTCTCTGCCGCCCGAACGGCAACATCGCGGCAGGCAAGCCGGCAACATTCTTCAGCCCTACCTCCCCGAGCAGTGCCATAGCCTCTTTTTTAATCACTTTATCCTCAGCAGTCACGCCCGGCCTGCGGAACATCGATTTGATAAAGCCGGACCTGCCTGTTAAATGGGCGCCGGTCATCACATTCTCCAGCACAGTCATACCGCCGAAGAGTTGGAGGTTTTGAAAAGTCCTGGTCACACCGGCTGCGGCAATCTCGTATGGTTTAAGGCCGTCCAACCGCCTGCCCGCGAAACTGATGGTACCGCAATCGGGCTTGAGCACAGCGGTGATCAGGTTAAAGACCGTTGTCTTACCTGCTCCGTTCGGGCCGATCAGGGCAAAAATACTCCCCTCTTCCACCCCGAAACTTACGTCCTCTACCGCTGTGACACCACCAAAACGTTTAGTCAGTCCGTTTACTTCCAGAAGCAAGTTCAAACTCTCCTCTCATCAGGTCAAATTACTTCAAATTCTTGCCCGTCAACCGGTGTTTTCTTAGTCGGGAATTTCAGGTTTTTACCAATAGAGCCAAGGCCTTCGGGCCGGAAAATCATCAAAATCACTAATATCAGTCCGAAAAAAATGATCTGGTACTCGCCTCCCGCACCCGGTATCACCAGGGGAACGGCCCAGCGCAGNAACTCGCCCAGTGCTACCACCAGGGACACTCCCAGCAGGGGGCCTAAAAAAGTGCCCAGTCCGCCGACAACNGCCATCAGCACAAACTGTACCGAGGTATGGAAGCTAAACGGTGAAGGACTGATAAAGGTTACGTAAAACGCGTAAAGGCCACCTGCCAAACCCGCCAGGAAGGCGCTAAAAACAAATGCTTGCAGCTTAAGCTTGGCGGTGTCTATACCGGCGGTCTCCGCCGCGTGTTCACTCTCATGTATGGCGCGAAGCGCCCTGCCCACCCGCGAATTGATCAAATTGTGCACTTCAAGTAATACCAGAAATACTATGGCCCAAACCAAATAGAAAAACTTGATGTCACTGTCAACGCATAACCCACCCAGGGAAAGGTGGGGAATTCCGCTAAGCCCGGACGGCCCGCCGGTTATTTCCTTTCCCTCATTAAACAGGATGTGTACCAGGATGCCGAAGCCAAGGGTGGCCAGGGCCAGGTAAAGCTCCCTGAGTTTCAGCGTCGGCCGGCCGATTATGGCGGCAATCAACCCCGGTAGTACAGGTGCTGCCAGAAGGGTTAACATTGAAGGCCAGTGGAAGCGGGTGGTCAGGATTGCCACAGTGTAACTGCCCAGTCCGAAAAAAGCGGCATGGCCAAAAGATATCTGGCCGGCGTAACCCATCAAAATACCCAGACCCTGCACGACTATTGTGTAAAGCCCGATTACAATCAATATTCCCAGCAGGTAATTATTATCTATAAATAGTGGGGCCGCAAGAAAAATTGCTGCTGCCGGAAGCCAGAAACAAATCTTATACCGCATAAAAACACCTCTGCATACTCAACCTTTGCCTGTTCAACGTCGTTATGTCAAATTTTACGGGCATTAATTGTTCCGATGATGCCTTCCGGTTTAACCAGGAGAACGACAATCAGGATAATCATGGCCAGGGCGTCTTTCAAGCCGGAAGAAACCAGCCCGGCTCCGTACGACTCCAGAATCCCGAGGAGAATCCCGCCCAGCACGGCTCCGCCCACATTATTCAAGCCGCCGATTATCGCAGCCACAAACCCCTTCACCCCAAGCATAAAACCCATATCATAAGTTGCCAGAGTCAGCGGGGCAATGAAGATGCCTGCCGCCGCGCCCAGCGCCCCGCTCGCCGCAAAGGCCAGGAAAGACATGGTATTGGGGTTGATCCCCACCAGTCTGGCGCCGGTGCGGTTGATAACACAGGCTTTGACCGCTTTGCCCGCGTAGGTCAGCTCAAAAAAGGCATAAAGTCCGGCCAGGGTTGCGGCAGCAAGTCCGAATATCCAGAGGCTTTGGGGGCTTACAGCGGCCCCTCCGACAAAGAGGGGACCGCCTTTTGTAAACGCGGGAAGCGAGAACGGTTCTGTGCCCCAGATCAAAAGCGCCAAACCGCGCAAGGATATTGACACTCCGATGGTAATAATGACAAGCGTCAGGCCTGACGCCCGGCGGGCCGGATGGATCGCCGCCCGCTCCAGGAGCCCGCCCAGTGCCGCTACCGCTAACACTGACACCAGGAAGGCGGCGCCTAAAGGCATACCCGCGGCGCAAAGGCTGGCGGCCAGCAGCGCGCCGATGGCCACAAACTCGCCCTGCGCCATGTTTAAGATGCCTGTTATGCTGAAGGTTGTCACCACCGCCAGGGCGATCAAGGAATAAATGCTCCCCAGCGTAAGTCCGGTCAGTAAAAGTTGCAGAAATTGGCCGGATATATCCAATACTAACACCTCATTACTTCAAAAGTTTCCACTGTCCGTTTTGAATCTGCACCAGCACCATCGAATCCTCCCCAAGGCCGTTATGATCCTGAGTCGAAATATTGAAGACACCGGATACGCCTGTAAAATTCTGTGTTTTTTCCAGTTGGTCACGGATTGCCGCCCGGTCCGGCCCCGCCTTTTGAATGGCGCTTACCAGGAGACTCAAGGCGTCCGCGGCATAGCCTCCAAAAGAGTTTGGTGCCGTATTGTATTTCTTTGTGTAGTCGTCAATATAGCCTAACAAAACTTTTTTTTGTGGATCGCTGTCTGGTATTTGTGAAGCCACAGTCAGCTTGCCGATGGGCAGGATTACACCGTCCGCGGCGCCCTGCGCCAAGTCAATGAAGCTCTGATTGCCCACCCCGTGGCTGTGAATCAGCGGGATGGACAGCCCAATGTCCCTGAAGTTCTTGGTAATGATCGAGGCCGAGGGTGGAATCGCCCAAACTATCGCGGCCTGCGCGGAGCTGGACTTAACTTTGGTGAGTTGCGGTGTCATATCCTTGTCACTGGCCTCGAATTTTTCTTCGACGGCTATCTCAATCCCGGCCGCGGCCGCCTCGTTGATAAAGACTTTTTTGCCCCCGTCACCGTAAGCATTGTTCATGTACAGAAAAGCAACCTTGGTAATGCCTTTTTCTTTTAAGTAGCCGATAATTTTCTTAACCGTCACTATGTCACTCTGGGCGGTCTTGAAAACCCACTGGCGATCCTTGACAGGCTCCACAATTGTGCTGGCCGCGGCCATAGAGATCATCGGCACTTTTTCGTTCTGCACAGTATTGATCATAGCCATCGACGTGCCGCTGGCACTGCAGCCGAGCACGGCCAGCACCTTTTGCTCAATCAGCTTTTTCACTGCAAGCACCGCTTCGGTTTCGTCGCTCTTGTTATCAAGTATGGTCAACTCAACCGGGTGGCCGTTAATCCCGCCGCCGGCATTCAGTTTTTCAACCTGCATCAGCAGGGTGTCCCGCTCCGGCAAACCCAGGGACGAAGAATTACCGCTGATGTCAACTACCGCTCCTATTTTATATGGTTCGTTTGCCACTCCGGCCTTATTGCCTGCATCCTTACCGGAAGTGCAACCGCTCAACAGTAAGCCGGCGGCAACCATTATCACCAAACTAGTTAGGGTAATATTCTTCATTGGTTTTTTCAAAACGTCAACCTCCAAACTATTAATCTTTATTTCGGACATGGCGCGGCGCTTACCTATGGGCTCATGTTCGCCCCACCTAATCGGGGACATTCCTCCGGCCCCAAAGATAGGCCTGTTAGGGAGGTGTGTCCCCTTTCCTCAGCCATGAGCTCCTTCGCCCTCGGGCTCGGTCAAACTCGCTCGCTTTGCTCGCTCAAACAGTTCCCTCGCTATTCCGAGGGCTCACTCGCTCTTTGAATAATGGCTTAAAATCGCCCTCAAGGTAAGCGCCGCGCCATACTGAGCAAACTTTATACTCATATTAGCAATTAACAATTTATCTAACTAGCTAACGTCACACCTCCCGGAAAACAAATAAACCGCAGCCTTCGCGGGGACGAAAGCTGCGGCTTTCCGCGGTACCACCCCGATTGGTTACATAAATAACCCTCTCTGATAAGGGTACGGGAACTGACTCTTCCTGCTGCCGGGCAATAAAAAAGCCTTTCAATCCCAAGGGACGAAAAGCTTTCGCGGTACCACCCTAGTTGGCCTGTTAAGGCCCACTCGTCAGCAGGGTACGGGAGATTGCTCCTTATACCCCCTTCTTTTTAACGGTAGAAGTATCCGGCCGGGCCTACTTTGTTGAAGATTTCAATCCGGCAGTTCGGGGGAGAACTTCATCGGTTCATACTATAGAAGCGCTTTCAGTCGCGGCGCTCCCTCCCTGGATAGCTGTATCCCGCCTACTTTTCCCCTTCATCACTTTTGACATATACATTCCTAAATATATAATAGCAACCGCCACCGGGCAAGTCAAGAAAAAATACCGCGGCCATTTTTGGTTTATCGCCTCGAAGTATTTTGCATTCCGACTACTTACTACTGACTACTGACTATTGAGTAACGACTTATTTATCATCTTTGGCAGCACTTTTTTCCGCTAAGGCGGCCTTCAGCATTTCTCCTACATTTTGCGTGATCGAACCTTGGTCGCTGTACCGGGCAATCAATTTTTGATTAACCCTGCCGGCACTTTTTGAGCTTTTAAACGATCCAAAGTCATCTTCTTTTTCCGGCTGCCGGTGGCCGCAGGCCCGGTTTGAACAAATCAGCATCTTCCCTCTTTTGCTGTTTACCAGCAACATAAACTTGCCACAAAGGGGACATTTGGTTTTCGAAATATTATCCGCTTTATAAACTGAAGTATCCGCAATGACGCTTTTTACCAATTCCAGAGCATTTTGCCTGATACCGGCCATGAAGTCGGTCTTGCTGCCCTTGCCCCTGGCGATATCAGCCAGTCTTTGCTCCCACTGGGCGGTTAACTCGGGTGTTTTTAAAGCCGGAGAAACAAGATTTATTAATTGCATTCCTTTGGAAGTGGGAAACAGTTCCTTGCCCTGCCGCTCGATATAATTATTATATAATAGTTTTTCGATAATCTCGGCCCGCGTGGCCGGTGTTCCCAGCCCGCTCCCTTTCATTGATTCACGCAGTTCTTCATCTTCAATAAACTTGCCGGGGCTTTCCATTGCTGTAAGCAAAGTGGCTTCCGTGTAACGGGCCGGCGGTTTTGTTTTCGATTTATTAATTTTATAGCTATTAACCTGTTTTTGCTCGCCTTTTTTATGCAAGGCCAGGGTCTGCTCGGGCAACGCGTCATCTTTTAATTCTTCTTTCTCTGCTGCTTTTAGCGGTCACAGCCCGCCAGCCCAAATCTTTGACCACCCTGCCGCTGGAGTAAAAATGCTCGCCGTTTACCACCGTGGTTAGCGTCGTCTGGCCGTAGCGGTAAGGAGGGTATAAGACAGTGATAAACCGCCTGGCAATCAGGTCGTAAAGGTTTTTTTCTTCCGCCGACAGAGCCGCCAGCTGCAGGGGTTGACCGGTGGGAATAATGGCATGGTGATCGGTGACTTTGCTGTTGTCGACAAATCGTTTCGTCGGCTCCAAAGTCTTCTGCAGGAGTGGCTTGACCAGCCCGGCATACGGCCCGGTGGCGATGCTTTTCAGCCGGGCCGGCAGGGTGGGCACAATATCCGTGGTAATATATCGGGAATCTGTTCGCGGGTAAGTGACCAGCTTGTGACGCTCATACAAATCTTGCAAAACAGAAAGGGTTTTTTGCGCCGGAAACCCATACCGCTTATTGGCATCCCTCTGCAGTTCCGTCAAATCGTAAGCCAGGGGTGGGGGCTCACTTTTGCTCTCTGTCCGGACTTCTTTGATCACTCCCGGATAACCTTTAATCCTGCTGACAATTTCCTCGGCCTGCGTGTAGTTGAATATCCGGTTTTTTCCGGACGGGTCACGCCAGTCACCAAAGTAGTCTCCGAAGTCAGCCCGGATGGTCCAATAGTCGACTGGAACGAATTGTTTAATTTCATTCTCACGGTTCACAATCATAGCCAGGGTGGGAGTCTGCACCCGGCCGGCGGTAAGCTGGGCGTTGAATTTGCACGTCAAAGCCCGGGTCACGTTCAACCCGATCAGCCAGTCGGCCTGCGCCCGGCATACAGCCGCGTCGTACAAATTATTGTAAGCCGTCCCGGCTTTTAAATTTGCGAAGCCTTCACGGATGGCGTCATCTGTCTGGGAGGAAATCCACAAGCGTTTAAACGGTTTCTTCCAGTTGGCCAGGACCATTATCCACCGCGCCACCAGTTCCCCTTCCCGCCCGGCGTCGGTGGCGATCACCAATTCACTTATATCTCCCCGTTTCATTAGATTCCTGATTACCTGAAACTGGTGGGAAGTTTGCCTGATTACTTTCAACTTCATGCTGGCAGGCAACATCGGCAAATCTTCCAGCTTCCACTGCTTATACTTGTGGTCATAATCCTCCGGTTCAGCAAGGACAACCAGATGTCCCAACGCCCAGGTCACCACATATTGCGGCCCTTCCAGGAAACCCTTGTTTTTACCGGTGCATTTCAACACCCTGGCAATTTCTTTAGCAACGCTGGGTTTTTCCGCCAGCACGAGTGATTTCATTTTATTCCCTCTGTTCAATTCGCTTAAATTGTTTTTCCATTTTATTTGTGGGTAAAACCCTACCGGGCGTTTATTAAGTTACCTTGACTTTAATACTTTTGCATTTTTTGTTAAACTTAACATATATTCTTGCAGTGCCTGCACCTTTTGCAATGATTATACCGTCCTCCATAGTACACACCGTTTCTTTTGATATACTGTAAGTAACCTGATTCGTTATATCTTCCTCTGTGCCATCATTATATATGCCAGTAACTTTTAGAACAGCTTTTTCACCAATTTTTAAATTTAGTGATTCTGGTTCAACTACAATTTTTTTTATCTTTTTTTGCGCGTTCACTGTTATCGATATTGAAGCCGCCTTACTCGTATAGCCTGCCTTTGTTCCAGTAACGGTTATCGTTGCACTACCTTGTCTCTTCGCAGTAATCAGGCCGGTGCTGGAAACAGTTGCCACCTTAGAGTTGCTGGTTTTATATGATATCTTGGTATCCGCGGGTTCTGCATAAATTGACAATTGCCGGGTATCACCGACCGTCAACGTAACACTCGTTGGTACTTCCAAAAGTAATATGTCATTACCGGTAATTGTCACACTACATGTTGCTGTTTTTCCGCCATCCGCTGTCGTTACTGTTATTGTAGCACTACCAGCGCTTAGTGCGGTTACAACACCATTTGAGTCAACAGAAGCAACGCTTGGATTGTCTGACGCCCACGATACTGTTTGATTGCTGGCGTTTGATGGGGATATAGTGGCAGTCAGCGTTTCTTTATCACCTATAGCTAATGAAATACTCTCTTTATTTAAGGTTACATCACTTACTGCTATTTCCGTTGAATTATCAGTGATTTTTTTTAACCGCATTATATAAATTTATAGTACCATAACCATAATAATTATCCCTGCCGGTAGGACCTTGGTCTATAGCCGATGTTTTAATGATGTTATCAATCTCATTTGGAGTCAACGAAGAATCAATCGCTTTTAGTATTGCCGCGACACCTGAAACCATCGGCGCGGAGAAAGATGTCCCGCTACAAGAAATATATTTGCCGCCTCTTTCACAAGTATAAATATCTTCCCCCGGCGCGACCACATCCAATTTATTATTATAGTTTGAGAATTTAGACCATGTACTGTTTTTAGATATAGAACCAACCGATATTACATTGTCATATGACGCAGGATACTCATAGCTGGAAATACCATCATTACCAGCGGAAGCCACAACAACAATCCCGCTGTCTATTGCCTCCTGGATAGCATCTTTTTCAATTTCTGAAGATTCAGTACTACCCATACTTAAATTTATAACATCTACATTTTCTTTTATAGCATAATCAATTGCTTTGATTATATTCACAAGATCGCTGTAACCATTATAATAGGCTGTTTGTAAAGGAAGTATCTTAATCTCCAGATTTCCCGCAACACCGGCTATGCCGGCCTTATTATTGGTTTCAGCCGCAATCACGCCTGATACTTCAGTACCATGACCATTTATATCATAAACATTACTATTATTTAAGATAAAATTATATCCGCCAGAAGCGATGCGATTCTTCAAATCAGGATGATTTACATCAATTCCGGAATCAATCACAGCTACGACAACTGTTTTTTTTGCTGATGATGCTAATGACCAACCCTCTTCAGCCATAATTTCTTCTAGTCCCCATTGCATAGAATACATCGGATCATTAGGAGCTGAATGCAACTTTAGTTTTTTATTCTCTTCAACGTTAAGTACATGTTCATCCATTCTTAACTCGTTAATTACATCCTCTAATTTTACATCTTTATCCACACTAACAACTTCTATATTAGAACGTAGCTTTTCCTTGTGCACAAGTTTTGAAGATATTTTTGCATCTAATAAATCCTTATACATAAAATTTTCTTTATATTGTATAATAATTTCATTTCGTTCGTTATTTATATTTTTTTCATTTTGTATCAGATCATCTAAAGATTCTCCATAGGCAGCGAAACATCCCATGATTGATAATACAGAAATTACAACGGGTATAATTAGCTTAACAATTATTCCCATAAATTATAACACTCCCTAATATAGAACCTTTAGCTTAATTAATTATATGGTTATAAAGTTTACTCAGATAGAGTTGGAGTGAGCTTGCCAACGGCCCATATTCACCCTCCAAAAATGTCCGAACTCGTTCGCCTTCGGGCTCGGTCAAACTCGGCGCTATAGTGCGGAAACAGATATTTAATTGAAGGCTCCAGGGCTTGTACCATTGATTCCAATGTTCTATATATGCAACGATGCAGTTCACTTGTTAATTAACTATTATAAACGATTTTTATTTCCGTTTTGTGTTGAAATTATGAAAAAACATCTCGTTACCGAATAATACTTCCAGTAACGAGAAATAAAAACATATGCTGTATTACTCCATTGTCTATTCATATTTCTTAATCAGCAGGCTGGCGTTCTGTCCTCCGAAGCCGAATGAATTGGACATCGCCACTCGTACTGTTGCCTGCCGGGCGGTGTTGGGCACGTAATCCAGGTCGCATTCCGGGTCGGGATTTGAATAATTGATTGTTGGGGGTATCAAGTCTTCCCGGATTGCATTCACACATGCGATGAGTTCGGTTACTCCGCCGGCGCCCATCAAGTGTCCGGTGGCTCCTTTGGTGGAACTGACCGGTATCCGGTAGGCCCTCGGACCAAAAACTTCTTTGATGGCCTTTGTCTCCACCTGGTCACCCAAGACAGTTGATGTACCGTGCGCGTTAATGTAATCCACCTCTTCTGCCGAAATACCAGCGCTCTCCAAGGCTTTTTGCATGCAGTATATCTCCCCGGCAGCATCGGGCGCCGGAACGACAGTATGGTAGCCATCCCCACAACGGCCGTAGCCAACCAACTCGGCCAGTACGTGTGCTTCCCGCCGCACTGCATGCTCAAGGGTCTCAACTATCAGGGCACCTGCCCCTTCTCCCATAACAAAGCCGTCACGGTCCTTGTCAAACGGGCGAGATGCCTTCCCAGGCTCATCATTGCGGCACGACAGTGCCCTCGCCGAGCAGAGCCCGGCGAGCATCAACAAGCAGAACAACGACTCAGCCCCACCGGCTATCACCACATCGGCTTCGCCCCTTTTTAGCATGTGCATGGCCGTCCCCACCGCATCGGATCCCGAAGAGCATGCAGTGGTTATAGTAAGGTTGGGACCCTTAATCCCATAGCGTATCGCAACCTGACCGGAAGCCAGGTTCGTTAGGAACTTGGGCACAAAGTGCGGGCTGATGCGTGAACCGTTTAGAAGCCTGGTCTGTTCTCCGGTAACGGTGATTATCCCGCCTATTGCCGTCCCGAACACCACCCCGACACGAAAAGGGTCTTCCCGGGAAAGATCGATCCTGCTATCCTCAACCGCCATCTGGACAGCTGCCAAGGCAAACTGAATAAAGCGGTCACTTTCGCGGACAAGCTTAGCCGGCATAAATTTACCTGGAATAAAGTTCTTGACCTCCGCCCCAATCTGACACTGCACCGGCGAGACGTCTAACAGAGTAATCCTTTCTATGCCGCACTCTCCCTTGATTAATCCCTCCCAGTAAGCTTCAACTCCTATACCCAGGGGAGTTACTGCCCCCATGCCGGTAATAACTACTCTATCACGCAACTGGGTCCCCTCCTGTTAAATTTCTTCAATTTAACTGAATGAACTGTTTTATGAATAAGCAGTCTTTAAAAAATAATTCAACTATGACGAAAATTTTTAATCTTCTTGATAAATTAACTTTATATGCATTTACTTTAATATAATACCAAAATATAATATAAAATAAAAGTCATAATAGAGAGAGGTGGAGAGAGGTATTATGAGCAGTTTTACCTATAATACCAATACTTTCAGGGATCTTTTTGAGAACGGCTTCACTTATCTCAATGGTTTTTTACGGAATGTAGACCGTTTTCCACAAAAGACTGCCCTGACCTGTCCGATAAGGAAAAAAAGTTGGACTTACCTGCAACTCAACGGCGAATGCAACAGGTTGGCCCACGCTCTTCTAGCCGACGGGCTCAAAAAGGGTGACGTGGTTGTTTACCAGCTTTTAAATTCAGTGCAATTTATTTTTTGCTACCTTGCGCCGCAAAAAATAGGAGCAGTCAACTGCCCGATCAATTTCCGTCTCTCTCCAGGCGAGACCGCTTATATTCTTGATGAAAGCAAGCCGGCCGTTTACGTTTTTGACGAAGAAATCAGGGACAAGGCTGAAAAAGCCCTGGACATGGCCAGGCACAAGCCGCGCCGGGTGGTGATGGTGGAATTCCGCGGCAATGAAAAACCTTTTGACGGTTCCATCACATACAATGAATACGTCAAAGACCGGCCGGAAAGCGACCCCGGCATTGAACAACCCACCAGCGTGTATGATGAAATCACCCGCCTGTACACTTCAGGTACCACCGGCATGCCAAAGGGTGTGCCCTTGAACAACCTTAACGAAATATTCTCGGCTCATGACGTGATCATGCACTTCCCGCTTAACCCAAACGACAGGACAATGAACATGAGCCCTTGGTTTCACCGCGGAGGTCTGCACGCCGGCGGCCCCTGCCCCACCCTTTATGTGGGGGGCGAGGTGGTGGTGCTGAGGCAATTCAACCCCAGGGTGTGCCTTGACCACGTGGAAAATTACGGCCTTACCTTTTTAATCGGCGCGCCGCCGATGCTGAAGCTGTTGCACGACCTACAGGCCAAGGAACCCAGGAGCCTGAATACAATTAAGGGAATTGTTACCATGGGACGCCCCCCTGGAAAGGGAAGCCTGCATCAGTTTCCAAAAGGTGCTTACTCCCAATATCTACAATGGTTATGGAACCACAGAAGCCTTCTGGAACACCTTCCTGCGGCCGTTTGACCTTCCGCAGATGGCGGGTTCCGCGGGGCGCTCCTGCACCGACGATGAGGCGGCAGTGGTTAAGGTCTACCCGGACCGGAGGGCTGAGCCAGACGACTACGTGGCGAAAGACAACCAGGAAGTCGGTGAAATAATCATCAAGTCGCACTCCAAATGCTCCTACAGCTACTTCAATAGCCCGGCCGAGGAAGAAAGAGTTTTTTACAAGGGCTGGATATACATCGGCGATCTGGGAACCTGGAACGAGGATAATTACATCACCGTGGTGGGCAGGAAGGACGACATGATTATCTGCGCGGGAGAAAACATCCACCCGGTGCAGGTGGAGGAAATACTCAACGAACACCCCAAGGTGAAGGAATCTGTTGTCGTCGGTGTGCCTGACAAGACGCGCGGTGAAGTAGTGACAGCCTATGTCATCAAGAATGACCCCTCGCTCACTGCCAAGGAACTTGACGAATACTGCCGCAACCATCTTATGCTGGCGCAATTTAAAAAGCCCAGGTTTTACCGGTTTGTGGAAGAATTACCCTACACTGCGACGGGAAAGAAAATCCATTACAAGGTCAAGGATACAGCCAGGGAAGACAAGGAAAAGGGGCTGCTGGAAAGAGTCTGATAAAACATAAGCATTCATTAAACCCGGCGAAGGAAGGCATATCGTTGTCCAGAGCAAACTACTTACGGAGCGCCGGTAACAGCAGTCGGCGAAGCGAGGGTAACCGGACTTCAAGAATTGTGGATAAACGACCTGTGGGCTTATTAAGCGGCGATTTTAAGGCCTAATTCAAAGAGCGAGTGAGCCCTCGGAATAGTAAGGGAACTGTTCGAGTGAGCGAAGCGAGCGAGTTTGACCGAGCCCGAGGGCGAGGGAGCTCATACGATTATAAGGGCCGAACATGAGCCGCGTTATAAGCCCACAGGTCGTCGAAGCCGCCTTTGCAGTGCCGCTAGTCCGGTCCGAA
>Ga0067045_1003787_pt1 | contig 18046 bp, 18 predicted proteins | sample TerdegcTABiofilm_FD_59184 | JGI IMG/M metagenome (GOLD analysis project Ga0067045, IMG submission 59184) | Combined Assembly of (Gp0054472, Gp0054536) Wastewater bioreactor microbial communities from Singapore -Terephthalate degrading... | reverse complement strand
GTAAATCAGCGACTGCTCCGTTCAAGAAGCCCGGCGCCATCACGTTCCAAAAACTGTCTGCCGCGCAGACTCCTAGGCTACCGTGACGAGGCAGGCGACTGGCTTGCTAACCTGAAAAAAGTGCGTCGCCCACGCGAACAATTCATTTCCGAAGTGTCTTAGCACCCCTCGGAAGCGAAGTGACTGGAGCCTGAGGGCTCCGTCTTTGTTTGTAACAAGCGGAGTCAGAATTTATGAGTCGAGAAGTGGCCGTCTTTTGTTTACTTCGCAGATCCTCCGCCTACCTCGATTCGGGAATCGAGGAGTTTAATTTTTTAGTGACCATTGAGGACAGCACGAATGCGCAATGAAAAGGTGATCGAAGAAATTCGTATCGCGGACAGCGGAGCTGTGTCAGCCGGGCTTGACGGTGCGCCGTTTGACGTCTTGCAACCGCTGTACATGCGTGCGAACGCCTTCGATGTGGAGCTCGACACCCCAGTCAGCCGAATCTGCCGGCTGGAATACCTTCTTGACGATGTAAGGAAGGGATTACTTACCCATGTGCGAGCACTAGCGAGCATATGGAAAGATCCTCTTGAAAACCCGCTCTACACAATGCGATATGCCGATTCGGTGACTGGCGGATCTATCGATCTTACAAAGCTAGTCGGTGAATCCTACGCACTCTGCTGGACGGAAGGTCCGGAAAGTGAACAAGCCTGGCAGACGTTTGCAAGATCGTTAGAGTACGTCCGTATAACGACTACGCCACGCCGATTGCTGGAAGGCTTGATGCATGAGGAAGACAGCGGATATATGTTCCACCATCACATCGGGGCAGTTCGATACCGCTCGGTTGCGGACATTGAACATTGGCGTCGTACATCGAACTATGAGGAGCACCTCGATTCACTGGGGCAAGCGCTCATAGCGTCGCTCACGGTCCTTCGAGAGCAATTCATGATGGAGCAAGAGGTCCGTCTTCTTTACTCTCATATGCCCGAAGTCGGTGGGTGGATTGAGTCTCATGTTGTGGCGGATGAAACCTTGGCGAGGGTGCCGTTCAAGTGGGCAGACGTTTTGGACAGTATTGTTCTATGTCCTGGAATGGATCCTGCCTTTGCGGCTGATGCGCGGTACGACATTGCTGCTGTCGGCATCGTCGCGCCGGTGATGAACAGCTTACTGGCCAAGTAACATGGTCTTCCCGCTAAAGATAATGTTGGCTTCGGTTACGTGCTGCCCAATTCTTAAATTGAGCAGCAACATGCGGATCTTTCAAATGTCCGGCTCGTGGTAGCCATTTCTGCGTTCGTATTTAAGTTCACACCAGTAAAAATAAAACCACAAGGGGACCCATGGGAAAGAAATCGCGCGCAAAGAGAGAGATCCGAGCAATACGTGCCAGCGTTCAGGGGCTGTACGAACCCGAGCCCCCTTCTTGGAAAGCGGAGGCTGCGGTGCGTCAAGCCGCACGGGATGTCGAGTTTCAGGCTCGGGTTGTAGCGGTCGCTAACGTGTTTCAATCGTACGACCCGATGGACGTTATGATTTCGTTGGGTGTGTCTGATCTATTCCTTCCCAACGTCGCGAGCCCTGTAAAGCACGCCTTCGCCATGCGAGTTTTTGCAAGCATGGCGGAAGATCAGTTTGCGAACGAAAAAATTACTTGTTATGCGGAATTCGCAGAATTCATGCGTAGGCTCTACGAAGTCTTACCGCCATTCCCGATGCTTGAAGATTTCATTCCGGAGCCAGACTGGGGCATGGCACGCGTGCGGCTTGGGGAAGATTTCGTCCCAATGTTCTATGGCAGTTCGATTGAAAGAACTCCCGACTTTGTTGAAGCATTCCGCATTACCTACGGCGGTGCGAAAGCTGCGCTCGCTGATATGGACCTAGCGCTTGCGATCCAGGCGCATGTGCTGACCATGATACCGGCACCTGCTGAGGAAACCGTTCCCGAAATTTTGCCTGGCCGCCTGTTTGTACCGACGGAAGATTTTTGGGAAGTGTGCAAAGCGAATCTGTTATCCACTTTTGACGCAGTTGAGCGACCACTTACTGTGACGTCAGCAGGTTTGGTCGGTGCACTTGGCACTTTGAGCGCACTCAAAACCGAGAGCGAGTTTGGGGATATGTGCATGGGCGGATGCGTATGGCCGTTTCTTGGGCTTCGTGTCAAGGGACGATTTATACCAACATCAATCCGTAATGGACCCGCCGCAGTTATAGATCACTGGGCATCGACAACCGCGACGACAACCAGTTCGTTTGTAGGTGGCCATGCTCGACTCGCGAGCTTTGTTTCGGAACGCTTTCCGAGGACGCATGCCGGGCCCCTTCGACTACGCACCCCTTCGCACATATTCCCGACGGAGGTGAGTGTTGTGATGCCCGCAGCGTCGGGAATCTACATCATTGTTTTCTGCAAAATCGACGCGATCGGCGCCACCGCTAAGTTCGCGAGAGATGTGCGGCGTGTCATTGATAGCGGTCAGATCTGGGGCATAGTCCCGGCGCAAGGTCCCACGATTGGACTGCAAAATAGCGCGGGTGCGCCCCCTCGACCTAGCGACGTGAAAATCATCATAGTGCTGGCGCAAGGCGGAACTGGGTTTAACAGCATTCCAACACCGGAAGCCCCTGCAAGGCTGATACCGTTAGCGGACTTTATAACGATATTTGACTCCTTAGAAGACCTGGAAGAACTTGAGCGTTTTTGGAGATTTGTCGACGAGGGCCGACGGTCTCTTAGTCCGTTTTCGCAAGCTCAGGCTGACATGTTCGCTTCGTTCAGAGATATGAATGAGGTGCTGATTGATGGCGCAGTGAGCCCAACCTTCATCTCCCTCGACCCGCATTGGAATAGCAGCTGGAGGTATAGCGAGCTGTGCGGGTTTTGGTCGAACGCACCGGCGCGCTTTCCGGACGGTAGCTCAGCATGGAGGACTTTCACGAATGTGAGCGGGGTAATCGAGCTTCGCTCGAAGGCACGGTCTGTTATCGCTTACTCAGTGCAGGTTGGGCTATGCACCGTACAGTTTGTCGTGAAGTTTGCGGGAGGGTCGGTTTCGCTAACGACAATTCGTATGATCGACTTGTTTGCGCAGGCCCTGGCCGACCGATTGCACTCCAACCGAAAAATCTTGGCTAACGCCAGTCTCTTTGAGCGGACTCATCTAGTGCTTGAGTGCCGCTCCAACCCGACGGAAACCGTTGATGACGATGTGGAGCCAGAGATCGCAGGATCCGCACCACTAATGGTCACGGCGATATCGCTTGGCGAGCCCGAGGTTTCTGGGCGTGCTGATGTGCGAATTTTCGTAAGTCCGGTGGCAGTACAGCACAGTTTGGACGACGCCAAAGACGCTTCGTTCGAAGTTGAGGCCCTTGTTCAAACACTCACAGCGTGCAGCGAGCTGAATGGGACTTCGGTGTCTGCGGATGTTATCGCGCAAATTCGAGCAGGTGGCCAAGGACCTGCGCGGTTTCACTTGCAAGTCGTAAGGCGGACAATAGATGTGCCTGATTTTCAGGATCCCATTGTCCCCAGCAGCACAGAGTACAAGCTTGCGAGACGCACTCTTGCAATTAAGCTCCAACAGCTAGGTTTTACGCCTGGCCGCTATGAGCTTGCTGAAGCGAAGACTAGATTGGACGCGGGCCGCAATGCGCTGCGCGAGCACTTAGACACTCGCATTGCAAAGCTCGATGCTGCGGAGCTGATTCGAGCGTGTATTGAGCAGAATGATGAACTGCTGGCAAAGGACCGCGGGAAAGTCGTTCGAGCGATACAGAGCTTGAAACACGAGGTGGACTACAACAGGATTGACGCGATGACAGCTGCGAAAAAGGAGCTTCTTCCTTTGGCGCGGCACTACCGATATTTGTTGGAGAAAGTACTCAGCTCGCATCTACAAGCCGGAGTCGAGCCCACGTCACCTGCCGTCCTTAAAGAGCTAGTCGGGCTCATAGACTGGTACATGGTTCTTGCTGGAGCGAGTGATGTCCTGCACAACGAAGTAGATGTCGGCGGCGTCGAGATCGACGACAGCTCTATTCCGGAGGTGTTCTATTCCCAGGACTGGTCGCGACAAGAATCAGAATATGTTCGCAAAATTGCGAACTCAACTCTTGGGGTCGATATTGCTCCAGATGACGCCGTAGAGGGGGCAAGCCGAGATTTGCTTGAGAGTTCAGCGATCCGTGAAGCCTTCATCAGGGATGTAGGCTTTGACCTCCGCAATTTGTTAGACGCCCTAATAGTGCTCTCGCAGTGGGTGACCCTCGGGTTCACAGAAGAGCTTAGCTTCTCATACTCCGCGAGTGAAAAAGAGATCGCTAAAGCGCTCGAACAGTGTATTCAAGACCTCTCGATTGACGAGGCCCACGCGATAGTGAAGTTCTTGACGCTGTCCCCGTCGCAAATACGGCAGCTTGACGGGAAGGAGATGCCAGAAGGTGACGTTCCGTTTTGGGAGCACAACAAGCGCGTCCATCGGTACGCCATACGTCCTCTCGTGCCTGCGGGGGAGCAGCTCTGTTGGGGCGCTGAGCAAGCAAGCCGCTCAATGCAAATTTGGCTTTCGACTGTTCTGCACGGATATCTGCCTGGAGATTTTAAATGGCCATCGGTCGTGGAGGAAGTTCGAAAAGTTAAAGAAAGCATCGAGTCGGAACTGGAGCGCAGGACCGTCGAGATCTGCGAGCGTCACACACCGTATGTGGGCGCCGGCGTAGATTTTTTTAGGAGATTCAAGGGAGAGGGTTTCGCTGATGTAGGTGATTTCGATGCGCTGGCCTATTGGCCCGACACGAATACCTTAGTCTTCATCGAATGCAAATATAACCAGCCTGCCTTTAGCGTGAAGGACACGCGTCGCCTGCGCGACCGTATATTTGGAAGTAGTCCCGAGGACAAAAAAGGCCAGCTGGTAAAAATTGTTGGGCGGCGTAACTTTGTCGATCGTCATCGCGTACGTATGCTCGAGATTATGGGCTGGCCCGCCCCGAGTTCCGATCACGCTCCAATTAACATTGAGCTATACGTGAGCCGCGAGATCCATTGGTGGATGGTACACCCTCCCTACGCAGTTCCGACCCAGTTCGTCCGGGTTGATGAACTGGACGCCTGGCTCACTGGTGCCTTCCCTAGTGCGATTTAAGGCTGCTGGAGCTAGCGCTGCGACTCTAACGCCCGAAAATGAAAGAGTTGCTCGACACTTGCCCGGGGCGATGAAGAAAGAGGAATCATGAAATCATCAAATTCGGCTGCCCCAAAACTGGCCGACCTGCTGTCTTTCGCCATCTATTCAACTAACCTGGCGTTCGGCCGTGCTTACCGCCCTATTCTTGAGAAACTAGGTTTGACGTATACGCAGTACATCGCGGTCATCGTTCTATGGGAAGAGGGCGCCCAAACAGTCAGCAGTCTGGGTGAGAAATTGTTCCTTGAGTCAAACACGCTAACGCCAATTCTCAAGAAGCTGGAGGCGCTAGGGTATCTTACGCGCGAGCGCTCAACCACCGACGAGCGTCAGGTAATCGTCAGCCTGACCTACGCCGGCCATCAACTGCGCGAAAGAGGCCTGGACATCCTTCTGATAGAAAATTCGAAGCTGTCGCCGATCGAGTCGAAGGCCGTCCAGAGCGCTGTGGTCGCGGTGCGCAACACCCTGATTGGGTTGACCCGGGCTAGGTAGTTACCACTATCAGCGCCAGTGCGCTGTTTGCCAGTGTCGGTCCTCCGCATCGACGCTCAGGCATCTCGACAGGCGACTTTCGGCCGGGAGCGGATGTACGCAAATACACGGACGATGGTCCTATTCATCTGTTCGCATCTTCACATGCGTTCTCAACCAGAAAATGCCGGTTGGCTTTTCACGCTCTGTCGCGTCTTCATCCGCTCGAACCAAGCGAGCAATGCTTCACATTCTGGAGGCACGCTAGCTTGACGATCGACGCAAACACCAGCCCACCGATGACGGTAATGTCCGCCATCGAGAACTTTTCGCCCGCAATGAAGGCCTGCTGGTGGAGTAACTTGTCAAAATAATGCGTGCTGCGGAGTGCCTTGTCGCGCTGACGAAATCCCCATTCCGAATTCTGGTAAAGCTCCACCGTAGGCCCCCGGCGATGAGTGATGAGTGTGCGGTCTGCCAACTCGAGAACGGGCAGCGTTCCCGAGTAATTCTTTTGCTCGATGAAATCTGTTGCTTGTGTTCGCCTTTAGGGAGATCGACCGTCTCGAATCGGACTTTGTCCTGTAGATTCTTTTCTGCGATGGCGATCCTAACGCGCGTTGGGTAAGGCTTTCCTGTGCGCCGAAACTGTCGACTGGTGTCACAAAGCTGGTCAGGTCGGCCGCGACGGGATTGCGGCGCCGTCACCTTTGAGGCCGCCATCGAATTCGAAAAAGGCACGTCACGCTGCAACTGCACGATTTGCACCAAGTCGCGCTTCTGGTTCGCGATCGTGCAGCCGGATGATTTTAAAATGCGACAAGGTGAGGACAATATGTCCGATTACACGTGGATACCTGCGGGTAAAACAGAGTCCCACCTTCGCTACCGCTTCTGCAAGACATGTGGCGTCCGTACCTTCGCGAAGGGGAGCGACGGCACGTTCTACGCAGTGTCGATCGTCACACTGGACGGTTTCGAGCAAGACGCCGACGTACTGGCCAGAACGGTTAAATACCAGGATGGCCGCCATGACGATCTCAAGCATGTGCCGACCGACACGCGTTTGCTGTAAGACGGGCCACTCAACCCGGTCTGGCTGCACGAGCAGCGGAAACAGGCAAATAGCCAATAATCGCGAGCCAGTCGAAGCGGCGACTCTTCTGTATCCCGGCGCACCGATTCGCGCTTGGCGAAGCTTACTCGTTCAAGTCGGAAGTAACCGGTCCCGGTCCCTGCTGGTGGTGTAACGACGGTTGTCAGGTCAGGGACGGAGTGGGTCGCAGCTATTTCGATATCCGTACGTCGCAGCTATTCAGTCAAAAATCGTCGCAGCTATTAGCAAAATCTGGTGGCCGCAGCCCGGCACCGCAGTACCTTTCGTCGGCTCTATTTCAGAAACATGAGCATATCGCCTACACGACCAGGTCTCGCTCGCACCCAACAGTTAGCGCACGCTCTTCGGCAGAACAACAGGCTTTGTAATTGCAACGATAGCGCCCTGACGGTGGCCTGCGACGAAGTTAATCAGTTCTGGAAAAAAGGCGTCAAAACCGCGCGACAATTCGACGTAGTGCTTTTCCAGATCTGCCACCCCATCGCGCAACAGTTCGGGCTTACGCGATAGCCTTGTCGAGATACGGTCAATAGCAACTTTGACGCCAACAAAGTCACGGTACGACCCAAGCCAGTCCTGCTCTACCATGTAGGGGACAGCCCGCGCCAAATTGGGCGGCAGGGCGTAGGCGCGCGCGTGACGACCAAGTAGCTCATAAAAATGCGCAATGAAGTCGTCCAACGGTTTGTCCGAGAAACGCTCCCATTTTATCGCCAGTAAGTGATCGTAGAACACATCAAGAAGGATTCCGGCGTAGCGCCTGCTTGGGGTGGTGAAAAGTTCCTTAGCCTCGCGGACGATCGGATGATTGTCTGTGAAGCAGTCGACTTTCCTGTGTGTGATGATCTCCGCTTCCGTTTCAGCCGGAAACCGTAGTCCCATATGCGGTTTGACGAAGTCCCCCATCAACGCCCCAAGCATGGCATTGTCGCTGTACCTGGCAAGATAGATGTGAGCGAGATAGTTCATGATGGGAGGCGGCTTCTGCGGTAAAACGTAGACTTACGGGCAAATCGCACCAGCCCGGCGCGTGGTCTGCTTAAAACTATGGCACTGGTGGCCATCCACGACACGCACCTCGGTTAAAAGGACGCGCCATCTCGATTGTGGCGAATTGGCCACTTGCGTTGCGAAACAAATGGACTACGGTATGACTTTTGTCTGGACACGCATAATATAATAAGGAGGAGTGCCTTCGTCAGCGCCTCCAGTGAAGGCAGGGGTCTTATGTAGTTGATTCACCGAGATGTATAGCAGATCCTTTGAGCCGAACTGAATGCCATCAGGCCAGTCGAGGCGCGCATCACGAATGAATGGAGTAAGCTTCCCATCCTTAGTCAGGATGTCGATACCGCTTTCAGTTACGTTTGTTATGTAGTGATTGCCATCAGCATCGGTAGTCGCTCCATCAGAAATCGGTTTGTCCCCCACTCGTACGATTGCGTTCGCAATCTCCTGGTCGGTTGCACCATTACGAAATAGTTTCGCTGGTACGGAGTACCAGCTGCGCCCATTTGTCGCTCCATAAAAAATGGTTTCCTTGTCGTCCGAAATTGTGATCGGATCGATGGCGACTTCCGCAGGCTTGCCATTAAAGTTGATTGGTTTTCCCGCGATAACCATCTTTACGTTGGCCTCAGCGTTCAGCGAAGGATGATTCCCAAAGCGTCTCGCTTTACCGTTGCCGATGTTGACGGCGATTAGACCTGGATTGGCGAGGTCTGCGAGGAATATCCAGCCGTTCACATCATCGACAACCAAATCTTGCACGAAGCTTCCCTTTGGAGCCACGCTCGCAGCCAGGTCTATTCGTTTGAACAGCTTTCCCGTTTTGCTGTCGAAAGCCCAGATCCGCGTTTTTCCAATATTGAAGCCCATATCCGCTACCCAAATTCTTGCATTTTTGTCGCGGTAGATTCCGAGCGGTGAGTCAAGCCGGTCGTCCGGAAAGTGCTTTCCATTATTCTGATACTTGGCGTTGGGCCAAGGGCGATATGTGTGCTTCCCTGTAATTGTGATCAGTTGGGCGCCGCTTGGCTTATCTAATGGATGCACGGTCGCAAATACCTTTCCATCGTCGGTTGCAGCGACGTTGGCCGGCCGGAACTTGAGCTCGGCGACAATCTCAAGTTGTCCTGCAGCAGGCTGCGCTGCAACCGTGCTCATGCTGGTTATCGTAGTTGTAATTGCTAATACGGCTTGCAGTGTCGACCGAGCCTTCAAGCTGGGGATAAAAAAGTTGAAATCTAGCATGATTTCTCGAAGTGATTTTGTGGTTGCATGGAGACCTACCTGAGTTCGTTGCTCCGCCAATGTAGTCATGTTTAGCTCCGACCTTTCACTAGAGTGGCATTATATTCAGACCCCGCGAACCGATATTTAGCCGCATTCTGGTAAGCATCGCTCTTGTACCATTCTCGGGCGGAGGCCATGTCCGGGAACTGTAAAATCACAGTGCCTTCCGTCGCTGGTCCCTCAAGGGTCTCCTGCTCACCATAGGCGGCAAGAAATTGGACGTCCCGGTCCTGAAAGCTAGCGGAAACGTTAGCTGTGTACCGATCGAGGGAATCCTGATCAATCGTTTTTACTCGTTGAAATACAATGTAAGCGCTCATGGTTAGTCTCGGATAATGTGGAAAAGGTCATGGATCGGCTGACTCACTTGGAACGGTTTTGCGCGATGCGTCCGCTGCTGGGTTCGGCAGAAATGCTCAAAGAATATTCGTGTGTCTCTCCTTTCAACGTTGGGCCGAGATCTACACTGAGTCGGCTTTGCCGCCTATGACTTCGTGAGATGTTGCTTGAGACATTGCTGTACGAACGCTTTCCGGCATTGGCCAATCATTGGTCTCGTAACGGTCAAGGAAGTCAAAGTCGTATCCTTTCAGTCCGCGAGTAAGCAAACATGTTTCGCCTCTGCAGGCTCCCAGCGCAACTGCCCGAATGTGCCTAGTAAGTGCGGGTTTTGCCGAACCCTTCGGCGAGAAACGATAGTTCCCGCTTACCTTGTACCCGTCGCCATACGTGATTTCGAAATCACAATCGAATATTCCTCCAAACTCCAGTGACCAGGCTACCAAGACCTTATCCGCAGCGGAAAATGATCTCAGCACGGCGCAGACGTTCCGTGGGCGCTCTATTAACCTAATCAGATTCACGCCAACCATCTCGGCTTCATCGCCAGAATTTGTAGCGTTTGTTGGGTCGGACGTAGCCTTGAGATCCGCATTGTTCATGACGTGGCTCGCGATTGAGTAAAGTAGACGTCAGAAGGCGCTGGCGACCGCTCCCAGTTCGTAGGGCCGCACCCCACTGAACGCGTTACCGGAACGGTGTCACTGCCCACACAGGTAGTACAAGCCAAGGCAAGAAGAGCAAGCCTTTGAAGATAGGAATTCGGTAAGATTGAGATTACTATATATTAATTGTATGCTTGAGTCATGCAGTCTTTTAACGTTTTCTCGTTGTCTCGCATGCTTTTCTCGGGAAACGACGGTACCGGCGCTCCAGCCGATACTGAACTTTGTTCTGATCATATTTTCTAGCCAGGGTTTCGGGTGATCGAGCAGTCCGGGAACTAATAGCGGCGCTAGTGCTTCGGATGCCGATTTGTCGACGCCCTTGGAAGTGAAGACCCATTCGACGGGTGTCGGCCAGAGAATCAGGATGCGTCGATCCGGCTCAAGTGCCCTGACCACAACCTCCGCGGATGCGCCATACAAGGACCAATGCCATGTGACGGACTTGCCGGTTTCGAGCACATCGCTGCCGTTCGAAAACCAGAACCGACTGGTGATTGAGCGGTCGATGAAGGGCGCGATAGACGTCAGACAAATTACGACGGATCAGCATTTCAGCAATCGCTAAAGGTGGGGTGGTAATGACTTTTGGGCTTGCCTCGTTGCTCACGTTTAGAAAACTATGCCATTGGCTAGTCGGCACCATTGGCGATAGCGTTCTCCTAGCATTCATGCTCTCAGAAGGTAAAGCAGGTGAGCGACCTCTCCCGTTTGGCGTCTGCGGACTCTTGCAAATCCCTTTCTCTTTCCCGCTATGATGGCGGTTGCAGTCGACACGATGAAATATTCCGCGACCGCGCCCACAGATAATTTGGACAAACGCATGACAGACAATCCAACTCTTTCGCACGCCGCCCGGCCAGGCTCGACTACACCGACATCCATCAGTCTTTTAAGCAGCGGAAGCGAGGCCGAACTCGACACCTTTCTGGCCGAGCATGCATACAGCTCCATGTACCTGCGATCCGAACTGCGTCGCAGCGGTAACCGGCCGGACTTCGCCGTCGCGCGCCGCGATGGCCGCATTATCGCCGCCGCGGCGCAGGCCGCGACAGGCATGATCCTGCTGCAAGTGCCGGTGGCAGCGGGCAAGGTGGCCAGGGCTGTGTTGAAAACAAGCGGACGCCGTCTGGCCGGTTTCTTTGGCCCGCTGGCACAAGTTCAGGCGGCACGTCATGAGGTCGGCCTGGATGCAGTGCCACTGCTCAAGGACGGGCGCGAAGACCTGTTTGCGCTCAAGCTCGCGGACATGGTTATGCCGGCTGCCCTAGCTGAGAAAACGATCACTTGTCGCGTCGCCGTCGACGCCGATTTTGAGCAGTTGGTCGCGTGGCGCGCAGCATTCCGCCAGGCAGTACTGGGCGATCTGCCGGGCGAACACCTGCTGAAGACGAGCCGCGCCGAAATCGCCGCGCTGCTCCCCGCGGGAAGTTTGTTCATGCTGGAATCGCAAGAGCCGGTCTCCTGCTGCTCGTTCAACGCCCGCTTGCCAAATATGGTCCAGATCGGCAACGTGTGGACGCCGCCGGAATTGCGTGGCCTGGGCTATTCGCGCGCCATCGTGGCCGGAGCGCTAGCGATTGCCAGCGATTCTGGCGTGGTCGCGGCGACACTCTCGACCGACCGCGGCAACGCGGCCGCCCAGGCCTCCTATCGCGGCCTTGGTTTCAAGGAGGTCGGCGACTACGCGCTTGCAACCATTTCCCCTGACGTCCAATTACCTGATTTTTAGGCGTTTCGCGGCCCTGCCTGGTTTCCTGGCAGGGCTTCCAGGGGTCTCCGCTTGCTTCCGGCACAACGCCGAGGTCAGTGTAGGACGTTCCATCACGCTTACCCGGCCTGGCCGCGTCCACCAATGGAGAAGAAACGATGACTGGGGCGGAACAAAATCGTATATGCCCCAACAAAGAGCCGCCATGCGATCCAAATGGCGTCGGACGGTTGGCTAATTGTAACGACCTGGAAATGGAAAACGGCTCGACCTGCGTTCAGGGGCCTTTTCGACCAGGAATAACTGCGACTGATTGTCCCCTCAAACCAGCATTAGCAGCGAATGAACCTGCATTTGATGGAGCCAACCCGCATTGCACCAGCACCGGCCAGAATTCTCTGCGACTGAATACAATTCCACGAACTCGCCGAAGGGAACAAGATTTTTATGGAATTAAAGCACCGGGCATCTCGGCCAGAGATTGCCTGCATCCATGCCAGTCCAGAAAACCCGGATTTGATGTACGCGCTGGACGCAGTTTTCTCTGGTCGGAAAGGTCACTGAATGCAGGTCGGACCTTTTTCGATTGTAGGTCGCTACAACTAAGTGTAACGGCTCGCATTTCAAACCGACCGTTCTCGCATTCGACTGCGATTCCGGCTCGAATTAACTGCAAATGATGGCCGGCCTGTGCGCAAGCTATCTGCAAGTGGGCTTGCAATCGACGGCGCCGACTCGCACTCCATGTACGCTGGCTCACGCTAGCTGCAAATGACGGCTTATATGGGCAAGCCCGCCACCACGATTCGCGCGCGAATCTCAGCCGCCCGTTTCGGTTCGAGCTGGGTGCTGAACATCGCACGAATCTCGGCGGCTTTGGCGTCGATCTGGCAGCGCTTGTTCAAGCGCCAAGCCAGCAAGACGAGCAGTGGCAAGCAGGCGCTCCACGTTGTGACCGTTGCGAGACTGCGCGGATAGGCCTGTCATTGTCGCGCTGACGAAATCGGTCAGATATTCTGCTTCGTCTGGATAGCGCGCAGCGATATAGCTGTGTATCGCATCCTCAGCCACAGCGTGAGCGCGGCGGGCCGCACAAAGCGCCTGCGCGTCCTTGGTGTGGATACCTTCGAGCACGAGGCAGCCGGCGGCTTCCGGATCCGCGCCGTACCGGCGCGCAGCCTCATCGAGCACAGCCTTGAGGCATGCCGCGACAGGGCGATCCGGCAGCAGTAGGGTCTCCAGCGGAATCGCGCCAGTGCCGCCATAACGCTCGAGTATACGCGCATACAGGCCGGCTTTGCTGCCAAATGCGGCGTAAAAACTAGGCGGATTAATGCCGAGGGCATGTGTGATAGCTGCAATGCCGACAGCGTCGTAACCGCAGGTGTGAAAAAGACGCTGGGCAATGCCGACCGCCTGATCGACATCGAAGGTGCGCGGACGCCCTCGCGGCTTGAATATATCTGTAGTCACAATTACATAATCCTTGACGGGAATTATAAACGGGTTATTATGTAGCGAATCTTACATTAATAACGAAGGAGTGTTTCTTGTCTTTATTTCAAGGGAAGTCCGTATTGGTTCTCGGTGGTAGCCGGGGCATCGGTGCTGCAATCGTTCGCCGCTTTGCGGCAGAGGGCGCGGCTGTTAATTTCACCTATGGCCAGTCCGCTCGAGCCGCACAAGAACTAGCGGCTGAAACGGGTAGCAAAGCGGTCGAGACGGATAGTGCCGACCGGGACGCGGTCATCGCAGCAGTGCGCGCGAGCGGACCGCTGGATATTCTCGTAGTGAATGCCGGAATCGGCATCCTCGGCGATGCGCTCGATCAGGACCCAGACGCCATTGACCGGCTATTGCGGATCAACGTGCATGCACCGTATCACGCCGCAGTAGAAGCGGCGCGGCAAATGCCAGAAGGCGGACGGATCATCGTGATCGGGTCGGTCAATGGCGACAGGATGCCGGTCGCAGGCATGGCGTCCTATGCACTCAGTAAATCTGCCTTGCAGGGGTTGGCGCGAGGGCTTGCACGCGATCTCGGTCCGCGTGGCATCACGATCAATGTCGTGCAGCCTGGCCCAATCGATACCGATGCGAATCCTGCAGACGGACCGATGAAAGACCTCATGCAAAGCTTCATGGCCATCAAGCGTTACGGGCGGCCAGAAGAGGTTGCGGGAATGGTCGCTTGGCTGGCTGGACCGGAGGCTGGATTCGTCACCGGGGCAATGCATACAATCGACGGCGCGTTCGGCGCCTGATTATCGTCACCGCCACACTTGCGCTCGCGGGGGCGCGAGTGTCGGCATTTTTACGCAGATGGCTGCAAAAGGGAGTGATAGGGTATGTTTGCAAGAAAAATGTTAGTGACAAAAGCGTCACGCTGGAGAAACTTATCATGACGACAATAGGCATTATCGGTGCCGGCGAGGTCGGTAGCCAGATCGCGCGCGCTGCGATCGCTAACGGTTATGCGGTGGTAATCGCGAACTCCCGCGGTCCGGAAACTTTGGCCAACCTCGTCGCTGAACTAGGACCGTCGGCACGTGCCGCCACGTCCGCCGAAGCGGCGGAAGCAGGTGATTTCGTTGTGATTGCCGTGCCCTTAAAATTGGCAAATGATATGCCAGTGAAACAATTGGCAGGGAAGGTCGTGATTGATACGAACAACTACATGGCCTGGCGTGATGGCAATTTTCCGATCATCGATTCCGGCATTAAAACGGTTCATGAACTTCGCCAGGAGCAATTACCGACCTCAATGGTGGCAAAAGCGTTCACGCATATTCAGGCTCCTCGACTATTTCTGTCGGCGAAGCCTCCTGGTACACCAGGCCGGCACGCGTTATCGGTATCGAGTGACTATCCAGCCGCTGTGGAACTTGTCACAAGGCTGTATGACAAGTTCGGCTTTGACACCGTCAATAACAGCCCCCTCAGTGAATCGTGGCGAAGTGGCCCAGGCCAACCTGCTTGGCTCGCTCACGAGCACCAGACGAAGTCTGATTTAACGGCAAATCTAACAAAAGCACGGCAAATTCGCTCGATATAACAATATTTTTAGAAGCTCAAAGGCAACGTCAGCTTGTTCGATCTGGCGTGCTACCTACTCTAAATTGTTTCGAAGCTACGCACGCCGCTACAGGTCCAGCTGCACTTGACGCTGGCCCTTGAAAGCGGGCTACCAGACGGGCGAAAAGCCGGTAAGGCAGAATTGGTGGAGACAGTGCTGTCGCTGCAGCTCGACGACCTTGGCGCCCATGCTGACGCGTCAAGGCTACCGGCGCAAGCACATGACCGAGCAGTTCGATACAAAGGCTGCCGAGATCCGCGCGCGCATTCTGGCGGTGGCCTGCCGAAATCAACGCCGATTGCGAGCACGGTCAGTTTGAAACGCGAGCCGTTACACTTACTAGGGACTCAAGAAAACGGAGGTTTGCTGGACATCGACCGATTGTTTACGCAATGTCATGCCCAGCCCTTGTTGAGAGTTCCAGCATCCCATTCCACTATTCAAAGTCCAGCTATAGTCGAATTTCGTGATTTCTTGGACCTGGCGCCATGCTGATCGGCTATACACGGGTATCGACCGATGACCAGAACCTGGACCTGCAACTGGACGCGTTGAAAGCGGCAGGCTGCGAGCGGACGTTTGAGGACATGGCGAGTGGTGCCAAGGCCGAACGCATCGGGTTAGCCAGCTTGATGGCCATGCTGCGATCGGGCGACACCTGTCCAGCGACAATTAGAAATGCCGGTGACGACAATTAGATTTGCCGGTTGAGGAGCCGGTCCGGCGCCCCGGTCCGGCTCTTATTTATCATGCCCTCCGAGAGGGGGTGGCATGAAGAAAGACGGAGAAATCAAATTGTTGTTGGAAGAACGTCGAAAGGGTGCGAGCCAGAAGCTGGCGGCAGCGCGCACCGGCATGAGTGAGCGGACCGTGCGCAAGTATGAACAGTCCGGCAAGCTGCCAAGCCAGATGAAGGCACCACGTACCCACCGTACCCGGGAGAACCCATTTGCTGCGGACTGGCCTTGGGTGGAGGAGCAGTTGCGACGCGATCAGGCGTTGCAAACGAAGACGCTGTTTGCGCTGCTGTGCCAGGCCTACCCTGGCCGATATCAAGAGAGCCAGTTGCGCACTTTGCAGCGGCACGTACAAGGATGGCGGCTGCAGCACGGCGAGCACCGCGAAGTGATGTTCCAGCAAGAGCACGTTCCCGGTCGAATGGCGCAGTCCGATTTCACCGTCATGAATGCGCTGGGCATCACCATCGGCGCAATGCCGTTTCCGCACCTTGTGTATCACATGGTCCTGACCTATTCGAACGTGGAGGCGGTGCGTGTGTGCTTCTCGGAGAGTTTTGAAGCGCTGTCCGAGGGCCTAGAGGCGTGCCTGTGGCAGCTTGGCGGGGTGCCGCTGCTACACCGTACCGACAACCTGTCGGCAGCGGTGCGCGACCTCGATCGTGATGGCCTGCACGACTTCACGCAGAACTACCAGGCGCTGATGCGGCACTACGACATGCAGCCGTCGGCCAATACCGCCGGCTGCGCCAACCAGAATGGCGATGTCGAGCAATCGCATTTTCGGTTCAAGAGCGCTGTCGATCAGGCGCTGCGGGTACGCGGCAGCCGGGACTTCGCGGACCGTGGCACCTATGAACGCTTTCTGCTCGACCTGGTGCGCAGCCGCAATCTGACGCGCAGCCAGCGCTTCGAGGCCGACCAGGCGGCGCTACGTCCACTGCCGGCCGAGCCACTCGATTTTGGACGCGAGTTTGTCGCACGCGTGTCGCGCTTCAGCCTGATACGGGTGCTGAACAATCACTACTCGGTACCGTCGCGCCTGATCGGCGCCAGGGTCAAGATACGGGTGCGTTCCGAATCGCTGGAGCTGTATCACGGCGCGGCCCATGTGCTAACGCTGCCACGACTGGCCGGACGCAATCAGCGCCGGATCGACTACCGGCACCTGATCTGGTCGCTGGTGCGCAAGCCTGGCGCCTTCGCCAACTACTGCTATCGTGAGGAGCTGTTCCCGACCACGGTGTTCCGCCGTGCTTATGACGCGCTACTCGAGGCCAGGCCAGTGCAGGCGGACCGCGATTACCTGCGCCTGCTGCATCTGGCCGCCAGCGGCTCAGAGACTGATGTGGAGCAGTCAATCGCTGCCATGCTGGAGGCGAACCTGACGCCAACCTTCGATGCGGTACGTGAACAGGTCGTCCAGCACGAACCTGAACTGGCTCTGGCATGTGAGAAGGCGCCCATCAATCTGGCCAGCTATGACAGCCTGATTCCATCGAGGAGCCAGCATGGCTGATGCACGCAACGAATTGCAGACACTGCTGCGCGCATTGAACTTGCCGGCGATGGCCGATGCCGCCGAAACCACGGCGCTACGCGCTGCCAAGGAGAGGCTGACACACGAGGCCTACTTGCTCGAGCTCGGTCGTATTGAGCTGGCCGCCAAGGCGGCCCGACGCACCGAACGGCTGCGCAAGCAATCCGGCCTGCTGCCAGGAAAGACGCTGCGGACACTGAATCTCAATTGCTTCGATGGCGCCACGCGGATGCAGATGGAGCGACTGCAAAGCGGTGACTTCATCAAGGACGCGATCAACGTCATCGCCGTCGGCCGCCCCGGGGCCGGCAAAAGCCACTTCGCCTGCGCACTGGGCCATGCCCTGATCGAGTTGGGCTACCCAGTCCTGTTTGCACCCACTGCCGCACTGGTGCAGCGGCTGCTGGCGGCCAAGCGCGATCTGCGGCTGCCGCAGGAACTTGCCAAGCTCGATCGCTTCGAATGTCTGATCCTCGACGACATCGGTTACGTCCAGCATGACCGGGACGAAATGGAAGTGCTCTTTACGCTGCTGGCCGAACGTTACGAACGCAAGAGCATGGTCATCACAACCAACCTCGTGTTCTCTGAATGGGACCGGATCTTCAAGGACCCGATGACCACGATGGCCGCCATCGATCGCGTCGTGCACCACAGCGTCGTACTTGATCTGATGGGCGTGGAAAGCTATCGCGCCAGCGCGGCGAAACGAACTAAGTCGGCTACCGCGAAGACAGCGGTAGCTGCATAAGGGCGGCAACTTTAATTGACGTCAGCGGAAAATCTAGTTGACGCCAGACACTTCTTACCCAGGTGTCTGATGGCCAAAGTGATGCGCCGGTAGCCATAGCGCCCCTTGTGGCGAGCATAGATGGCCGCGATCTGCTTCTTCAGTTCGGC
>Ga0067045_1004164_pt1 | contig 18053 bp, 15 predicted proteins | sample TerdegcTABiofilm_FD_59184 | JGI IMG/M metagenome (GOLD analysis project Ga0067045, IMG submission 59184) | Combined Assembly of (Gp0054472, Gp0054536) Wastewater bioreactor microbial communities from Singapore -Terephthalate degrading... | reverse complement strand
GTTCAAGGGCTGCACCAAAGCAGCCGAAGCCCCTGCCACCGCTTCCCAATCCGTTGCAAAATAGGTATAATGAATTTAAATAGAATAATCAAAAGCGGCATTGCCGCTTTTGATTATTTATCCGGGATGGTGGAGACATGGAATTATTGGGTACAGCAATCGTGCTTGCAGGGGGGAAAAGCAGCAGGATGGGTTTTGACAAGGCTTTTCTCGATATACGCGGCAGGTCCATGGTTGAAATTATTGTAGATCAACTGAGAACCGTTTTTGCAGACATAATTGTGGTGACCAATAACCCAGGAAGCTTTGTGGGACTGGATGCCAGGATATCAACGGATATATTAAAAAATGCAGGGCCTTTGGGGGGAATCCATGCTGGTTTAAAGCTATCCTGCAGCAAGTATGCTTTTCTGGCGGCCTGTGATATGCCAATTCTTTCATTGGAATATGCAAAATACATGATGGAAGTTGCTTCAATACATTTGCCCGATGCGGTTATATCCTCCAAGGGAAGTTGGATAGAACCGTTCCATGCCCTATACAGCAAGAATCTGGCAGATGATATTGAAGAAAAGGTGAAAGAAGGAGTTTACAAGATATACGATGTCCTTAAACATAAGAACATAGTGAAGATAAATGAAAGCAAGGTGCGTGAGTACAGCCCGGACCTTAATATATTTACAAACCTCAACGACCTTAACGATCTTCAGGAGTTCTACAAGTTGATTGAAACGGGAGGGGACAATGGTGGCATATTTTGAGGAAACCGATATAGTAAGGTTTAACGGTCAAGAAGTTGAATGCATAAAGGATATTGTAGTTGAGGAATATCCATTAACGCTTTTTTTAGGCGGCAAGGAAATCGTTACTCTGCTGTGCTCACCGGAAGACCTGGAGTACCTGGTTATCGGTTTTCTTCTTTCGGAGGGATTTATCAAGAACGTTGAGGATATTGCAAATTTAAGGATGGATAGTAAGGAAGGCATTGCAGATGTAGAACTCCGGAGGGAAAGTATTTTTGCAGAAAAGTTGTATGGCAGCCGCACTATTACCAGCGGCTGCGGCAGAGCGCCGGTCTTCTACAATGTGAAGGATTCTATGGATACCAGGGTGCTGGATAAGGATTCACTAAAGATTGAACCCGAGACTGTGATTCAGCTAATGAAAGAATTTGACAGTATGGCCGTAGTCTTCAAACAAACGGGGGGTGTGCACAGCTGCGCACTGGGTATGGAAGGAATAATAGAAATCTACCACGAAGACATTGGACGGCATAATGCAGTGGACAAGGTTTTAGGACATGGAACAAAAAACGGGGTGGATTTTGAGAATAGTATTGTCGTTACCAGCGGAAGAATTTCATCCGAGATGTTGATAAAGGTTGCAAAAAGAGGGATACCGGTAATTGTATCAAGGTCAGCGCCTACAGCTTTGTCCGTAAAACTTGCAAAAAAACTCAATATAACGCTTATCGGTTTTGTCAGGGGAAAGAGGTTCAATGTATATTCAGGGTTTCATAGAATCAAATGAAAGGGCATTCCTTATGATGCAAGTGTAAAACATCAAGTTGCAAAATACCCCGATGGAAAGAAGGATATACAGAAGAATTAGCGAATTATTATTAAAAGAGAAATAAAAGGAAAAAGGTGAAATTATGGGCAACACTGTCATAACAACCGATAGTGATAAGTGTAAAGCCTGTTACGCCTGTGTCCGGAACTGCCCCGTTAAAGCCGTTAGAATGGTTGACGGAAAGGCCAGCGTTATAGCTGAAAGGTGTATCAGCTGCGGGAGCTGCCTGAAGATATGCAACCAGGGTGCAAAGAGGGTAGCGGACAGCGTGACGATGGTAGAGGAAATCATACGTTCCGGTTCAAAGACTGCCGCTCTCATTGCACCTTCCTATCCTGCAGTTGTTGATATGCCAAGAGATACCTATATAGGAGCTCTCAAGGCTGCCGGTTTTGATTATGTATGGGAGGTGGCGGCAGGGGCTGAGCTTATGTGTGAAGCCTACAGGAACCTGGACTTATCTTCAAAGTTTTATATAAGCACTCCATGTCCTGCGGTTGTCAATCTCATCGAGATGCACTACCCATCCCTGGTACCCAACCTTGCTCCCATTGTGTCTCCCATGATAGCGGCAGCAAAGATGTTTAGAAGCGCATACAGCGACCCGGACATTAAACTGGTATTTATCGGGCCCTGTGTCGCGAAAAAGTCCGAAATTATACGGAGAGACATTAGCGGCATTATAAATGTAGCCCTTACGTTTGAAGAAGCGGAAGAACTATTCAGCAGGAAAAAAATAGATATTGATGCGGTTCAGCCAACTCAGCCGGACAGCCCTTGCGCTTCTATGGGATATACAATACCCCTGCCGGGGGGACTGCTCCATTGCATGAACCTGGCGGAGGACCTGCTCAGCCAGAAATATATAATAGCCGAGGGGTCCAAACAATGTATAGATGTCATATCCTCGGTTACCAATGGGGATGTCAATGTGAAATTTCTTGACCTGCTGATGTGCAACGGGTGTATCGATGGCCCGATGGCAGGACAATCCAAGAGCATTACGAGCAAGAGAAGAGATATAATAGCGTTTTTCAACGGCATTTCCGCAGAAGAAAAGAAAGAGGGGAAAGAACGGATATCCAGGTACCATGTTGACCTTGCAGCAAGTTTTTATAACAAAAACGCCTTCCTTCCCCAGCCCACCGAGAAGGATATACAGGAAGTTCTGGCGAGGACGGGCAAATATACTCCGGAAGACCAATTGAACTGCGGCGCCTGCGGCTACCCGTCCTGTCGCGAGAAAGCCATAGCGGTTTTCCAGGGCATAGCCGAAGTGGATATGTGTCTGCCCTATCTCCTGTCTCAGAAAACCCAATTGACGCAGACCCTTGAGGAAGAGTTGGAAAGGGAGAAAGAACTGAACCGGGAGAATCAGGCTATAATAGATTGTTCCTACGATGGAATAGCAGTTGCCGATGCTAAAGGTTTTTTGATAAAGGTTAACCCTGCCCTGGAGCAGATGCTGCATATGAGCGCCTCGGAACTGATTGGAGCGAGTGTGGAGGAACTGGAGAGGAAGGGTATTGTCTATCCTTCGGCAACCATGCTTGCCCTTAAAACGGGAAGGCCCGTTACCTTTATGCAGAAGCACAAGTCGGGGAAAGAGGTGCTGGCCACCGGCAACCCGGTGGTGGATGAAAATGGAAAGGTTACCAAGGTAATTACAAATATGAGGGATTTAAATGCCCTTCGTGACATGGAAAACAGGATTAGCCAGGGCATTGGGGAAATATATGTGGAAGACGAGAATTTGGAACACCTGCTCAGCATGCGGAGCCCGGAATTCCAGGCGGTAATGGAAGTTGCAAAGAAGCTTTCCAAAATAGACTCTACCCTACTGATACTTGGCGAGTCCGGTACCGGTAAGGATGTTATTACGAGATTTATTCACCAGAATGGACCCAGGAGGAAGGGACCCTTTGTCAAGATAGACTGCGGAGCCATCCCTGAGAACCTGATAGAATCGGAGCTGTTCGGGTATGAAACAGGCTCCTTTACGGGGGCTAAGAGACAGGGCAAGCCGGGATTGCTGGAAATAGCCCATACCGGCACGGTGTTTCTGGACGAAGTGGGCGAACTGCCCCTGTCCCAGCAGGTGAAACTGCTGAGAGTACTGCAGGATAAGAAAATAGTCCGGGTAGGGGGCACTAACCCTATAGATATCGATATCCGCGTTATTGCTGCCACCAACAGGGACCTTGACGAGATGGTAAATAACGGGGAATTCAGGGCGGACCTGTACTACCGTCTGAGTGTGGTACCCCTGGAGTTACCACCCCTCCGGAAGAGAAGAGAGGACATATTGCCGCTCACCAACAGGTTTTTGGAGAAGTTTAACCATGAGTACGGAACCAGCAAAATTATTTCGGAAGATTTAAAGAAAATATTCCTTGAATACCAGTGGCCCGGGAATATAAGGGAATTGGAGAACCTTGTAGAGAGACTGGTTATTGTGTCCCGCGGAAGTATAATACAGCCCGATGACCTGCCGCCTGATTTTATTAAGAGGTCCAACAACGGCCAGAATATTGAGGTGATCGGGATGATTCCCCTGAAAAAAGCCCTGGAAGAGGTTGAGAAACAGCTTCTGCTGAAGGCCAAGGAGAGGTACAACAGTACTTACAAGATGGCGGAAATACTGGAAGTTGATCAGTCCACCATTGTCAGGAAGCTTAAAAAGTATCTGACTTAATGCAGCAATACATTATCAATGTAATACTGCATTAGTAGTACTAAACCATACGGTTTTGAGGGGTACGGTATATTATATATTAATGGCAATGTATCCCGACATTGGTAAGTGAGACAGACCCTTTTAGAAGGGTTTTATTTTTTTTGCAGAGCCAGTAAACAAAGGGTATTGGCTGAAGCCGGTCTGTTTTCGGTTTAAAGGGCCTTTGGCACGTGGTTTGCGTTTATACAAGGTAATAAAATTAATTGGATACATTAAAAGGAGGTATGTGTATGGGCGGCACAGCGGTCAGCACAGTCCCCGGTTTTACGACAGGACAGATGGAGCGGGTTGATGAAATTATTAAGAGATTTGAAGACACCCCCGGAAGGCTTATTCCGGTACTGCATGAAACACAAAAGGTATTGGGATATCTGCCCCCTGGAATACAGGAATATATAGCTGGCAGACTTAACATTCCGGCCAGCGATGTCTACGGGGTGGTGACATTCTATTCCCTATTCTCAGAGAAACCCAAAGGGAAGTACTGTATAGGAGTATGTAAGGGTACGGCCTGTTACGTGAAGAACTCTCAAAAGATACTTGAAAAGCTGGAGGAGATTCTTGGCATAGGTGGAGGGGACACTACCGACGACGGTAAGTATTCCATTGAGGTTTTGAGATGCCTTGGAGCCTGCGGTCTGGGTCCTGTAATAACCATTAATGAAAAGGTGTACACAAGGGTGAAACCTGACAAGCTAAAGCAAATACTCCTAGAGCATGAAGAATGGGAGGCGAATAAGGATGCAAGCTCTTGAGAATTATCAGAGATTAAGAAATAAGGCTGAAAACAGGGTTCTGGAGCAGGGAGACCGGGGAAGTATCGTGCTTCAATTAAGCTGGTGCAGTACGGCTGTTGGCGCCAAAGAGATAGTGCGGAGGGTAAAAGATACGATATTTACGCAGGGACTTGGAAATGTGGAAACCAGGGTGGTGGGCTGTATAGGATTATGCAGCCAGGAGCCCATAATGACTGTAAAACTGCCGGGGGAGAAAGATGTATCATACTCGAGGGTTACTCCGGACATGGCTGAGGCAATAATTTTCAACCATGTAATGAAGGGGAAAATAATCAGATCATGGCTAATCCAGTAACAGGAGGGGTGGTATAGATTATGAACCAAGTAGAATATCAGATATTGGTGTGCGGCGGGGGCGGCTGTGAATCTTCAGGGTGCCAGGAAATAGTTGATAAACTGAATGAAGAGCTTGAAAGGACAAAGCTGTCCCGTACAGTAACAGTGGTAAAAACGGGGTGTATGGGGCTCTGCGCCCTGGGTCCCCTTATGACCATCTACCCGGACGGAATTTTTTATAAGGAGCTTACCGTGAAGGATATTCCGGAAATTGTAGAAAAACATCTCCTGCAAGGGAAAGTAGTGGAAAGGCTGTTGTATCATATGCCGGATACCGGTGAGCCGGTGAGGTCAATAGATGAAATCCCGTTTTTCGCCCGTCAAAAGAAAATTGCCCTGAGGAACGTAGGATTGATAGATCCCCTCAGCATAGAGGAGTATATAGCCTTTGACGGGTATTTTGCCCTTGCCAAGGTTTTATCGGAAATGGAGCCGCAGGAAGTAATTGAGGAGATGAAAAAATCCGGGTTAAGGGGCAGAGGCGGAGGTGGCTTCCCTACCGGAATCAAGTGGGAATTTGCATACAAGGCCAAAGGGGACGAGAAATACGTGGTGTGCAACGCCGATGAGGGCGACCCGGGAGCCTATATGGACAGGAGCATAATAGAGGGTGACCCCCACACGGTAATCGAGGGGATGGCTATTGCAGGGTACGCAATAGGAGCGAAAAAAGGGTATGTCTATATAAGGGCGGAGTACCCTATGGCGCTCGAACGTCTGCAAATAGCAATAGAACAGGCCCGGAATATGGGGCTTCTGGGAGATAATATAATGAACTCCGGATTCAGCTTTGACCTGGAGATAAGGGTGGGAGCGGGAGCCTTTGTATGTGGCGAGGAGACCGCCCTCATCAGGTCAATACAGGGTCTGAGGGGCGAACCGAGGATCAGGCCGCCTTTCCCCGCCAACGAGGGTGTATGGAACAAGCCAACCCTTATAAACAACGTGGAAACCTGGGCCAATGTACCTCCCATCATACTGAACGGAGGGGACTGGCTGAGGACCATAGGTACTCCGGAAAGCCCGGGGACCAAGGTTTTTGCCCTTGCCGGAAAGGCGGAATATGCAGGTCTGGTAGAGGTGCCCATGGGCACATCCCTCGGGGAGATTATATTCGACATCGGCGGGGGCCTGATAAAGGGCAAGAAGCTTAAGGCCGCCCAGACCGGAGGACCGTCGGGCGGATGTATTCCGGTAGGAGGTCTCAACGTACCTGTCGATTACGAATCCCTCAAGGAGATGGGTACCATCATGGGTTCGGGAGGCCTGATAGTAATAGATGAGGATACCTGTATGGTTGACCTGGCAAGATTTTTCCTGGAATTTGTCCAGGAGGAATCCTGTGGAAAATGCACGCCCTGCCGTGAAGGAACCAGGGCAATGCTGCAGATACTGGACAGGATTGTAAAGGGAGAAGGCAGACAGGGAGATATAGAAAAACTGGAGAGCCTTGGCAATATCATAAAATCAACCGCCCTCTGCGGTCTTGGACAGACTGCCCCCAATCCGGTGCTCAACGCAATCCGGTATTTCCGGGAGGAATTCGAAGAGCATATAAACCATAAGAGATGCCCGGCTTCCAGCTGCGCCAGCCTGTTTTCCTCACCCTGCATCAATGCCTGCCCCGCGGGGGTGGATGTTCCGCGGTTTATTGAGGAGATCCAAAGGGGAAGGTTCGACAAGTCCGTTGAAGTCATTATGGAAAACAACCCCTTCCCGGGCATATGCGGGAGAATATGCGGGCATCCCTGCGAGGCCAAATGCCAGAGGGCTCAGGTTGATGAAGCAATGGATATACGGGTGCTCAAGAGGTTCGTAGCCGACTGGGAAATGGAGCACCCCGGAATTCATGTAGAAGTGGCTCCGGATACAGGCAAAAGAGTAGCCGTGGTCGGAGCAGGGCCTGCCGGGCTCACTGCAGCATATTACCTTAGAAAATGGGGCCATAGAGTTACCATATTCGAGGAGCACAAGGAACCCGGAGGCATGCTGGTATACGCCATCCCCGAGTTCAGGCTGCCCAGGAACGTTATAAAGCATGAGATACAAAGGATTCTGGACCTGGGTATCAACCTGGTAACGGGCGTCAGGGTAGGCAAGGATATAAGCCTGAACAAGCTCAGGGAAGAGTACGATGCCGTATTCGTAGCAGTGGGATCGCAGGAACAGATTTTACTGGATATCCCCGGAGAAAATCTCACGAATGTCCATTTCTCCTTTGATTTCCTGCAAAAGGCCAATGCCGGCAATCCGCCATACATTGGGAACAAGGTTGCCGTAATAGGCGGAGGCAACTGCGCCATTGACATGGCAAGGTTTGCCATAAGGCTTGGAGCAAAGGAAGTAAAGATGATATACAGGAGAAGCGCCCAGGATATGCAGGCCATGAACAAGGAGATAAGGGACGGGATGGAGGAAGGGGTGATTATAGAGCCGCTGACGGCGCCCCTGGAAATCATAGGTGACGAAGAGGGAAAGGTCAAAGGCTTAAAACTGGTCAGAATGAAACAGGGAGAGTTCGACCGGTCCGGGAGGAAGAAACCGGTTCCTATCAAAGGTTCCGAATATACCGAAGAGTTCGATTCCGTCATAGTGGCAATAGGTATGATACAAGACATTGAAAGTCTGAACGGTGAAACCAGCCTGGAAATTGACAGGTACCTGAGGGTTGTGGTTGATCCGCATACCCAGCAGACGAGTGTTGAAGGAGTATTCGCGGGAGGCGACTGTTCAAGGGGCCCGGATACCGTAGTTGGGGCAGTTGGAGATGGAAGAAGGGCGGCCCTGAATATAGACAGGTACCTGGGAGGTAATATGGCGGAACAACTGAGTAACCGAAAGATTGAAAGAAGGAATTTCCAGCCCGTTATCGAGGAAAAAATGGAGAGGATGCCTCCCGACGACCTGTTGCCTGTAGAGAGGAAGTATACCTTTAATGAGGTGGAAGGCTGCCCCAGCAAGGAAAGGGCTGTCCGCGAAGCATCGAGATGTCTGAGATGTGATGTGAGGGACTGATGTGACGTGCCAAATATACAATCAAAAGGGGATATTCTGGTATGGGAAGTGTGAAGTGGGATGTTAGATGTGAGAATCTTACAAGTGCTGGAGAGCAATACTAAAATCCGACCTCCCACCTCTCACCTCCCAACATAAGAGAGGTGATAACAGGTTGAATATGGTTAACCTAAAAATTGACGGTGTGGAAGTTCAAGTACAAAAAGGTATGACCATACTTGAAGCTGCGAACCAAGCCGGTATCAATATACCTAACCTGTGTTACTGCGAGGGATTGAAGCCGGACGGCGCCTGCAGGATATGTGTTGTGGAAGTGGAGAAAGCGAACGGGCTTGTCTGCTCTTGTTCAACGGCAGCAGGTGAAGGTATGGTGGTTTATACCGAGAGTCCCAGGATAGTTGAAGCAAGAAGAACTATTCTCAGCCTTATTTGGGCAAACCACCCGTATAACTGCCTGACCTGCGAAAAGGCAGGAAACTGCAAACTGCAGGACTACAGCTACAGGTACGGTATAACCGATGAGGATATAGAGGTATATGCCGATACCGGAAAGAGACAGGGTCTGGATGACAGCGGTAAGTTCTATGTCTATGACCGGAGCAAGTGCATACTCTGCGGTAAATGTGTAAGGGTCTGCGCCGAAGCTTCGGTGGTATCCGCCATAGGGCGTTCGGATAGAGGTTCCAAGACCCGCATCACTCCCCCCTTCGGCAGGCCCCTTGAAGATTCAGAATGCGTATCGTGCGGCAACTGTGTATCCTACTGTCCTACGGGAGCATTATCGGCGAAGAAGCCGGTAAAATACAGGGAATGGGAAGTAAAACGTGTGGACACCACCTGTACTTACTGCGGCGTAGGGTGCCAGCTGCAGCTGTTGGTAAAAGATAACAGAGTAGTAGGCGTAGAGCCGGTGAACGGTCCTGCCAATGAGGGCCTGCTGTGCGTCAAGGGTAAGTTCGGGTACAACTTCATAAACCATCCCGACAGGCTCAAAACACCGCTGATCAAGAAGGACGGCAAATTTGAAGAGGCAAGCTGGGCCGAAGCATTGGAGCTGGTAGCCGAAAAGCTATCGGAGACCCGTGACAAATACGGTCCCGACGCAGTGGCCGGGCTGTCGTCCGCAAGGTGTACCAACGAAGAGAACTACCTGTTCCAGAAGCTGATGAGGGGAGCGGTGGGCACCAACAACGTAGACCACTGCGCACGTCTCTGACACTCCTCAACCGTTGCCGGGCTGGCAACAACATTTGGGAGTGGAGCAATGACCAACAGCATAAAAGAAATAGACAAAGCCGATACAATATTCGTAATAGGCTCAAACACCACCGAGAACCACCCCGTAATAGGATCCAGGATAAAGAGAGCGGTAAAGAACGGGGCAAAGCTCATAGTAGCCGACCCAAGGGATATAGAGTTATCAAAGCATGCCACTCATTCCATGCGCTTAAAACCGGGCACCAACATAGCATTACTGAACGGCATGATGAACGTAATAATAGCCGAGGGGTTGCAGGCAGAAGAATACATAAAAGAGCGTACCGAAAACTACGACGAGTTAAAGGAACTGGTAAAGGATTATACGCCCGAGAAGGTAGAAGAGATAACCGGCATACCCGCAGAAACAATAAAAGAAGCAGCGCGGCTGTACGCCACCTCCGAAAGATCCATGCTGTTTTACGCCATGGGTATAACCCAGCACAGCACAGGCACCCAGCACGTATTCTCAATAGCCAACCTGGCGATGCTGTGCGGCATGGTAGGCAAAGAAGGCACCGGCGTAAACCCGTTAAGGGGCCAGAACAACGTACAGGGGGCCTGCGATGTGGGCTGTCTGCCCAACTTCATGCCCGGCTACCAGAAGGTGGGAGACCCTGTCGTAATGGAGAAGTTTGAAAAAGCATGGGGCACAAAACTATCCGACAAAGTGGGCCTCACAGTATCCGAGATAATCCATGCCGCCGAAGAGGGGAAAGTAAAAACACTCTATATAATGGGAGAGAACCCCATGGTATCCGACCCCGACATAACCCATGTAAAGAAAGGGTTAGAAAACTTAGACTTCTTAGTAGTTCAGGATATATTCCTGACCGAGACCGCAGAACTGGCCGACGTAGTGCTGCCCGCCGCATCCTTTGCGGAAAAGGACGGCACCTTCACCAACACCGAGCGAAGGGTGCAGAGAATAAGGAAGGCCATAGAGCCCATAGGCCAAAGCCGGGCCGACTGGGAGATAATCCAGGATATAATGAACCTCATGGGCTATACCCAGAACTTCAAAGACGCCGCCGGTATAATGGACGAAATAGCCGCTGTAACACCCCAGTACGCAGGTATCGACTATCAGCGTCTTGAAAACGGGAGCCTGCAGTGGCCGTGTCCTACCAAGGACCACCCAGGCACAGGGTATCTGCACAGCGGCAAATTCTCAAGGGGTAAAGGCCTATTTAAGCCATCGCCCTATACACCGGCCGACGAGCAGCCCGATGATAAATACCCCTTAATCCTGACAACCGGCAGGGTGCTCTACCACTACCATACACGAACCATGACCAAGCGTGTCGAAGGGCTGGAGGCATTAGTACCCGAGAGCTATATAGAAATAAGCCCCTACACCGCGGGCAAACTGTCCGTAAAAGACGGTGACACCGTAAAAGTAAGCTCAAGGCGCGGAGAAGTAGCAGTAAAAGCAAAAGTAACCGACCGTCTGGATGACGACGTAGTATTCATGCCCTTCCACTTTGCCGAGGGCGCAGCCAACATGCTCACCAACACGGCGTTGGACAGCATAGCCAAGATACCCGAGCTAAAGGTATGCGCAGTCAAAGTAGAGAAGGTATAAAGTAAAATACCTTAAAAAAGGAGGAGTTATTTTATCTATGGAAAAGCGAATTTTAGCACCGGCTCAGGTAGCAGACGCCATGGTAGGTGTAGGATGCAAAAAATGCAGCTTAAAGACGTCCCAGATGATGCTTTTAGGAATATTTGCAGGGATGTTCATAGCCTTCGGCGCTTTTGCATCAGGGATGATATCCCATTCTATCGAAAACGTAGGTCTAGCCAAATTTGCAGGGGCAGCAGTATTCCCCGTAGGACTAATGCTCGTAGTAATATGCGGCGCCGAACTGTTTACCGGCAACAACCTCATAACCCTGGCCCTGTTCAACAAAGAAGTAACCGTATCCCAGATGCTCAAGAACTGGGTAGTAGTATATATAGGCAACTTCATAGGTTCCATAGCAGTAGCTCTATTAATTTACTGGTCCGGCCTTTTAAACACAAGCGGCGGTGGTCTGGGGGGTCTTGCAATACGGGTAGCCTCTGCCAAGGTAAGCCTGACAATGGGCGAAGCCGTGGTAAGGGGGATACTTTGCAACATGCTCGTAGTACTGGCGGTATGGGCGGCAATAGCAGCCCAGGACGTAATAAGCAAGATATGGGCGTGCTGGTTCCCCATCATGCTCTTTGTACTGTCGGGTTTTGAGCACAGCATAGCCAACATGTACTTCATCCCCGTAGGCATGCTGGCCAAGGGCAGCGCCAAGCTGGCGGAGGCCAGCGGTCTTGCAGCCGACAAGCTGGCGGGTATAAACGTGGGCACATTCCTTATCAACAACATAATACCCGTAACCATAGGCAACATAATAGGCGGCGCGTTCATAGTAGGCTGGGTTTACTGGTATGTGTTCAAGGGCTGCACCAAAGCAGCCGAAGCCCCTGCCACCGCTTCCCAATCCGTTGCAAAATAGGTATAATGAATTTAAATAGAATAATCAAAAGCGGCATTGCCGCTTTTGATTATTTATCCGGATGATAAGGAGGCAGAAATAATGTTGGAGGAAATCTTGAGCTACAATAGAAGTTTTGTAGAAGAGCGCAGAAAAGAAGGTAAGGATAAGAAGATCAGCGGGCATGCCCAAAAGGAGGCAATGATATTCACCTGTATGGACACAAGGCTGGTGGGCCTTGTAGAAGATGCCATGGGATTTAAAAGGGGAGAAGTTAAGGTCTTAAAGAATGCGGGAAACACTATAAGAGACAATTGTGATGATGTCATAAGAAGCATATCCCTTGGTATTCTTATGATGGGTATTAAGGAAGTCTTTGTAGTAGGACACAAAGACTGCGGCATGAAAAAGCTTACCGGAGACAAGATAGCACAGGCAATGAGGGACCGTGGTATTGATGAAAACGCAATAGCCTCCGTGGACCTGGAAAAGTGGGCAGGAGTTATTAATAATGAGGCGGAAAATGTGGCAGAAGTGGTAGCAGCGATAAAAAACTCAAAATTCATACCAAAGGATGTAGCTATCCATGGCCTGATGATCGATCCGGACAGCGGAGAGCTTGAAGAAGTCCAATACATATAATTTTGAAAAAAGTTTTAAAAAAGAGACTTGCGATTTTATGGAAGTATGTTATACTTAATGTATACAATGCGAATACAATCAGCATGCAAGATGTTCATGAAAAGCAGTTGAAGGTTTTACGCAATTAATAATGTATTTCCTTAAGAAAGGGAAGAAGATATGGCCAAAAATACACGAAAAGAAATTGCATATGACTACTTGTATGAAGGGATTATTAGCAGTAAGATCCCGCCGGGAGCTCCTATCATAGAACAGGAGATATCAAACACCTTAGGCATCAGCCGTACGCCTGTCCGCGAAGCGCTAAAACAGTTGGAGGCCCAAGGACTGGTTAAGTATGTCCCACAGCGCGGAACTTTCGCTGAAGAGATAGGCATGCAGGATGTGGAAGAAATTTTCGCTTTAAGAGAAGCACTTGAGATACTCGCTCTTAAAGTATCGATAGAAGTAATACCGGATGAAGAAATTCTCAAGATGGAGAAAATGTTGAAAGCGCTTGATCATAATAGTACTTTTGAGGATTTTTATGAAAGCGACCGTAGTATTCATAACCTTATAGTAAGATATGGCCAGAATAGGAGGTTAAACGTTTTCCTTAACAGCTTAAATTCGCAGATTGAAATGCTACGCCGGATTTCAGCTGTAACTCCAAAAAGACTTGAAAAATCGAAACAGGAGCATATGGAAATTCTCATGGCATTGAAAAAACGCGACCAGGTGAAGGCTTCCAAAGCTTTGAGTGAGCATATCAGAAACGTCAAAGAAAGCGTTATCAGGACGTATCAGAATCAAAGGTATGTATAAAAATTTTTTTGATACAGATTGTATACAATCAGCATACAAAATATATACACCCGGGAAACATTATTGGCGAGGGGGGTGACTGTTAGGAGGAAAGCATAATCGCATGTATTTGCGTTGAAGCTGCTATACAGAAAGAAAACGGTAAGCACAGTATGTACAAGCATAAAAAGAGTTGATAGGAAGAGGGGAAATGCGATATGTCTTTAACAGAAAATGAACTGCTTGAGTTATTGAAACTACCCACGGGGAATATTTGCGATGCCAACGACAAGTGCGGCAATATGGATCCTGCAATAAAGCCTGTTGACCCAAAAACAAAAATGGCTGGGCCGGCTTATACAGTCCGATGTCAACCTGGAGATAATATCACCATCCATAAGGCAATCTACGAAGCACCAAAGGGATCAGTATTGGTAGTGGATGCCCATTCCTATATTGGAGCTGGACCATTCGGCGAAATCATGGCTATTGCCAGCCAGAAACGTGGCCTTGCAGGGCTTGTTATAGATGGCGCTTGCCGCGATGCATCTGAAATAGAGGAACTGGGGTTTCCAGTATTCAGCCGTGCCATTAATCCAGGCGGTACAGTTAAAGAAAGTGTAGGAGAAACCGATCTGGTTATTCAGTGTGGAGGGGTTGTGGTCAGACCGGGGGATATTGTGGTAGGCGACCGTGACGGAGTAGTTGTTATTCCCCGGGAAAAAGCCCGGACGGTATTGGAGAAAGCAAAGGCTATAGCTGATAGAGAAGCGCAGGTAACGGAAATGCTTCTCCAGGGCAAAACAATTTTGGAGATATATCAATTCGAGAAATTGAAGGGCTGATAAACACAATTCTAGCAGGAGGGATTAATAAATGGAGAAGTTGAACAAAATAGATGTGTCCATTATAGAAGGCTTTAAAGCCCTGGATACGACATGTGTATCCGACGCCCTTGACCGTCTAGGGATTCCAGGAGGGTTGGAAGGAATAAAACCCGTGGTTGGTGGAACAACCATTTGTGGAACTGCTTTTACTGTGCACTATGTACCTTGTGGAATCGAGAAAGGAACTGTAGGGGATTTCCTGGATGATGTTGAACCGGGTCAGGTTGTAGTTATAGACAACGGGGGCAGGACTTACTGCACGGTTTGGGGAGACTTGATGGCTATAAGTGCATCTAGGCGCGGCATAGAGGGAACGGTAATTGACGGTGTCTGCCGGGATGTCCCTACCATTAAAAGAGTAAAGTATCCGATATTCACCAAAGGATACTATATGGTAACGGGTAAAGACCGTGTTGAGGTAGATGGGGTTAATGTGCCGGTGGCTGTGTCAGGGATTCAGGTTAAGCCTGGAGATATCATACTGGGTGATGACACAGGAGTAGTAGTAATACCGCAGGAGAGGGCAGGAGAAGTGTTAGAACTGGCAAAGAGTATTGCAGAGAAAGAGGCCCTTATGGAAAAGGAAATACTGGCAGGGAAAACCCTACGCGAAGCCCGTGCCAATGTGAACTATCATCACCTGCAAACAAGAGAGAAGTAGACAACGTATAGAAGAGCGCAGAATGTAAGTGTTTCCAATAATTGATACTTACGTGTCTACGAAACAGGTTTAATTTTGTCGAAATATGTGATATTTTGAACTATATAATATCGGAAAATACCACTTAGTTCAGTATTCCTAGCTAGGAATCAAAATAAAAAAGGGGGTAAAAAAATGAAAAAGACACTTGCATTGATATTTGCGTTGGCAATGGTTTTACCACTTGCTGCATGCAGTCAGGGGTCAAGCGATCCGGCCTCTGGTGAGCTTGAACCGATTAAGATTGGCGCAGTTTTGTCCCAGACCGGTACTGTTGCCCATGCCGGTATTAACGCTCAGAGGGCTTGTGAGATTCTACTTGAAGAAGTTAATGCTGCCGGCGGAATAAAGGGACGTAAGGTCGAGCTCATTGTTGAAAACTCCAATACAGAGCCGGAAAGGGCGGTTACCGCTGCTTTGAAACTCACAAACGAGAATAAGGTTCTGGCAATAATTGGCCCGGACAACACATCTACCGCGATTGCTGTAAGGGATCAGGTCGCTGAAGTAGATGAAATAGTGTCAATTTCTGTAACGGGTAGTTCTCCAAAACTCACCGAAGGCAATCCGCGCTGGTTTTTCCGCGGTGCAACTCCCGCAAACTACCAGATGAGCGCTCTCACCAAATATATGGTGGATGAGCTCAAGTTTACCAAATTTGCGGTACTGGCCGATGCTACCCTCACCGATCAAGCAGATGCACTAGTTGCAGACCTGGAAAAATACAATCTCAAACCGCTCGCAATTGAGACTCATAAGTCCGGTGATACAAACTTCAACGGTCAGCTTATTAAGATTAAGCCGTATAATCCCGAGGCAATAATCTTTATTGGCTACGTCACCGAATGCGCGAGCGCCATTAAACAAGCTCGTGACATGGGCATTGACGCTCAGTTTGCCGGCAGCATCGGTATAGTGTACCAGGAGCTCTGTGATATTGGTGGAGATATTGTTGAAGGAACGCTCGGCACCATAGGTTTTACTGTAGCCAACCCGGATCCGAGAGTACAGGAATTTGCAAAGAAATTTAAAGAAAAATATGGCGAAGAACCTGACCATGCTGCGGGCCAAGCTTATGACCAGCTTTCCCTCGTTCTCGATGCTATAAGAAATGAAGATCTGAGCTTCGACCCGAAGGATATTAAAAGCGACAGAACCCTCATCCGCGACTACCTTGAAAACAAAACCTATGGCTATAATGGCCTCACCGCGATGATCAATTACACTAAGGAGGAACATACCGCTTACAAAATGGTTAACGTAATGCAAATAAAGGGCGGGACTTGGACAATTCTTGTTCCATCTAGCGAATTATAGAAACATGATTACAAAATCTGAATGGAGGACATTAAAATGACAGTTGATTTACGCACAAAACTTGGACCCTTAACACTGAAAAACCCACTAGTTTCAGGAGGAGGACCGGTAGCCGGAACCTTGCAGCACATAAAGAATGCCTGCGATGCGGGCTTCGGTGCAATTGTCACAAAGACTGCTTCATATTATGGCGAATTCCAGAGATATCCAAGGCCTGTATATAATATTTGCGACATAAGAGTGGCGGCAGACGATCCGATCGGTATCTCCGAATGCTCCTGGATGCATAACGACCACAACTCTGTATACCCGCCTCATCAGTTTGTTAAATTCTTGCCGGAGGCATCAGAGTATTGCAAGAAGAATGACTGCGTTCTTATTGGTAGTTTTGCAGGTGCCGGGCTGGAACAGTGGGAAAGGATGGCAAGGGATTATGTAGATGCAGGATGCCAGGCACTCGAATTGAACTTCTGTTGTCCTTACCCACAGGTAATGCCTGAGACCGCGCAAGGGAACGAGCACCTTATCGGCCAGACATTTGGGGATAACCCCGCCCTTGGCGCTGAAGTCATCAAGAGGTTGAAGCAGATTGTCGATGTTCCCATATTCCCGAAAATGCCGCCTACTGCTAGAAAGGACATTGTTAACATAGCAAAGATGTATAAAGAAGCTGGTGCCGATGGGATCACCATCTATGCTAACTCCATGGTTCTTAAGATAGACATTGAAACTGGTGAACCGATGGGCTGGGGGGCTTCGATAGGCAGCTCGCACGGCCATATGCTTGATACATGCCAGGACACCGCTAAAATAGCCAAAGAGGTTCCGGATTTCGCAATAATGTCTGGCCGTGGAGCCAGGTACTGGTACGATTGTATTGAGCTTCTCATGGCAGGCGCTGCTTCGGTACAGTACTCCGCTGCTATACACGTGTATGGGCTGAAGCATGTTAAGAGTATGCTCAATGATATGGAAAACTGGCTTGAGCGTAAAGGTTATAAGTCTATTGAACAGGTTAAGGGGCTAGCTTTACCGAAGATCTACCGCTCCGCAGATGTTAAGAACAGAGTAAAAGCGTTGGTTGCGAAGGTAGATGCTAGTAAGTGTATCGCCTGCGGTCGCTGCGCTGAGGTATGCTTCTATGACGCTGCCGAGTTGTTTGTTAAAAATGGAAAAGGTGCTGCAAAAATCAATCAGGACAACTGCGCCGGCTGCACCATCTGTGGACAAGTGTGTCCCAAGAAGTGTATTAGCTTTACTGAAAGGGCAGAAGAAATCGAATACCTTAGAGCGCTGGGTTCTGCTCATCCGGATCTGCTGCCTGATATCTTCGGCGAAAAATAATGTGATATCCCTCGCTTTTGTTTAATTGCATATAGCGGTCTTATAATACTACGGCCGCTATATGCAGAACACAAGGTTTATTGCATGATTGAATATGGCTTGAGTGGGGACATTCCGCGGCAAGGAATACCCGCGTAGCAGCGGTGTGTCCCCATACCGATCGGGGACATTCCGCGGCAAGGAATACCCGCGTAG
>Ga0067045_1029855_pt1 | contig 18054 bp, 14 predicted proteins | sample TerdegcTABiofilm_FD_59184 | JGI IMG/M metagenome (GOLD analysis project Ga0067045, IMG submission 59184) | Combined Assembly of (Gp0054472, Gp0054536) Wastewater bioreactor microbial communities from Singapore -Terephthalate degrading... | reverse complement strand
GGCAGGAGCGGACCCTGCCCCTCGCCCGCGACGCCCTCGGGATCAAGCCGCTCTACTACGGCTGGCAGGACGGCTGCTTCCTGTTCGGCTCCGAGTTGAAATCGCTCAAGGCCCATCCGAAGTTCCGCGGCGAGATCGACCGCAACGCCCTGGCGCTCTTCCTGCGACACAACTACATTCCCGCCCCATGCTCGATCTATCGGGGCATTCACAAGCTGCCGCCGGGGACCTTGCTGACGGTGCCGGTTCGGGCGGTGCCTGACGAAATCGGCCCGCAGGGCTGGTGGGACCTGCGAGAAGCCGTGGAAGAGGGGTTGTGTCATCCGTTCCGCGGATCGCCGGAGGAGGCGATCGACGAGTTGGACCGGAGACTCCGGGAGGCCGTGGCGTCGGAGATGGAGGCCGACGTGCCCCTGGGGGCCTTCCTCTCCGGCGGGATCGACTCCTCGACGGTCGTGGCCCTGATGCAGGCGCAAAGCCCGCGGCGGGTGAAGACCTTCACCATCGGCTTCCAGGAGGCCGGCTACAACGAGGCCGAATACGCGAAGGCCGTGGCAGAGCACCTGGGCACCGAACATACCGAGTACCAGGTCACTGCGGCCGAGGCCCGCGACCAGATCCCCGGGCTGAGCGTCCCCTACGACGAGCCGTTCGCCGATTCCTCGCAGATTCCGACCCTCCTTCTGGCGAAACTGACACGCCGGCACGTGACCGTTTGCCTCTCCGGCGACGGCGGCGACGAGCTTTTTTGTGGCTACGATCGTTACTTCTACTTGAAAAACCTCTGGCGCCGCATCGGGTGGTGCCCGCTCGGGCTGCGTCGGGCGGCGGCTGGGACGGCGAGGGCCATGGCGGTGGTGGGACCGTCGAGTGTCCCCGCACGAAAGCTGCGCACGCTGGCCGAACTGCTCTCGATGGCATCGGGGGGCGAGTTCTATGTCCGCTTCAACACGCATTGGCGCGATCCGGCCGAACTGGTTCTCGGAGGTCGTCCGGCGCCAACGCTTCTGACCTCTCCGGACCGATGGGCCCGAACGCAGGACCTCTGGGAACAGATGATGTATCTCGACGCGGCCACCTACCTGCCCGACGACCTGCTGGTGAAGGTCGACCGTGCCAGCATGGCGGTCGGACTCGAGGCCCGGGTGCCGCTTCTGGATCATCGCCTGGTCGAGTTTGCCTGGACGATCCCCTTGCAGTGGAAGGTCCGCGAGGGTCAGACCAAGTGGCTCCTGCGCCGGGCGCTGCAGCGCTACGTGCCCCGGCACCTAATCGACCGGCCCAAGATGGGTTTCGGGATTCCGCTCGGCGATTGGCTCCGTGGCCCCCTGCGGCCCTGGGCCGAAGATCTCCTCGCAGAGGACCGTCTGCGCCGCGAAGGGTTTCTGCGTCCGGAGCCGATCCGCCGCAGGTGGGAAGAACACCTCTCCGGCCGTCTCGATTGGCAGTACCTGCTGTGGGACGTGCTTGTATTTCAGACCTGGCTGGAAGCGAACCGTTGAAGATCCGCTTCCGACCGGCAGACGCCAAACCGCTCGGACTCAAGGGGTTGCTCGCAGAAGTTGTTCTCCATGGGAGGGTGAAAGACCTGCCCCTGGGACTGGGGGCCCGGTCTGCTTCCGACGTCTTGGTGTTCCCGCGCCGAACAGCCCCGAAGGGGCAAAATGGGAAAGTCAACTTTCGCCCCTTCGGGGCTCCACACCGCCATTCCTGACTCCTCACTATTCACTATTCACTTTTCATTTCTTTCTCCCCGCGACTCTTCTTCTCGCAACGGCGCCAGGTGTGCGATCAACGCGGCGAGGAACTTCGCGAGCCGGTCGGAGGAGGCCAAAGCGTTCTCCTTGAGACGGTACATTTCCGTCAGCGCGCCCGGGCGATTGAGGAACGCTCCCACAGCCGCGCCGAATTGGGCGGCGCGGGTCTTGTGACGCGACAAGCGTTCGACCTCGCGGGGCAACCGCTCGTCGACCGCGTCGCTCACCACGCGGACGGCGAGGAACCGCGTCTGCCGCCGGGCACAGACCTCGGCCACGGCGAAGCTCTCCAGATCGGCCCCGAGAGCGTCGTACGTTTCGCCCAACGCCCGTTTTTCCCGCGGCCGTCGCACGATCTGGTCGACCGTGAGCAGCCGGCCGACGTGGACGCCTTTTCCGGACAGACAGGACGCCGATCGGACGGCCGCCAGTTCGACCGGCATCTCGGTCCCGTCGTCGAGCGTGATACGGTCGGCCACGAGGATATCGTGCCGGCGGAGCTTCGTCCCCAGCCCGCCGCAGAAACCCGCCGAGAGGATCCAGGCCGGACGATGTCCGAGAATGAGCGATTCCGCGGCCCTGGCGGCCGCCTTCCGGCCCGCCCCGGAAACCGCCACGGCGATCCGCCGGCCCTTCCAGTCCCCCTGACGGACCAGGAATCCGTCGCCCTTGGTGGTCACGAGTCCTTCGAGCAGGTCCTCCAGCCCGCCCGACTCCTCCGCGAGGGCGAATACCACCCCCACGTCGCACGGGCGGCTTTCGTCCTCCTCGGTCGCCTTGGAGCCCGCGGACATCTGCTCGCGCGCGGCCCGGGCCACCGTCTCGCGAATCTTCTCCTCCGCCAGGCCGCGGAGCCAGTTCTGTACGATCCAGTGCCAAGCCATAACCTCCATTTTGGGCACCTCGCCCGCGACCCGCAATGGGCTCCTCCACCAATCCGCTGCGATCTGATATACTTCGTTGTCTTTGGAGTGCGGCGACTTGTCGCCGCTTTGGACTCGCCCGATGCGTGTCGCCGTCGGGTGTTGACGGAATCGGCAGAAAGAGAAAGCGGCGACAAGTCGCCGCACTCCACACGAAGATAGGCCGAGGCTACGTCCCATGGAAGAGAATCGCTTGAGACTCCTGATCCTCGGCGCACATCCCGACGACGCCGAGTACCACGCCGGTGGATTGGCCTCGATCTACCGGCAGCTTGGACACGACGTGAAGATGGTGTCGCTCACCGACGGGAGCGCCGGCCACCACAAGAAAGCGCGGGCCGAACTGGCCGCCGTTCGGCGCGAGGAGGCGGCCGCCGCGGGCCGGGAAATCGGGGCGTCTTATGATGTGTGGGAATATCCCGACGGCGAGCTCATGCCGACGCTGGAGGTCCGCCACCGGGTCATCCGGGAGATCCGCACGTTCGCGCCGGACCTCGTGCTGACGCACCGCACCTGCGATTACCATCCGGACCATCGGGCCGTGGGGCAGGCGGTCCAGGACGCTTCCTTTCTCGTGCGTGTCCCGCACGTCGTGCCCGAGGCGCCGCCGCTTCGCAGCGATCCGGTCGTCGCCTACCTCCCCGACCTCTTCACCCGGCCGTGCCCCATGGCCGCCGACGTCGTGCTCGACATCACGGAACACCTCGACCGGATCGTGGCCATGCTGGCATGCCACCGTTCGCAGGTCTTCGAGTGGCTCCCCTACCTCGACGGCACGACCGGCCGCGTACCCAAGGAGGAAACGGAGCGCCGCGCCTGGCTCCGCACCTGGTATGCGGCCTGCGTCCGCCCGAGGGCCGAACGGTTCCGCCGGGAGTTGATCGCCGCCTACGGCGAGGCCCGCGGCCGGGCGATCGAGTTTGCCGAACTCTACGAGATCAGCCAGTACGGCGCCCGGCCCGACGGGGAGATGCTGCGGCGACTATTCCCGTCATGCGTGCCATTGCTGCAATGACTGACGCGGCGTGTGCAGCATCTCTTGAGAAGAGAAGGTCTGCAAACCGATAGGCGAACGAAGACCACTCAAGTCCAGAATTCCCGCTGAGGAGACGGGACGACGCAGGATCGTCTGTCCCCGTGAGTCCCGAAACATGCGGTGAATTGCTCCTCCGAACCGAGTTCCGCGGCCAGTTGCCGCAGGTCCAGACGCCGCAGGATGTCCGCCGTGATCGGGCGTTTGCTGTCCCAGAACACGAAGGCGTTGTAGAATGCGCGCGCTTCAGGTGAATTGAGGAGCGTTGCCGCGCACTCAGCCTGCTCCTTCGTTTGGCAGGGAAGGAAGTAGGAGGTATCGTCGAAGACGACCGCCTTGCCGCTGACCGGTCCGACCACAACGAAGGCGAGCCTCTTGTAGAAGCCGCTGATGGCGACCTTCCACGGGGCGAAAGTGTAGTCTCCGACCCCGAAGATCGAGAATGCCGGGCGGTTGCGGTAGATCGAACTGCTTCGCTTGGCGAGGAGATCGCCGTGGGCCTTCAGATACGTCCATGTCTTGGGCGCTCTGCCCTGGACTGCGGCGGTATCTTCGCCCACGGTCCTCTGGGGCACAATCATGTAGCGGTTCTTCCGTCGCGGGGTACCGTTCGCCAAGTCCGAACTCTTCAGCATGGGATATAGGTGGAAGTCCTCAAGTTCCACAAGTTCCCCGAGACCATTACGGTACCTAGGGCCTTCGCGGAGCAGTTCCATGACCTTGGAACAGTCGTGCTTGATCCCAGAACGCCAGCCTGCCGCTCCTTCGCGGCAGAGGTGTTTCCCGCCTTGATAGGCAGCGATATCGGCGAGCAGCATGCCGTCTTCGTACCCGAGAATGCCCTCCGGTCGGTCGTCCTCCAAATCTCGGTACACTTTGGCCGTCAGTTCGCGGCCCCCAGGTTCAAAATGCGTCACCAGCAAGACAGCATCGACAGCCGCGGCGAAGTAGAGATCGGCATCAATCCGATAGACTGCCGACGTTCTTGCGGCAATGTCGTTCTTCCACGCATGGTGCAGTACCTTACGGGCCACCGAAGACTTGCACAGAATGGCCAGGACGCCCTGTCTTCCGTTCATTGCCTCCAGCAAACGGATGAGCATCCACTCCGATATGTCGAAGTTCGATTTCCCGGTAATGGCATCAAGGCCGTTGTGATTCTGAAAGTTCGACTTCTTCGGGAGATTCCGGCTCCCAAGTCCCCCCAGGTGAGCGTTTGTGACCCACGGCAGGTTTCCCAGGACGAGGATCGGCTCCGGAAGCTCGTCAAGGATGTCCTTCCAATCGGTCACAAAGAAATCCGCTTCGGCCAATCTCAACCTGCTGTCGCCTCCTCGCTGTCGTAACGTGGCCTTGGCTTGGTCCACGTAACAGGGATTGATCTCCGCGCCGACGGCCTTCCTGATACTCTGGAACTCATCCAAGGCGGCATAGAGGAAGTTCCCAAGGCCGCACGTCGGCTCGAGCAGACCGGCGGGTTGGAGTCCGATCTTCGCTAAGAGAGCGCACACGAGGCGTGCCAGCCCACTCGGAGTCTGAAAGTCGCCATACTCGGCAACTGCTTTGCTCTTCGCCATGTCCGCCCACTACCTGAGCTTCAGAATTCCATCAGCTTTCCCTGCTTCTTCGATTACTCTCGCGTACTGAAGCCGCCACTGTAGTGCGTTTGAGATGGTAAGGTAGCCCTGTTCGCACGGTTTCTTCAGCAGTTCCTTCGCAATGCTCTTCGCCTCGATGTCCTCCACCGGAAGGTTCTTATCGTGCATCAGTCCGATCAGGTCTTCAGCATTGCACCCCGCTTCCAGATGCTGGTGTATCAACCTGGTCATCGTGAAGTCCGCGGTGCGACGTTCCTCGACAAAGACAGTGTGGAGTATCTTCAGTACGGCCGCCCTCTTCTTTCGATCATCCTTTTTGTCGTACACAAAGACCAGGAGCGAATAGCCGAGACCGAATATCTTCTGGCGGGCCGACTTGAACGGACATGACGACTGTGGCTGAGTAATGGCGGTGACCTTCATATCTACGTGAAGATCCGGGAAATCGACCCCCGAGGCAGAATTGCAGGGGGCAAACGTGTAGCGCGCGTCCAAATGCGCACGAAGCTTGTGTTCAAGAAACGTTCCAACAGCCTTGCCATCCGTAACACCATACAAGGCCGGCTCAGGATGCTTGGAGACGACTTCCGCGAAGGCCGCTGCTTCTCGACATAGCAGAAGTATCGTCAATCTTGACTTGCCCATCCCTCCCCCCTTTGGTCGGATCGCTACTCGGCTACAGATCCTTCTCCGCCATCGCGAAGCATTGCTTTCATCGGCCTCGACTGAGTTATAACGCCATCATGGCAGGCAAGGAAGAGGGCGATCACCCACCGCGACAGGGTACGGGCGTTCGACGACTACCCCAACTGCCACACGGCCATGGCCAGGAGGTCGCGGAGGCGGCGGTTGGCGGCGAAGACGGCGGCGGGCTCGAAGCCGCAGTGGACGAGGCAGTGCTCGCAGCGGGGATCGTTGCCGGGGCCCAGGCGGTCCCATGGGGTCCGCTGCATCAACTCGCGGTACGTGGCGTAGTGTCCGTCGGTCATCAGGTAGCAGGGGCCCTTCCATCCGCAGGGATTCCGCGTGGGCATGGCCCAGGCCGCACAGGAGAGTTCCCGCCCGCCGCAGAGAAAATCGAGATAGACCGGCGACGCCGTGAGCTTGAAGCGCGCCAGGAGCGGCCGGGCCTCGCGGAACTTCGCGTGGACATCGTCGCGGGTCAGGAAGAGACCGCTGCCGTCGGGCTCGGTTTGGCGAACCGCATCGTAGCTGTAGGCGGGCGAGAGCATGAAGCCGTCGACGCCGAGCCGCGCCAGGGAGTCGAGCAGTCCGGCGACGTCCTCCATGCTGGTCTGGGCATAGATGGTCGTGTTGGTGCATACGCGGAACCCCGCCCGCTTCGCCGCCTTAATCCCGGAAATGGCCTCGCGGAACACGCCCTCCCGCTCGACGATCCGGTCGTGGGCCGCCTCCTGCCCGTCCAGATGGACGTTGATCGCCAGCCGGCTGGAAGGGCGCAGGCCCGGGAGCTTCCTGGCCAGTTGCAGGCCGTTGGTGCAGAGATAGACGTGCCGTCGCCGGTCGACGATCCGTTGCACCAATTCCTCAATCCGCGGGTAGATCAGCGGCTCGCCCCCGCAGACGCTCACGACCGGGGCGCCGCACTCATCGACGGCGCCAAGGCACTCGTCGATCGAGAGCGTCTTCTCGACCGAATCGGCGTATTCCCGGACCCGCCCGCAACCGCTGCACCGCAAATTGCACGCGAAAAGCGGCTCCAGCATCAGCACCAGCGGAAATCGCTTCTCGCCCGCCAGCCGCTTCTTGAAGAGGTAGCCGGTCATCGAAGCGGTCAGGGAAAGCGGGAATCGCATGGGGGCGACTAGGGATTAGGGATCGGAGATTAGGGATTAGGGACGAAGTCGGAGAGAATTCTATGGCGGGTCCAGACCGATCTGCAACAGCCCTCTTCCTCCTACCGGGTTCGCCAGAGGAGAAGGTCGGGGATTTCCAGGGCGGACTGGGCGGCGGCGATGGCCGCTTTGAACCGTTTGGCGTCGGCCGGGTAGCCGGCGGTCGGGGCGAGGCCGGGCACCCGGGCCTGCCAGAAGGCGTTCATTGCCCGCATCGAAAGCTCGCGCAGATACTTCGAGGCCATCGAAGCCAGGGCCGTAGGAAGGCAGGTCTCGCCCTTGGCACGGAAGCAGAACTCGATCCGCCGCTCCCTTGGGCCAAAGCGGTAAAGGCTCTCCTCGCGGCCCTCACGGTACACCTCCACCAGCGCCTCGGGGAACCACTCGGACAAGATCTGCCGATACGTATTGCGGCCCCCGTGCTTGTCGCAGAGGGCCGAAATGGGACCGGAGGGGAGCGGCGCCAGGCTCTGGACGGCCAGTTCCAGGGTGGCCTGGGAGAGCACCGTTCCTTTGGAGCCGTGTTGCTCGACGAGCCGGTTGAACTCTGCCTCGAAGACCACGCGGCTGCGGAGACCGACGAGCCGCACCCCCGCCGCCCGAAGCCCCGTCGCCACCCGTTCGACCGTCGCCCGGATTTCCTCCGGATCGGCCTCCAGGGGGACGGGGGCGTCGTAGTCGATATGCCACGGAAGGGCACGAAGCCCATCGGACGCCTCGGGCGCGAGGACTCCCCACACCTCGCGCCAGGTGGCGGGTCTCCGACCTAGCAAGGCCAAGGCCCCGAGCACGCCCCGCTCCAAGGCCGCCAGGCCCTTGCCCGACTGATAGACGAGCTTCGAGTCGGCAAGGACCAGGCAGGGCGACGACTCTCCGCGCCCCGTACCGGCCCGCGCCGGTGTGGCCGAGATCACCGATTCCAACAGCCGGTAGAGGTCCTCGGCGCGCACACCATCGGGCACCTCCCACACGCTGGCCGAGATCACCAGCGGCCCGAGGTTCGGCCCATAGCCGGCTTCATCGGTGCCAATCAGATAGGTCACGCTTGGGTCCACATCCGGCGGCTTGTCACTTGCTCATGGGCCTTTTGGTCGTCGGCCGGAACGCGCTGGACTTCGCAGCGCACTTCGGACACGTCGTCGGAGGCGAGCTTCCCACATGGATGTACCCACAGACGGTGCATTCCCACGCGTCGCCCGTTAGGGCGGACCCTGTCTCCCGGTGGATGGCAAAGGCCTTGTCAAAGCCCTCTCCGAAGACCATCTCGGCCCGTTTCTCAAGGGAGGCGCGCTTTGCGTCCCTCAGGCACTTCGCGTTGGAGAAGCACACGTCGACGCCGCAGACCTTCATCCTGACCTTGGGCTCGAAATCGTCTCCGCTTAGGGGGCATCGCGTCTGCTTGACCTGCCCGGTGACGACCATCTGCACGTTGGCCTTGACTTCGTACTTCGCCCGGTTCGCCCTGTATTCGTCAATGCACTCCGCGGAGCAGAAGTAGAGTCTCCCGCCCATGTAATCGACAGAGACGTCTTGCGAGACGCGTTTTCCGGTGACCGGGCAGCGGGCCGCCAGCAGGCTCTTGGACGGCGCCTCCTCCTTCCGCTTCTCTTTGCCGGCCGTCGCCTCACTCGCGAGAGCGGCGGCCTTGGACGGGAGCGAATGGGCCGCCGCGATCCCCGCCGCCGACCCGAAGGCCGCGGCCCACGCCTTCAGGAAGGAGCGGCGATCGAGACCCCGCCGGACCTGGAGGAGTGTCTGACGTTCCTTCCTAGACTTGGTTTCGACGCGCGGAGAACCAGGCATCGCGGATCGCTCCTTGGTGGCCGTCCAGGAAGGACTCCATGGTCTTGTCGGCGAGTCCCCTCACCCCTCTGCCGTCCAACGGGAGAGGGGCGTAATCCTTGACTCTTCCAGTTTGTCGCATGGACGCGGGGAATGCAAGCCTCATCGTGGTGTCGGGAGCAGTCCGGCGCCGTACCGGTCGAGCGGCGGTTCTCCGAAGCGTTTCACGTAGTCGCCGTCGATCCATGCGGCGAAGGTGGTCACGTGGCGCACGCCCCGTTGGGCGTAGGTCTGGAGGTCGTCGAGGAAGACTTCCTCGTGCCACGGAAGCCGCTTGACGTTCGCCCGTTTCCATCCGAAGCCCTCCTCTCCCGAGGTTGCTTGTTGATGGAGTTTTCATGAGGCACCACGCTTCTGGAACCCACGGTACGGCGAGTCCGCAACGACCGCGGCAGAATACCGCGCCGGACTCGCTCGCCGCAAGCGGCGTCCCGACGCCGTGGAGGGCGTCGTCTGCCGGTCCGTTGTCTACACGTTTTCGCAGCGTCGTTGTGCGGATTGTGGGGAGAGTCGGATCGAATGTACCGGGTGGACGGGCAAAGACACCGAGTGAAAGGGTGAGTACATCATGCTGAGGCCGACCTTCAACACGTCGCGGTGTTCGGACCTCGTGAGCCGATTTGACCGGCCCGCGATCACACGCTAGTTTTCATCTGTTCCACCGCATCGTGTTGTCCCGCCCCGGCTTCCATCGTCCACGGACGGCAGGTTTCAGGGCCGGGGCTTTGCGGCGTATCAAGGGAATCCCCCAGGGCAAACTCATGGCGGTACTGCTCGTCGACTTCCTTTTCATGCTGCTGGCGGCAGGCTTGGGGGCTGTAGGGATGTGGCGGCTGAGCGGCCGTCGCCACCGTTGGAGCAGGCCGGTGCCGGGGACCGGGGTTGCTCTCAGCACCGACGTCACCCCGAATGCCGACGAAGTCCTGACCCACTTGCACGACTTGGTCACCCGCGTGGCCGTTGACGTCGAGGAGCACAACAGCCAGGTGGAGGAGATGAACGCGACGCTGACCCTGGCCGGCCGCCAGGAACCGGTCGCCATCATCGGTGTGGTTTCCAAGCTCGTCCAGGCCAACCAGCACATGCAGGAGAAACTGGCCTCCACCGAAGAGAAGCTGCGCGAGCAGGCGCGCAAGATCGAAACCCAGTCTCTCGAAGCTCGCACCGATTCCCTGACACTGCTGGCGAACCGCCGCTCGTTCGACGAGGAGGTATCGCGGCGCGTGGCCGAGTTCCAGCGCCAAAAGAGGCCCTTCTCGGTCGTCATGATGGACATCGATCATTTCAAGAAGTTCAACGATACCTACGGACACCAGGCCGGCGACGAGGTGTTGCGGAACGTGGGGCGGGCCCTGCGTCGCAAGATGCGGGAGATGGACCTGGTGGCGCGGTACGGCGGCGAAGAGTTCGCCATCGTCCTTCCCGGCACGCCGATTCAGGATGCGAAGCGCGCGGCCGAGCGGGCCCGGGAGGCCGTCGAGCAGGCCCACTGCCGCTTCGAGGGACGCGACCTCCGAGTGACCGTGAGCGTGGGAGTGGCGGAAACGCTCGCCGAGGAGGGGAGCGCCGGGCCCGTCAAGCGGGCCGACGCCGCCCTCTACGCCTCGAAAAGCGCCGGACGCAACTGCGTCCACTGGCACGATGGGCAGGAGAGCCATCGCGTCTGCGAGGAACGCGGCGCCTCGCCGCACGACGGCAGACCCTCCCCAACGGATGCTCCGGAGTCCCAGACACCGCACCCCGCACCGCCGGCGTCCCAGCCCGCGGGTGACATTGCCGACCCGACGCACGGCACGCCTTCGGATCCGAATGCCCGCATTTCGAGCCGCCCCGTCTTCTGCCAGCGAGTCCGCTCGCGTTTGATGGAATGGAGGCGGGGCTGTCCGACGTTCGCGGTAATGCTTCTGGAGATCGACCAGTACGAGGAGATGGGGGGCCGGTCGAATACGGCCGCCTGCACCTCGGCAGTCCAGGGGGTCATCGAGTCGGTCCTCCATGTGCCGGGCGGGACTCGCTCGATCGGCCACTTCAATCCAGGATGCCTCGGCATCCTCCTGCCGGCAACCGAATTGGCTGGCGCGATCGACGCCGCCGAGGCGTTGCGCCAAGCGATCCTCCAGCTTGAAGTCCCAACGTCCGGCCTCCCGCGGCCGATCACCGTGAGCATCGGACTCGTCGGTCCGAGTGACTGCGATGATTCGGTCTCCCTCTTGACGCGGGCGGAATCGGCCCTGGACGCGGCACACCGTCGGGGAGGCAATCGCATCTACCATCACGACGGCGAACGCTGCGCTCCCATCACCTCGCTGGCCGAGCCTGTGGAGCACCTTTCTTAGTTTCGGCCGGGAAACAACGGGCATCTTCGACAGCTTGGGTGGCATGCCGTCACTCGGCGCAGCCGAGGGTCGGCATGGAGGATCTCGTAGCGGCTTCCATGCTCACCCGACCCTTCGCGTCGTGAGAGCATGCCACACAATCCCGACGGTTGTTTCTTGGTCGATCCTTAGCGGCCGGCCCTTCGCGGACCTGCTTGCGGATGTTACCATGTCCGCCATGCACAGCAAATCCTCCGCAGGACTCTTCATCACCGGGACCGGCACCGGCGTGGGCAAGACGCACGTCGGTGCGATGATTGCCCGGGCCTTGCGTGCGGCGGGCCACCGGGTCGGTGTCTACAAACCGGCAGCCAGCGGCTGCCGGCGCGTGCGAGGGAAGCCCGTCTCCGACGACGCCTTGGCCCTCTGGGAGGCCGCCGGACGCCCCGGCCCGCTCCACCGCGTCTGCCCCCAGTGCTTTCTCGCTCCTCTGGCCCCACATCTGGCGGCCCGCGAGGAGGGCCGGCGGCTCGATCCCAGGTTGCTCCGCCGTGGGCTGGAGTATTGGCGACGCCGGAGCGACGTGATTCTGGTGGAGGGGGCCGGCGGCCTGATGTCGCCCCTGGGCGATGACGAGTACGTGGCCGACCTCGCCTTCGAGTTCGGCTTCCCGCTCGTCGTGGTTGCCTGCAACCGTCTGGGCACGATCAACGAGACGCTCCAGACCGTGATCGCCGCGGCGGCGTTCCGCGACGGCCTCCCCGTGGCGGGAATCGTGCTCAACCATCCCGTCCCGCCGTGCGACGATCTCAGCGCGGCCACCAACGCCCGGGAGTTGGCCTGCCGCTGCGCGGCGCCGCTCCTCGCCGAAGCCGGCTGGAATGCCGCGGAGTTCGACCGGAAGGTCGATTGGGCCACGCTGGCCCGATGTCCCCGGGAAACGCCGGCGTGAGAATCCCCTCCAATCCTCCATGCCTGGAAACCGCTGATGAACACTTCCTGCTTGCTTCTGGTGTTGATGGCCCCGGGGCCCGTCATGGCTGGGGAGACCGTGTCGCTGGAGAATAGCGCGATTTGCGTCCGGTGGGATGCCGGGCGCGGCACGATGGTCTCGCTCAAAGACAAAGCCACGGGCCGAGAATGGCTTGACCCGGCGGCCTTGGCGCCGGTCTATAGAATCCAGCTCGTCGATCAAGCGTCGCCGATTTCCTCGACCAGTGCGGCCGAGGTCCGCGTCCGAAAGGGAAAGGCGGACGTGACGATCGAGGCGACGCACGGCAATCCGGCGAGCCTGACCGTGACGTGCCGGTTCTGGCTGGACAGCGACTCGTTGCAGTTGCTGGGGCGCATCGCGATCCAGTCTCCGTCGCCTTGCCGCATCGCGGAGGTTGCTTTTCCCCTCGTGTCGCTCCGGTTGCCTTTCTCCGGTTCCGGCGAAGACGACCGGGTCCTGTGGCCGGAGTGCGACGGCACGTTGCTCCGCGATCCCGGCCGGAATCGTCCCGACCGCCGACTCAAGTATCCCGGCACAGCCTCCATGCAGATGATGGCGGCCTTCGATCCGGCGGCGGGGCTGTCGCTGACCACGCGGGACGACAAGGCCCACACGAAGGTCTTCTGCACGCGAAAGAGCGGGAAGGCCCTTGAACTGAGCGTCGCGCACGTGTTGCCCCAAACGCCCATGAACCGATGGGAATTGGGGTACGATGCGGCCTTGGCGGCCCTGCGGCCGTCGGCCGGCGTCCCGACCCTCACCTGGGAGGCGGCAGCCGACCAGTATCGCCAATGGGCGATCCGGCAACCATGGTGTCGCAAGACCATGGCGCAGCGCGTCGCGGCGGGCGACATTCCCAAGTGGATCCCCGAGCCCAACCTGGTCGTCACGTACTCGCTTCGCGGGACGATGAAGGATGGAAGCCTCGGCAACCGAATCCTCATGGCGGTCGGGCAGATGGAACAATGGCGCAAGGTGGTGGGCGCCCCGATCACGTGCCTGATCATCTCCTGGGAGAAACTCGACACCTGGACCACGCCCGACTACTTCCCGCCCTACGGCGGAGAAGACCGGTTCGCGGCCCTCACCCGGGAGCTTCACACCCGAGGGGATCGCACGATGGTCTTCCTTTCGGGCCTCCACTGGACGCTGCGGAAAGAACTGGCCGGGCCCGATCGGCCGTTGGTCTCGGTGGACCAGCGGGCCGAATTCGACCGGCGGGGCCGGGCCGCGGCGGTCAGCGACGCACAAGGTCAGGCCGTGATCGCAGGGAAGCCGGACCAGGGCATCGGCCAATCGGCGACGATTTGTCCCGCCACGCCGTTGGCCCGCGACATCCTGCTGGGCACGTCGCGGCGCTGCTGCGAACTGGGGATCGACTGCGTGCAGGTCGATCAGATCGTCGGCGGCGGGATGCCGTACTGCTACCACCCACAGCACGGCCATGCGCCGGGCGGCGGCGCCTGGTGCAGCGAGGCCCTGTACCGGCTCTTTGCCGAGATCCGCAAGGAGGGCAAGGCTCGCGATCCCAACTTCGCATTCTCCATCGAGGAGCCGGGCGAATTCTACCTCCCGATCCTCGACACCTATCACGCCCGCGACCTGCACCAGGGACGCTGGCCGCGATCCGGGGCGGGGGTGCTGGGCGTGCCGCTTTTCACCCACGTTTATCACGACTTCCTCGCCGGCTACGGCAGCGAAGGCTGCTACGTCTCGGAGAAGCCCAGCCGGCTGACCCTGTATCAGATCGGCTCGAACCTGGTCTGCGGCAAGGTCCCGGCAGTGGCCGTCTGGGGACGCTATTGCGAACCCGAGAAGGTCGATGCAGCCCAACGGCGCCTGTTGCGGGCCCACGTCGACCTGGGACGCGGACCGGCCGGCGAGTTCCTCAACTTCGGGCAGCGTGTCGCGACGCCGTCGCTCGACGTGCCCTCGATCGACCTGGTATTTGTGGAAAAGGACGGCAAGACCCGCCGCGCGCTCGCCGTGCCCTCGGTGCTGCACAGCGCCTGGAAGCTGGCCGACGGGCGTGCCGGGACGGTCTTCGCCTGCATCCGTGACAAGCCGGTGGCGTTTACGTTCCGATCGAAGGAGCTTACGCTGACGCCCGGAGAAGCCGTCTTCCTGGATTCGACGCGGCCGTGAACGCGCAGCGGATGGCGCGTCCCTGACGTAGGGAAGGGCGTGGCGGGTAGGGCACGGTTTCTTGCTTTCCCCGTTTTTCCAGGACTCTTCCTTTTCCCTTCCCCTATTCGCACTTCATCCTGCTGAACACTTGCGGACTTCCGGGAGGACGAATGGCCAAGCCCACGCGGATTGTCCGGCACGAAGCGAGCTGGTACGATTATCCGCAATACTACGACATCGCGTTCCGCGGCGAGACGCGACTGGAGGCCGACTTCCTCGAGGCGGCCTGTCGCAAGTACTGTCCGTTTCCTGTACGACGGTTGCTGGAGCCGGCGTGCGGCAGCGGGCGCCTCGTGGCGGAGATGGCGGCCAGGGGCTACCGGGTTGCGGGCTTTGACCTGAGCCGGCCCTCACTCGATTACCTGCGGCGGCGGCTTGCGCGTCGAGGGCTCCGGGCCGGCGTGTTCGAGGCCGACATGGCCGATTTCCGGCTCCCCAGGCCCGTCGATGCCGCCTACTCCACCTTCGACGGCTTCCGCCACCTGCTCACCGAGGCATCGGCGCAGAAGCACCTGGAGTGCGTGGCCCGAAGCCTTCGCCCGGGCGGGATCTACATCCTCGGCTTCCACCTCCTGCCGCCCGACGCTTCGGAAGAGTGTACGGAGCGATGGACCGAGCGGCACGGCGCCACGCAGGTGACGGTCACGCTCCGCGTCGTGGCGACCGACCGCCGCCGCCGGGTCGAGACGCTCCGCGTATGCCTGTTGGCGCGGACGGCAGGCCGGGAAGTGCGGCTGCGTCACACGTTCGACTTCCGCATATACACCGCCTCCCAGTTCCGCCGCTTGCTGGCCAAGGTCCCGAGCCTGGAACTCTGCGACGTCTACGACTTCTGGTATGAGATCGACCACCCGCTGAAGCTCACCAACGAGTTGTCCGACGCCGTGTTCATTCTGAGACGACGGACTCCGTGAGGTTCGCGCAAGGGCAAGCGTCTTTCCCCATCCCGGACGAGACCGCGGGCAAGGTGTCGTCCTTCCCATTCTCGCCAGCGGGTGTCCTTCCATCCCCAGCCGTGCTATCATAAAATTCGATTGTCTGGCCCGAGGATCGGGAGGCCGAAATGACCGCGTTTGTCGCCGGGTTGCTGCTGTTGGCAGTCGGGTATTTTCTCTACGGGCGTCTGGTTCAGTCGACGGTCAGGCCGGATCCCGACCGGCTCACGCCCGCGGTCGCCCGGGCGGACGGCGTCGACTACGTCGCCATGTCGACCTGGAGAGTCTACCTGGTCCAGCTCTTGAACATCGCGGGCCTCGGCCCCGTGTTCGGGCCGATTCTGGGGGCCTTGTGGGGGCCTCAGGTCTTCCTGTGGGTCGTGTTCGGCTGCATTCTGGGCGGCGCCGTGCACGACTTCCTGGTCGGCGCCATGTCGATCCGTAACGACGGCGCCGGACTGCCCGACCTCATCGGCCACTACCTGGGCAGGACCGCCAAGCACGTTTCGACGTTCTTCATTCTCCTGCTCATGCTGCTGGTGGGAACGGTCTTCGTCAAAGGGCCGTCGCTGCTGCTGGTGGAGCTTCTCCCGGCGGAGACCCTCGGCTCGTGGTTTGGACCCGCTGTCGGGACGTGGCTTGGGTCTTCCGTTTTCGGTCTCTCCGCGTGGCTGTGGCTGGTGATGCTGGCCGTCTATGCCTACTACATCCTCGCGACGTTGCTTCCCATCGACGCCATTATCGGCCGATTCTACCCGATCTTTGCGATTGCCCTGCTGGTCATGGTGGCGGGGCTCGGGTTCGCCCTGCTCAGCGGGGGAATCCCGATGCCTTCCTTCACCCTCGACAATCTGCATCCCAAGCACCTGCCTGCGTGGCCGCTGATCTTCATCACGGTCAGTTGCGGGGCGGTGAGCGGGTTTCACGCGACCCAGAGCCCCCTGATGGCGCGATGCCTCAAGTCCGAGAAGCACATGCGTGTGGTGTTCTACGGGGCCATGATTTCGGAAGGGGTGATCGCGCTGGTTTGGGCGGCGGTCGCCCAGGGGTTCTACGGCGGCACGGAGGGACTGGCGGCGGCCCTGGCGGCCGGCGGTCCCGGGGCTGTGGTCCACAATACGTGCGTGGCGACGATGGGGCTGTTCGGGGGAGCGCTCGCCGTGCTCGGCGTCGTGGTGCTGCCGATTACCTCCGGCGACACGGCCTTCCGCGTCGGCCGGCTGATTCTGGCGGATTATTTTCGCGTTCCCCAAACGCGGATCCTCAACCGCTACCTGTTGGCCGTTCCGCTGTTCGGGCTTTCGTTGGCCCTGAACTTCGTGGATTTCGCCGTCATTTGGCGGTACTTCGGTTGGGCCAACCAGGCCCTGGCCGCCGTCGCGCTTTGGTGCGGGGCCGTCTTTCTGGCCCGTCGCCATAGCCGTTGGTGGCTCGCCTTCCTCCCGGCCGTGTTCATGTCCGTCGTCACCACATCGTACATCCTGATCGAGGACGTGGGGTTCGGACTGGACCCGCGATGGGGCACTTCGTTCGGCATCGTTGCCGGCGTGGCATCTGCCGGGTTCTTCCTCTGGATGCTCCCCAGGCTGCCGCCGGAAGAGGACAAGCCCGCGATTGCTGCCCACCCCACCGAGGCGGAGCGGACCTCCGACTCTCTCGCCTGCTAAGCGGCCGTCAGGGAATTACGCCGGGATTTCGTTGGGAAGTCCCCTCACCCCCTGCCCCTCTCCCGTCCAACGGGAGAGGGGAGTCATTCTTGCACGCCGGGGCCAGGCTCACTCAAACACGAGCGTGCCGAACTTTCGGAACTCGTGGAAGCTGGTACCGACTTCGGCCCAGGTCCAACGCGTGGAGCGGCCGCCGTCGTAATCGACGCGATAGAAGTTCGCCCGCCATCGGGCCCCGGGCTTCGGCGGGACGTTTTGCAGAGGCGCGAGCAATTCGTAGGGCACGAAGACCTCGGCCTTCCAACCGGCGATCTTCGCCCCCGGTTGCCTCGGCCCGCCGGTGGTGCTCGTTGCCTTCCGTGTCTTGCGAGGGCCCTCGTAGTGCCACGGACGCCAGCCGAGGAACTTGCCGTCGAGGTTCGGGATCAGGATCGGCAACTCGAATCCCAGCGGCGAGATTTCGTACTCGAAGTAGACCGGATGCCGTTGGTCGGGCCAGAGGAAGAACTCGAAGACGTCCTCGTTCCAGAGATCGAGGAAATCGGCGTTCATTGTCGCCGTGACCGCGGCGTCGGCCGCGTCCATGAGCACGTAGAGGCCGGTTGCGGAATAGAGGACCTTGACGCGGGTCGCGAGGTCGCGTCCGCCGGACGTGCGGAGTGGAAGCGGTTCCCATCGGGCCTTCTCCCAGGCGTGCGAGTCGCCCCGGCCCGTGACCTCGAAGTCATCGGTCTTGGGAACGCGCAGCACCGGCCCGGGCGATCTTTCTTGGGCCTCGGCCGGCGTCGCGGACGCCACGAGAAGACAAGCAACGACCGCAAACGACATCAAGAAAACGTGACGATCCACGGCGACGGCTCCTTTCGGAAAGCGTAGACGGGACTTGCCGGGGTCGATTGTAATCCACCGGCCGGGCCGCGAGAATGGCGCGGGAGGGCGAGGCTCCT
>Ga0067045_1029851_pt1 | contig 18061 bp, 13 predicted proteins | sample TerdegcTABiofilm_FD_59184 | JGI IMG/M metagenome (GOLD analysis project Ga0067045, IMG submission 59184) | Combined Assembly of (Gp0054472, Gp0054536) Wastewater bioreactor microbial communities from Singapore -Terephthalate degrading... | reverse complement strand
AGCTGTGGAAGATGTCGCTAGCGCATGTTATTGAGTTTTGTGTGGATAATATACTGATTGAATTTTTTGAATATTTCAAGGTACGATTGGCAAAGATGAATTCCGATAACTATCTTGAGAATTTACCAAGTTACTACGAAAACAGGTCATACACCTTTGATTTTTACCGTGAAAACGGCATCCATTGCCTAAAATTCTACTGGGGACCACCACCAGAAGCCTTGTATCATGCTATCTAAGTGCTACAAATCCATCATTAATAAGTTGTTGCATTCACCAGCTTTATCTGGTATACTACTGATATTGTTTATTTTATAATAGCTATGAGGAATTATTATTCTGGGTCACAATCACACAGTGGTTGGGATAATAATTTAGCATTATGATTACTACAACTTGCTTTCAGTGGGAGATATAAATATGAAAAAGTTTTTTACATATTCAATTGCAATCATTGCAGGCATATTTGTACTCTATTTAATTGGTTATATTTGTATTCCACGCCTTTTAGTAATTGGCAAAGAGTCAAAGCATAAAATATATGTGTCATTGGGATTTCATGCCAATTTTTATCATTCATACCGAATAGATACCAACGATGAAGCAGGTTTTGGCAAAGATATACGCATCGTACGTAAGATTATTGAAGTGCTGGATGAAAAGAATAAAAAAGGTATCCCTGTTAAAGGTGTGTGGGATTTTGAAAACCTGTTTACTCTGGAAGAGATATTACCAAAGTATGCTCCTGATATCATACAGAACATCAAACGTCGTGTGAAGAAGCATGGTGATGAGGTCATTTTGATGTCGTATAATAATGGACTTGTTTCTGCAATGACTCGAGATGAATTTGTGTATTCAATGCAAAATGCTATTACCAATACAAGGAAAAGTGGAGTGAAAGATATTTTTGGAATTTTTTTGCCCTATGTTCGTCCACAGGAAATGATGACATCTGCAGGGAATTTTAATCTATACAAGGAGCTTGGTATACAGGGAGTTGTTCTATATTACAGTGCTATTCCGTTTGATGCATTTAGAGTTTTTGTTGATGAATTATCGCTTGAAGAAGCTCACAATCCGCTTATATACAATAATACAATAACAAATGAAAGAATGCTTGTAATACCTGCATATAATCATGCTGACCTCATTGAAAATGTAAGCATTTATAACTGGGTACAGATGCTTCGCCATGAACAATTACGTGGGAATATAAAAAATGATGTATTGATATGCATAAATAGTGATGCTGATGATTCATACTGGTATGGGTATAAGCTACCTTCATATTTAAAATGGGTGCCCAATACTGGCGGACTATCACAACTCATTGATGATATCGCATCACTTGATTACGTTGAGTTTACTACAATCCATGATTACGTGCAACATCATAAGCCTGTAAAAGAAATTTCATTTGGGCAGGATACTGCTGATGGCAGTTTTAATGGTTATGTATCATGGGCTGAAAAAAAATACTGCAGCGATTACTGGACTGCAGTTGAAAAAGACAGAATGGCTCATGCATTTGTAAAAGCGCTGTATAAATACATCAAGCAACCGATTCCTGAAAAGATACAAGCTGCATTGGGTGAATCGTTTCAAAAACGTATGCGGCTTCTTTCTACAACAAACTTTGGTATGGCAACACCATTTCTAGCAAAAAACCGTGAACACGTTGTGGATGATCTCACTCAACAAATGCAATCAATAACCGATACTGTTATACGTGATTTAAAAGCATATGCACAAAAGATTTGCAGCCAGGATAAAAAAGCACAGGAATTCAGTAACTACGAATATGTTAATTCTGTGTTACTTCTTAAACAAAATGCTGATAATTTTGTGTTCACGATTTCGGGTGAATTGCCTGTTGGTTACGACTATTTCCTGAAATACAATGATACGCCAATACCTGTGTTTGTTTTTTCACAGAATGGAATAAGCCGTTTTTTTGTAAAGGGAGGGATTCCTTCTGATGGTGTGTATCACATTGTTCGCAAACCTCACAGCCAAACTCAGTACACAACACATGCTACTCAACAGCTTCTCAAAAACAGTACAATTGTTATTAAATTCAAGCATGGAATTAATTCAATAGAAGTTAATGGGAAAGAGGTTCTTGATGAATATAGTTTTCTTCCCTGGATACAGTACAATGGTAAAAACTATCGCCCCAAAACAGTAAACATAAAGATAATTAATGATGGCACCAATGGTGTTGCAGCCGTAAAACTGTATGGTACCCTCAACATTCCACAGAATATCACCACAGGTAATTTTGAATACTGCATCTATCTGGTGGAAGGTTTTGACATGATTTTTGTTGATGGAGTAATCACCTATCCTGACACACCTCGCACAAAAATTTTTAAATCAAGCATACCGCAGCTTGCGCGTATCTATGATCCCAGCTGGCAACAGGTTGCTCCATGCCCATTGTATGTGTCAATGCATGCATCTAAGAAAAAGCCTTTTACTGTATTAAAGCGCAATTACCTGGGTGTAGAATCACAGTACACCATAGATTACTTCAAACATTCGCCAAAAAATCTTGATCTTGCTAATGTCAACAATCACATTACAGCAGAGTATGTGGCTGTGACCAATGGTACTGAGTATATTGCTGTTGCAAAGGACAATGCTACGCTTTCAAACTTTGCTTTTTGTCCATTACAGGTGGCGCACAGTTTTTTTTACAGGATTTTCAGTAAGCCTCAACCCGTTTGGAACTTTCTTTGGCAGGCAGTACTATCAGCCAACATGGGGTAAGGGCAGGGGGTTTGAAGCCGCAATCTTAAATGGTGATCAGTATTACTCAGGTGCATGCACTTACAGCGGAACCACTCAGCGTTTTGCATTGGCGATAGTTCATAGTAATAACTCATTGCCTGAAACATTAAAAAGACTGATGATTTCATACGCAAATCAACCATTTGCAATACTCATGCATGAAAAGCAGGAGAAAAAAACTACACCACCATTACAGCCGCCAAAAGGAGTGTTTGCATTATACCGCGATAGCGGTGTATATGTAAATTTTGAAAAAGCTGATGGTGCTGCTTCCTACATCATTCATTGTGGTGATACAAAAGATTCATTGTCTGCACTGTATAAAACAAAAGACACATCGATATTTGTAAAAGAATATTCAAAGGGAAAATCGTTTGTTCAGGGCAATACATACTATGTTGCGGTACAGGCCGTGAGCGCACAGGGAAAACAATCTGAGCTTTCGGCCGTGTATGCCTTTACCGCTAAAGAAATAAAGGAAGACATGGACTTGCCTCTAACGTTGCAGTTAAAAATTATGTTTGATACACTCATTGCAAAACTGCGCTGGTGAAGTTTACTTAACCTTCTGCCACATTACAGGAGCTATCGCCACCTCACCATTTGTTAATGTTGCAACCCATTTCCATCCGCAGGTGGTAATGTACCATGCTTTTGTAGATGGCACATACACCCATTCAGGAGCATGTGAACGCAGCGTTGCTATAAGTGAGTCAGAACGATTTTTGCCTCTGTAAACTCCAAAATCATAGGGATTGTCAGAATAGAACACAAGCGTGTCATTGTAGCTTTCCTTATCAAGCCAAACTTTGAAAAGCAGTAACACACCGTGAATGAATAGTGTATCGTTATTATACGTTAGTGACAGATAATAGCCATCATTATACTTCACCACAAATGGAGATTCCATTGATGCAAATGGTGAATTGCGTTCGCTGCCAAAACTGCTTCTCAGTGCTGTGCGAATGTATTGCCAGTGTACCAGATCAAATGACTGATACACATCAACCTGTGAAAAGAACAGTCCACGAGCAGTTGTGTACAAAAGCCACTGATCACTTGCAACCTGTAAAATCATACAATCGCGGAAAAATTTGTGATACGGAGCTTTCATTACTACAGCATGATTTTCCCAATGAATGCCATCGCGTGAAATCATGTGATGCAATTTATGAGGTGACCAGAACATATGATATACGTTGTTGTGTTTGATCACATGCGGAGCCCACGCCAGGTCGCCAACATCAGCAACAGGTTCATCTTCAGCCATCATGGTATGGGGAAAGTTTTCACTTTTAGCAACCGCAAAATATGTTTCGGCATTGGGATCGCCATCAGTTTTTGAAGTGATACCAATAAGGCGCCAGTTGCGTTTTGCATCCTGAAAAATGGTATGGTCATTTATGTAATAGCCGTGTTTTTCAGGTTTATATAATGGGCGATAGTTACCTGCAATGATTGGTTTGTATATATCTGTCTTTTTGTTGATAGAGTAAGCTTTTGCAGTTCCTACCACAAAACGTTCTCTGGTTTTTTTATTAATCTTTACTACTTTAAACAATCCACCGTTACCCCTATACAGGAAGGAACCAAACTGAGCTGTGCCAATGTGTTCCCGGTTGCCACTCTTTGATTCAATTTCAATAGTATATTCCTCATTATCGGGATCGGCAATCCATCCCAGGTGTACCCAACCATTGCCCAAAACATATTTCACACCATACTGTACCTGACGATCCTGTACCAATTCTTTGGGGACTGAACCATAAAAATCAGTTGAAAGAGGTATATCCACATACATATATATAATAAGTTGTCCTGAAATGAAAAGTAATAGTAACGTGAAGATTATGCGTTTTACAATTTTTTTGTATTTCACACTTTCCCCCCTTAAAATACTAAATGAAAAACGCATGTCATTCTACAGATAGTCCCCATTTTATTGCGATTATATGTTAAGATTCTTCTTCCCATTCCCTGGTATTTAGTTTAGGTTGCATCCCGGGTCCTTTAAAATAAAGATTAACAATACAATAATCCAATTTTTTAATGATATTTCGAAAGATATTTTGCCAATAATTTTTATAAATAGCAAGCATAATAATTATGCTATAGTGATACATTAATGGGCTAATAAACTGCAGCATAGTAATAAAGCGCATTCGATTTTGAGCTAACTATCGCCTACGGGGATGTCGAAAAGGTTGTTTCATGCAACGGTAGCAGCGCTCACTTCAGCAATTTAGTCATATATGACAGCAAGATTGTATCTAAAAGAGCGATTATAAAATTATTTCAGTGATAATCAGTGATTTGATTTAAAGTTATTACAGACTTGATTTGAAGGATATCGTTAGTGGTATAATAAAAAAAATAACTGCATAAGAAAATAAAAAAAATGATATTATACCAAAGATTTTGACAATAAGAAAGCTCATTTAATATCAATAATGATCAGTGTGATATCATCATTGAAAGACTCATTGGGGTAAGCAAAATGTTTTAGTTCTTCTATTATTGCATGTACACATTCACTTGCGGGCTTGTCCTTATATTTTTTAATGAAGTGTTTAAGCTGTTTTTTGCCAAAAAAGGTGCTTTGTGAATTAATTGTTTCAATTATTCCATCAGTAAAAAGAATAAGACGATCACCTGCTTCAATGGGGAATTCATGAAGAGCATAGTTGGGTTCAAGATTTAGACCCATTAATCTTCCTTCTGGTAAAATTTCATATATTGTATCATGCGAGCGTCTGAACCATAAACAAGGCTCATGTCCTGCACGGGATAATTTACATGTCATTGATTCAAAATCAATATATAGATATAGTGCGGTAAGAAAATTATCATCCAGGTTTTTTTTCAATGATGTGTTCAATTTGTGCAACAGGGACACGGGATCATCAACAGCTTGATGGCCGGTATGCATGAGTGACTGTAGCATTGAAGCAATGAGAGCAGCTGGCATGCCGTGTCCCGATACATCGCTGATAAAAATGCCAATGTGATTATCGTCTTTGATATTGAAATTGTAATAATCCCCTCCAACTTTATCCATGGGAATGTAAACATGTGCAATTTCATATTTACCCGAAACAGGAGTTTCCTGTGGTATTAATGTTTGCTGAATCTGGCGCGCCATATCCAACTCTTTTTCAATTTGAGTAACTCGTTTGATGCTTGCTACTGCCTGTTTTAATAGCAGTTGTGTTTTTAACCGTGAGATGATATCATACATATAAAACGGTTTTACTATATAATCATTTGCACCGGCTTCAAAGCTGGCCATCAGGCTTTCCGGTTCTTCAATGGGTGATATCACAATTATTGGCAATTCAGCAATAGTGTATGTGGTACGTATCTTTCGGATTACTTCCAGTGTATTTGTTCTTGGCAGCATAATATCGAGAAGCATGGCGTCAGGAAGCATGCCTGAATCAAGAATGCCCAATACTTCCTGTCCATTATATGCTTTCAATACCTGATATCCGTTCAGCACAAGATTGTTATCAATGCTTTGTAGTAATACAGGGTCACTATCTGCCACTAGAATACGGGCAATTTGCTGAGTGGATGGTATTGACGTTTTATCAATGTTTTCTATATATGGCATAGATACAAGATCGATAAAGTGATTATCCACAACGGGGGTTTCTTTATGATAAGCATGTACATCCTGTGCAGGGGAAAAATCTGCACATTGTAAAGAAAAAGACAGCGTTGTTCCTGTATCAGGATTTGTATCAATTGCTATAGTAGTGCCGTGGAGCTCAATGAGTTGTTTTGCAATAGTTAATTCAATACCGGTTAAGAAAGAATTTTTAGGTGTTTTCTGGTTAGGATATATATCCTGGTGAATAATTGTGTCAAAGATATATGGGAGCACCCCTTTACCATCTTCATGAATGGCGATAGTAATTTTTGAAGGGTCATTTGTTTGTATTGCTGAATGTAATGTGATAGTTCCATTAGAAGTTAATTTGATACTATTGTATAAGATGTTGAATAGTGCCTGTGGAAGCCTATCTTTATCCGCCAACACAAGCGGCAAGTTTACAGGAATATTATTATTTATAGTAATGGAATTTGACAGTGGCAGTTTCTGTATAATATCAATTACGACATCAATCATTGATTTAAGATCAACAGCTGTAAGCGACAATTGTGTGGTATTATATTTTAACTGTGAGTAATCAAGGAAGTTGTGAATTAAGCGTGACAGTCGTTTGCTGCTTGACAGAATAAGTTGCAGATTATTTATTATTTTTTGGTTTAGTTCACCTGCTATTCCACCTAAAAGAGATTCGGTTATGCCAATAATACTTGAAAGTGGAGTTCGGAGCTGACTTGATGTTGCATTGATGAGGTCATCTTTAAAAGTGCTCATCTGGTGTAAATTTTGTATAAGCAATTCTTGTGTTTCGCGCAAAGCTTTTTCTTTTTCAATGATGATAGATTGCTGCCGTGAATGTTCCTGTTGTATGATATAATACTGGTCTGCCATAGCTATCGATAAAAAGAATATAACCAGTATGGATCCAAGTTCAACACTGTAAAGTGTTATAGCATTGCTGGGTAGCAATCCAAATCCTCGTAATGCAAAGATTAAAACACCAATAAAGAAAAATATCCAGCCCGTGATAAAAAATCGAGCAGATCTGTATCCTGTGTACAGGGAGTACATACCTGCTATAAAATTAGCAAATGACCATAGTATTCCAAATATGGCAAAAAGTTGTATCATGCAGCTCATATCAAGGAAGGGTAATAGCGCAAGGAACACCAGTGAAATCCCAATAATTCCCTGTAGGATTTTATTGATTTTTGGTAGTTGAGTGCGGGTTTTTAAAAAGAACATTGTAAACAATGTAGAAAATATGAACACAAGTGACCCTGTACCCATATAGAGTGGCAATAAATATTTGATGGGAAAACGCGGAATTATCTCAAAGAAAATGCCATTTTGAATTGAAACAAACAAACCAAATCCAATAATATACATTGAATAAAAAATGCTATTATATGACCGTATTATAAAGTAATAAAAGAGGTTAAAGAAGAACATAATAAAGATTATGCCTAAATAGATTCCATTTATATGCATTCTGAAACTGGATGTTTTATTTATATAGTTTATATTGCATATTGACAAAGGGAAGCGCATTGTGGTTCGGGTTTTTAATTTGATATAGTATTCATCATTTTGGTTTTTACCAGGATTAAGTTCAAATATACGTCCCGTATATAAAATATCAGTTGTATTCAATTGTTGTTGTTGAGATATTTCTGCAAGTTTTTGCAACCGGCCACTCTTTTTTCTATACAGGGTTACATTTTCAATGAGGGGGTAATCAAGGAGCAGGTACCATGTGGTGGGCGATGAAGAAATATCCTTAACGTTAAAACGAATCCAGAATGTGCTTTTTGTAAAACCGTAGTTTATCTTTTTATGTACTTTTTTAAACCTGGATTGGATTTGCTGTTGTACTATGTCTTTGGGTTGTAAACGGTTGGTTGTATCTTCAAGGTAGTACAGATAGTCGGTCATATCAATTTTATTGGTTGTATCTTGAAGAAGTATCATCTCAGGAGTGTTATCCGGAGGTATAGCTGTAAATATCAGATACTGTATAAAAAATAATGTACCGAGCATAAATAGCTAAATTATATTAAAATTTAATTGCAAAAACAAATAGTATGGTGTATAAAAATTATCACCACGCTATTAATTTCGGTAATAAGTAATATCTTTACAGAGTATATCACAACAATATTTTTTTGCATTTAAAATTGCAACTTACCGTGCTAAATTAATAGGACAACATATTAGATTAGGTAATACATTTCATCAGTATACAAAATTCTCTTAGAAAAAATATTGAAATTTTCCTTATGTATTTATAACTGACGAGTGGTGATTATAGCCAATACATTTTTTAGAATTAGAAAGGAAACACAATGGGAAAACTGCTGAGTACATTAATTGTTCCAGAACAGGTAAAAGCGTTATTACAGGTTACAAATGTAACGGTGGCACATACAGTTGATGATTTATTTGAGTTATCACTCAAATTTGGGAATGATGGTGTTCAGAAAGTTGTATATGATGTGCCAGGCAAAGGGGAATACTGTGAGGCCGTTGTTTATAAGGTAAAAAATGGGATAGCTGTTAATTATACTGAAGCATACATGTGCAGACGTGATCCTGATAGCATGGTTATTGGAGATGACCTGCCAACTGATAAGATAACCTATACACAAAGATTTGGGAAAGATTTTAATGAACTTAAAAAAGAAACATTTGATTGGTTACAAAAGCAGGACTTAGCAGTGTTTTTCTTCAAAGCAGGGCAACTTGATGGGTGTTATGGTATGGCAATAGCACCTGCAAATGCTGGTTTCTTTTGTTTAGGCCTGGGGATATTACAGGGAATCATTGATTCAAGACAAATTGAAGGCACCATACATGTTAAATGTATACTCTATATAGCACCTGTTTTCAGGCATACCCATTTCAATGGGAAACAGATAGTTGTTCACTATAGGAGTGAAAATCTGCATGAAATATACAGTTATAATCTGTATCCCGGGCCAAGTGCAAAGAAAGGTGTATATTCATCGTTGCTTGATTTTGGCGAGAAGGAAGGTTGGGTAACAAATCACTGTGCTGTGGTGCAGGTTATTACCCCGTATGGCAATAAGACAACCATAATGCATGAAGGTGCCAGTGGAAGTGGTAAAAGTGAAACCAATGAACATATTCATCGAGATGTGGATGGTACCATAAAGCTTGGTGTGAATATTGTAACTGGCGAAGTATTATCACTGGTACTGCCACGGGGGTGTTTTTTGCGGCCAGTTGTTGATGATATGGGATTATGCCATCCATCATTTCAAAAAGATGATGGTTATTTATACCTTAAAGATGCTGAAGCAGGATGGTTTATACGGGTTAATCATATTGAACAGTATGGCACTGATCCTGATATTGAATCGCTTTCAATACATCCAAAGGTGCCATTAATGTTTTTGAATATAGATGCGCAGCCATTCAGTACTGCTTTATTATGGGAACACATTGAAGATGAGCCGGGTAAATCATGTCCCAATCCTCGTTTTCTGGTTCCACGCAATGCATTGCCGGACATTGTTAATAAACCTGTTCAGGTTCATATAAGAAGTTTTGGTGTCAGGACTCCTCCTTCAACAAAAGAAAAACCTGATTATGGAATAATAGGTTTATTCCATATATTGCCACCGGCAATAGCCTGGTTGTGGAGGCTTGTGTCACCTCGTGGCCATGATAATCCAAGTATTGTAAAAACTGGAGGGCTTGAATCCGAAGGGGTTGGTTCTTTCTGGCCTTTTGCAACTGGTAAAAAAGTTAATTTTGCAAATTTGCTCCTTGAGCAGATAATTGCCAGTCCAAAGGTAAAATATGTGCTGGCACCCAATCAGTATATTGGTGCCTGGCAAGTTGGATTTAACCCACAATGGATTATGCGTGAATATTTAGCAAGAAGAGGTGGTGTAAAATTTTTTGCTGATGAATTGTCTAAATCACGTTGTTCATTGTTGGGATTTTCATTAAATAAGCTTGTTGTAGAAGGAGTAGAAATTGAGAAGTTTCTTTTAAGGCCTGATCTTCAAAGTGAAGTTGGTGAAGATGCGTATGACAGGGGAGCTCAGATACTGGTTGATTTTTTCAAGAAGGAACTTATGGATTACTACAATGATCCCAATCTTCTTCCCTTAGGCAAACAGATCATTGAGTGTTTTTTGTCTGATGGAACAATTGAAGAGTATATGCAGCTCATCAAAGATGAAGGTTTAATAATGGAAGATTAAATGGCATTGCAAAAATATCCTTCATTATTTCTTGATAGAGATGGCACACTCATAAAGGATGTGGGGTATATAAGTAATCCCGGGCGTGTAGTTTTTTATACATGTACGTTTGATGCTTTGAAGGAAGCGCAGCAGTTTTTCAGGCTGTTTATCATAACCAACCAGCCTGGTATTGCAAAAGGAATTGTAACCTTAGATGAGGCTATTACAGTAAATACGTATATTCAAAGCGTTTTTGCTGATAAAGGCATTACAATTGAATCCATATATATGTGCCCGCATTCAAAAGAAGATAACTGTCATTGCAGAAAACCAAAGACCTATTTTGTTGATCAAGCTGTAGCGCACTATAATCTGGATGTACAACATTCTTTTGTTATTGGTGATCATCCATCTGATATACTGCTTGCAAAAAATGCTGGGATGCAGGGTATATATGTGTTGACAGGGCATGGCAAAAAGCATAAAAAAGAAATTGATAATTGTGTGATAGTTAAAAAGAATTTACAGTATGCAGTAGATTATATACTAAAAAGAGTACAATTATGAAAAAGCCCTTTTTTGAAAAACCAGCCCGTATCTTTGCACACAGGGGATATTCAAAAGAATATCCAGAAAACACAGCACTGGCGTTTGAAAAAGCAATTGCGTTAGGAGCAGATGTCATTGAAACAGATGCGCACCTTACCCGGGATGGACATGTGGTGATAGTTCATGATGAGGAACTATCGCACATAACTGATGGTAAAGGAAATGTTGGCCAGTTAACATTACACGAGATAAAACAATTAGATGCGGCATATCATTTCAGCTTGGATGGAGAAACTTACCCATACCGCGGCAAAGGTATTACTATTATGACACTGGAAGAGATGCTGGATGCTTTTCCTGAACAGCGCTTTAACGTTGACCTGAAAGATAATACCATAGTGCTGGCAGAAAAATTTTGTGATATAGTTCTTAGCCATAAATCTGAACACAGGGTTCTGGGTGCATCGCAGCATGGTAAAAATTTACAATATGTACGTAAAAGAATCCCAACCATGGCAACATCATTTGGGTTATGGGGTGTATTGGGGTTTTATTTTTTATTCAGGTCAGGACTTTTGGGGCTTTTCAAACATTTTCCTGGTGATGCACTGCAAATACCGGAATACATTGGGCCTTCACATCTGGCAAATGGGGCACTGATACGTATGGCACATGAGCGTGGAATACAGGTTGATGTGTGGACGGTAAATCAAGAACGAGATATGCGGAGACTGCTTGATGTCAACGTTGACGGTATAGTAACCGACGATGTACCACTGCTTCAAAAAGTACTTCAGGATTATCCATTGAAGTAGAAGTATATTTTATTCATAACCTGTTGTGTCTGGTTATGATAAATTTTTAAATTTGATCTTTTCTAAAAATAATTAATGCCAAAGAAAGTATCCACGTTTCTTCATTGAGATATTGTAATAATAGAAGACTCAATCGCATTGTAAAACTATTATCCATTGACATTTTCAATGGTTATTTTTATAATAAAAGTGTACATTACGTAATTCACACTATTATTGTATGTTGACACTAATAGTATTGTAATTTACGTTAATTAATTTCTTATAAATAGTAATAGGGTATTTAGATTATTATTTATAAAATTTAATATGTGACGCTATTTTGTTATTGGGATAAAAGCAATATGAAATAAGATGTTCGCTGGTTGCAAAGATTAGAAAACTTTGAAAAAGCAATCAATCAATTAAAAGCAGCAGTGGTTCAATATAATGAAAAAGGATTAAATGAGCTTGAAAAACAGGGTATGTTCAGGCATTTGAGTACACATTTGAACTGGCATGGAATTTAATCAGAGACTATTTCCTATACCAGGGAATACATGACATACAGGGTTCAAGAGATGCTGTTAAAATGGCATTTAAATTTTGAATTATTGAAAATGGCGGTATCTGGATGGAAATTATAAAAACAAGAAATTTAACAGCACATACATATAATCAGATGATTGTAGACTCAATTGTTTCACAGATTATAAAATCATACTATGCTGAATTAGAAAAGCTATTTAAAAGATTTATGGAGATAAAAATGAATGATTAAAAATACATTTGGCATTGAAGATACAATTATTAACAGTCTGAGAGAAATATTCTTACAATATCCTGAAATAGAAAAAGTGCTTATATATGGTTCCCGAGCAAAAGGATCTTATTCAAAAGGATCAGATATAGATATAGTTATAATTGCACCACAAATGGATTTTTCACACTATTTAAGACTTTATGCGCAATTAGATGAATTGGAAATACCCTATACACTTGATGTAACAAAATATGAACTGATAGGAGAAAATATAAAGTCTCACATACAGAGAGTGGGTGTTGAAATATATAAACACAATCACAAATAAAATTTTATTGACACAAAGTATTGATTTATTACTTTGACAAAATCATTTGCTGTGATATATTTCTTTCCATACAATTTTTATTTATTTCGGGGCGTGGCTCAGTCCGGCTAGAGCGCGTGGTTTGGGACCATGAGGTCGGAGGTTCAAATCCTCTCGCCCCGAATTTTAACGCGCCAGTAGCTCAGCAGGATAGAGCAACGGCCTTCTAAGCCGTGGGTCACAGGTTCGAGTCCTGTCTGGCGTGCATTCCTTCCTGAATATAAAAATCTAATTCATGTCAATATGAATCCAGTATTTATTATATCTATTGAAAATATTCACCCAATGATAGTTTTTTCAACAACTATCGATATAAATAATTAATGAAGGATTAAGTAGCGTTGTTTATAAAAATATATTTACCTATTCCATTTTTGCCAGGAGTTTCTACATTATATATAATTATTTAATTATAAAAATCGTCTCAAAAAAAAATTAATATATTTATAATTTTTTGTTGGCGAATATTATAGAATTATATAAATTATTAAAATACCGTTTTTTCAATATATTTATTTTATTTATTACATAATACTTATTATTCAGGAGGATGTATGAGCAGTAAACAGATTACGTATATTGTAACTCATGCTGATGATGATCCCGAAATGGCTTCCATTCCGTTTGTTCTTGCAAACACAGCAGTAGCAATGGATGTAACACCGGTTATCATTTTGCAGGGTAAAGCTGTCATGCTTGCAATGAAAGGATACGCTGAGCACATCCATTTTGAAGGATTCAATCCACTAATGGATATGATCAAATCATATATTGAAGCAGGCAATAAACTTCTTGTTTGCACACCGTGCATGAATAAAAGAAAAATTAAAGTAGAAGATTTAATTGAAGGTGCTGAAGCTATTGGTGGTGCAAAAGTAAATGAGATTGTCCTTGGAAGTGATGCGGTCTTGACCTACTAAATGAAAATTATTGATGCTTAATTAAAATTTGTGGGCAACCTTTAATTTCCTTATCAAGGAATTCAATAACACTGTATAATATATCAATAGTTGCCTGTACAACTTCTGGTTCAATGTGCTCTGTAGTATCATTCATGGTGTGGTACACACTATCCTGCTTTTCAACTTCAGTGGGAAGTGCTATGAGCGTTGTTCCAATGGCACCAGCTTGTGCCAGTGGTGCAGCATCGGTGGCACCGGTTCCCGGATACATGGCAAATAGTGTGGCAGTGTGCCCTTTGCTATGAGCTATAGTTACACATTGTTTTGCAAATTCGTTTGAAAGCTTGACAAAGCCATTAACATCGCTGGTCAAAAATTTGATGAGCTCTGGTTTATAAAGGCTATCCATATTAAAATGGTATGTTGGCATGCTGCTAATACACTCACGGTATGCTTTTGCAAAAGCTTTTGAACCTTTAAGTCCACTTTCTTCTCCATCAAAGCTTACAAAGATTAAACGGGTATAGTCTGGGCGATAGTTACTGAAGATTTTTGCCATCACTGTGGTAATAGCACTTGCTATTAAGTTATCGCCAGCACCTGGCGTAGCATTTTTGCTTTTGAAAAAAAGCATCTGCATGTTGGCAATACCAAGCAGTACAATGATTACCATGAAGACAATGTGTGCAGTGTGTGATTGAAACCAGTAAGAATTTACTACAATTAACCATCCAATAACAAGCGATAGTACCATGGAAAGAATGATTGATGCAACACGTATACGGTACAGGCGCGGTGTGGTGCGCATATAACGGAATTCGTATGCACTATCGTGATGACCGCTAATAATGATTTGCTGACGCACTTCTTTTTTAGGATTGATAATGCCAATAGCATTGTAGCCTTTTTTTGGTTTGTATAAAAAATCAAAGGTGCCTTTATAAAAAATAAATTGATGTGATGCAATGATATTTGCAACAGTAAATCCAAGTGCAGCTATACCATAGTAGTGCAGTAATAAAAAAATGAGTGAAGTAATGTATATCCATGGCACAAGCGTTAAGAAACCTAAAAAAGCAGCAGGATGCGTAATGAATGATTGAAGTTGTGAAGTGTCACAATACGCTTTATACAGTTTATGGAATACACGTGCAGTTACATGTGAATCATCAGAGCATGAAGGTCGAGGTCCTATATTGTTTATGATTGTATCAACAACGGTGAATGCATAGTTTGACGCCTTGTTACGTGTTTTAGTATTCATGCCATTTTTTCCTTCATGGATTATATATGCAATAGTGTTATATTGTAATTGTATCTGATACATCCCACTCCATTAACAGTAACTATCGCCCATACTTTTATTAGTAGCTAACTGATGGTGAGTGGTTACAATAGTATACTCTTCAAGAACTTTTTGTAAATGTAAAAAAAATCAGGTAAGAAATTTTTTTTGATTTAATTTGACTATTTGGCTATATTACCAAATAAGCAAAATTAAAATTATTCTATAAGGTATGAGTATGGATCCATTAGTAAAGCAAAAGTATGAAACACGTGCTGCTATCATGAAAGCGCTGGCGCATCCAAGCAGGCTCATGATGGTAGAGGAGCTTGAGAAAGGACCTCGATGCGTATGTGAGCTTCAAGAGCTTGTTGGTGCTGACATGTCAACGGTGTCCAAACACTTAGCAGTGATGAAAAATGCAGGGCTGGTGTATGATGTAAAACAGGGTACCACCGTATATTATCACCTTAAGACTTCCTGTGTTCTTGACTTTATTGCGTGTGTTGATAGGGTTATTGAACACAATGTGGCACATCAGGTTAAGATTGCTCGCTGCTGTGTTCGGAGTGTACGGCATTCATAGAATTACCATTCATGTACGCTACAAATATTATGACAGTTTAATTTATGTAACATACAATATAGAAGGAGATGTATTTATGGATTGGAAGAGTGAATTAAAAAAGTTGCTGTATATTGTTGCAGCATTTCTTATTTTTTACTATCTGCCAATTGGCAATCCGCGTTTTGACAATGCTGTGTTTGAAGCGTTGCATCTGACAAAGTGGTATGCACAGGAACATGTTCTTTTGTGCCTGGTGCCTGCGTTTTTTATTGCAGGAGCTATCGCTGCATTTGTAAGCCAGAATAGTGTTATGAAATATTTAGGGCCTACTGCGCCAAAATTACTGGCCTATGGTGTGGCATCGGTTTCCGGTACAATACTTGCAGTGTGTTCATGTACGGTGTTGCCACTTTTTGCAGGTATCTATACCATGGGAGCAGGACTGGGACCTGCAACAGCCTTTTTATATTCAGGGCCTGCGATCAATGTTCTGGCAATTATTTTAACTGCCCGTGTCCTGGGACTTGAAATTGGTGTTGCACGGGCTGTAGGTGCAATTTTATTCAGTGTTGTTATTGGTGCATTGATGTACCTGATATTCAGGAAAGAGGAAATAGAAAAAGCCAATGCCATGATGAATATGCCTGAGCCTGAAACTCCGCGTCCACTGTGGCAAACGGTAGTCTATTTCTTTTTGATGGTGGCAATACTTGTATTTGCAAACTGGGGAAAGCCTGCAACAAATGAAGGTATATGGTATACTATTTTTTCATATAAATGGGAAATCACCGGCATATCATCGTTGTTATTTGGGCTAACGCTTGGTGCATGGTTTGGTGTTAAATGGTGGAAGGTTCTGGTTTCTATCATAGTCGTTGGTGTTTTGGGATTTCTTTTTCAGCATGAGCCCATGATACCATTTGCTGCAGGAGTTGTTGCACTGACACTTATTACTGCAACTGAAAAAGGTGAAATGACCACCTGGCTTGAGCAGACATGGTCATTTTCAAAACAGATACTGCCGCTTCTTTTAGGTGGTGTACTTGTTGCTGGATTTTTGTTGGGTCGTCCAGGACATGAGGGAATCATCCCGTCAGAGTGGGTAAGTGTTGCTGTTGGTGGTAATTCTGTATTTGCAAACTTCTTCTCTTCACTGGTTGGTGCATTCATGTATTTTGCCACACTCACCGAGGTTCCTATTTTACAGGGATTACTTGGCAGTGGCATGGGATATGGTCCTGCACTTGCGCTTCTATTAGCAGGTCCAGCGTTATCGCTTCCCAATATGCTTGTAATACGCAGTGTCATTGGTACAAAAAAGACTGTTATTTATGTGTCGCTGGTTGTGATCATGGCAACGATCACGGGTCTTATTTTTGGAATGTTATATCAATAAGGGGAAATTGATGATGAAGAAAATTACAATAGCATTGATTATATGTGCGATAGTTATCGGTAAAGGCTTTGCAGAGGAAAGCAAGCCGCTGGTAAATATTTCGGGTGTTGGTTATTTTGACTGGAAGAAGGATATACAGAAATCAGATGGAACAGAAAGCGAAAATACATTTGAACTCAACCGTGTGTATCTCAACTTCACAAAGCAGTTTGATGAAATATGGAGCATGCGAGTAACTACTGACATTGGCCAGGTAGAAAGTGAAAGTACAAAACCATATCAGGAAGACGCTGCGACCACTTCAAAAGTGAAATCAAAAACCAACAATTATACAGTGTATCTTAAATTTGCGTATATTCAGGCAGCACAGCAGTATGAACACCTAACGTATACGCTGCAGTTTGGTATGGTTGGCACACCACTTCTTAACTACATTGATGGCCAGAGCGATTACCGTTGGATACAGCAGAACTATTTTGATAATTCAAAGGATCTGCTGCAAACTACGGTTGATTATTCGGCTGATGCTGGGGTCAGAGCCGATGTTTCTTTATTCAAGGTGGTTACCATAACAGGAGCTATCACCAATGGTGAAGGATTTAAGCATGTCAGTGAAACTGATGATGGTAAAGCATACTATGGCATGCTTACCGTTAATCCGTTTAAACATTTCAGCCTTATAGCATTCAATAGATACTGTATAACCAATGATAATGACAGATCAGATAACTATACCAACGATACTGCGTTTGGTGCATTCTATACACAGGATGTTGTAAAGGCTGGTGTTGTATATGCACTTCCTGTTGAG
>Ga0067045_1003897_pt1 | contig 18062 bp, 17 predicted proteins | sample TerdegcTABiofilm_FD_59184 | JGI IMG/M metagenome (GOLD analysis project Ga0067045, IMG submission 59184) | Combined Assembly of (Gp0054472, Gp0054536) Wastewater bioreactor microbial communities from Singapore -Terephthalate degrading... | reverse complement strand
TAATCACGTCACCTCGTTGGTGATAGAATCGTTTTGACAAAAGCATTCTATCTTCTTGATCTCTCAAGAACAACGAGGTTTTTCACTTTTTTTGACCCGCGATCTAGGGTGAAGCACGGTAGGCATTCACTCTTGAGCGGGAGGAGAGGATCGATTAGCAGAAATCATTGACGATTTTGTTCTGTCCGCCGCGCATAAGTGAATGCTTACGAAGCATGACAAATACGCTCTCACGGACATGACAAAGGCCCGGGCGGGATTCAAACCCGCCCGCTCTCTACACGAGGTTTTACCCCACGCGTGGTGCTTAACGCGTGATTTCGTAGCACCGGCGTCTTGCTGGTGATCCTTCTTTGACGCGGGGACATACCGGCCAGACAATGGCGCGATGGGGGATCTGCGCAGGAAATCCCGGAGGTGGTTGAGGGAAAGAATCCCCAGGGTGCACCGATTCACGCAGAAGGGGGTGGGGATAGGTTTTGACTTGAGGGTGGGTCGGAAACCCGCACTCTCCCGAACACCGCTCTCGCTGCCACTCTCAACGCGTACCCATGTACATCCCGCTGTGGTCTGCCCTCTGTCCCCTTTCCTAGGCAACAATCCAGGAGAACAGGCGTCTCGCCCGTTGATTGAGAACGATGGCAGGCAAGATGAGACAGTCTCACAATCCGGGAATGGGCCTTAATAGGCGGGCATTCCTCTAGAGGCGGTTCGTGGACCGCCCAGAATCAGGGCGCTTCTCGCAGCGCCCCTACCGACACGTCCCCATCCAAAACGGTTGTCAGACAGTTTCACGTGCCAGACTCCCAAAAGGCCGCAAGCACAACTTCCCACGTCGTCGTCCTGGCGACTGACGGGTCCCTTCGCCCCCGAGAATGACGAAGCCGATATATCTCCAAATTTGCGTACAACGGTACTCAGTTAGCACCGGTTGCGAGAGGATTATCTTGATTTTTTGGCAACTAGCTGATATGGTACGATATTCCCTTTTTTTTTGATAGGAGGTTCCTTCAATGCGTTTCCTTCCAGGGATTCTCGTCCCAGTTATCGCAGCCTTTCTTCTGGCCCCCGTTGCGGCAACAGCGAACGGAGCGGCCAGGGGAGTCAAGCCGATCCGCACAACCGTGATTACGAATTACGATGTGAAAAACAAATGTACCGTCGTTTGCAAGGGGCGCAAGCCCGTCCTCGAGTACGTGGAGGACGGTTTGGCCTATGCTCTTGACATTCCACTGGCAATCCTGAGCCCCATTACCTGTCCCCTTGTTGCTCCCATCCTCCATGGGATCGACTCGGACAGCGACAGGGTCTATTCGAGTAAAGCACGGCGGAGATGACGTCGGATTATCCTGTACATCCAGTTGAGCGCCTTTCCCAAGAGGAAAAGTACAGGATCTATTACAGCAGAGTGGTGGACCTCGCCGTGTATTCGGGGCTTCTGACTCCCGATCCCAACAGTGAGATTGGCCACTTTGCTTTTTCCCGGTACTATGAGGAAGGGAAGGCCCTGGACCAGGCCCTTGGAAAGGCTCTGCGCGAGTTTGAACAGAAGTATCCGGAGCTGGTTCTCCAGCGCCGGACCCGCCAGACTCTTGAGCACGGTCCGGCCATCGACGAATATTTGGCTTCGGACAACGTGGAGAAATTCAAGGATCTGGTGAGAGTTGGGGCGTCGTATCGCGTCTGGCCCGTAGGGACTTCCTTTGCGCTGACCTATCCATGGGACGTTGCGGGTCGGGGAAGACGCGTTGGGTTCAGAGAGGACCTGACGCCGTTCATGAAAAGAAGGATCATCGAAATCCTTAGGAAAGCTGGAAAGCTAAGGAATCCCAACCTGTTTTCGGATCTTCCTCAAAAAGGGAGCCCGTAGGGGCTGTGAGAGATCGGTGCCACGACCGAGGAGGCCGGCGTTGGAAATCAGAGACCTGCTGAGCACCGCTCTAAAGAAGCGGGTCGTAAGGCAAAGCGCAAACTGGGGGATATACCGCCACACATTGAGCATACGTGGCATTCACAGTAGTCGAAAGCCGATGAGCCTTCGGTCGACGTGTGGTCATAATAGGGATTGAGATATCCTATCCGTGCTTAGGGAGTTCCCAGCTTACGGCCAGCACGATGGTCGGGCGCTGCCGTTGCTTTCACGCTGTCGCTAATGACTCGGTTTGATAATCAGCTTCCGACCTATCCTTAATGCGCTCCACCATAGGTCATTTCAAAATCGAGCACTTCTCGTCTCCCACTTGTCCCTTGAGGTAATTCTCCACCTCGTTCAGAGGAATCTCCTTTGCTTTCACGCTCACTTCCCACTCTCTTGTGGTGGGGTTCCATGCGTAGTTTTGGATAGCTGCCGTTTTCTTGGTCTTCTTGATAAAAAGATCAAGGTACCATCCTCCAAACATCTTTGAAAAGCAGGTCTTGATGTGCAGGACCTCGGGAATGCCCTTGGCAAACTCGAGAGCAGCTTTATTAACCTCTTCCCGCTCGAGAGACTCTCCCGGAGTTGCCGGAGGGGCGGGCTTACCGAGGCCCGGCTGCTGAGAAGGGCCGGTCGCCAAAGGCGGACGAGGCTTTTCAATCTGGGAGACTGGAGGTAGCGGCTGGCTTGGCTCTGTGCCCGTCGCCGGTGCGGACTGCTCTGCCGGACCTTGGTCCGGAGGAGCGTCGAGTTTCGCTGACTTCAGTGCCGGCGCGCACCCGACGGCCAGCGTAGCTGCGATCGCTATCAGGAAAATCGAGAATCTGGAAATGGTTTTCATGGGTTGGGCTCGACATTGTCCGCTGCGCTATGACGAAGACACAATAGCACTAAATGAGCGAATTTACAAGCACGATGGCTGTTGGAGCCTCGCAATGCATGATCGTGCTTGCGGCTCCTCGCTCATGCGGTCAGAATATTGACCCCTCGCCGGAGCCTCAATGTGATATATAGGATGCATGGCAGCCAAAAAGTCTAAAACTCTTGTGGCGCTCGTGGGAAGGCCCAATGTCGGAAAATCAACCATGTTCAACGTGTTGGTCGGCGCGCGGCTGGCCATCGTCGAGAACACCCCGGGCCTGACCAGAGATCGTCACTACGCGGAAGTCACCGTGAGAGACAAGGTCTTTACGGTGGTCGATACCGGCGGGTTCGAACCTACCACCGACGACGTCATTCTTTCTCAAATGCGGACGCAAACGAGGGTGGCCATTGAGCAAGCGGACGTGATCGTCTTTATGGGAGACGGCAAGGTTGGCGTTACGCCTTCCGACCATGAAATTGTTCGATCGCTTCAGCAAACGAACAAAACGATATTCTACGTAGTCAATAAGATAGACTCGGAAAAACAGGAGGATTTGGCGGTTGACTTCTACGCCATCGGAATAGATCCGATCTTTCCGGTGAGCGCCATGACTGGCTACGGCATGGGCGATTTTCTGGACGCTCTCACCCAGCACATCCCCGACGATCAACAGGTGTCTAAAGCGGACGCGGCCGTCGAGATGGCGAAAGTAGCCGTGGTGGGCCGGCCCAATGTGGGCAAATCGACTCTCATCAACCTCCTGCTTGGGGAAGAGCGACTGGTGGCAAATCCGGAGCCGGGCACGACGAGAGATCCCATTGATACCATAGTCAAGCACTACGGGCGGCAGTATCTCTTTATTGATACAGCCGGTGTAAGGCGGAGGTCGAAAATTGTGGACAGGGTGGAGAAATATAGTGTCATCAAGGCGTTCCGTAGTATCGATCGAGCCGATATTGTGATCGTGCTCCTGGACGCAGTGGAAGGCGTCACCGACCAGGATGCTCGAATAGCCGGGTACGCGTACGAGAAGGGCCGTGGAGTGATACTGGCGCTGAACAAGTGGGATCTCGTGCCCAAAGATAGCCGGACTGCTCACGGCCATACCATCAGGGTCCGGGAAACCTTACGTTATCTGGATCACGCGCCCGTCATAACGATTTCAGCGCTGCAGGGCACCCGTGCTCCCAAGCTGTTCGGGCTCATCGAGGACCTGTACGCACGGTACACAAAGAGGGTCCCCACTGCAGAGCTCAACAAATTCATGGATGGGGTGATTGAAAGTAACCCTCCGGGCATGCACCGGAAAACGAAGAGAATCAAAATCTACTATGCTTCCCAGGTGAGGACAAAACCTGCGACCTTTGCGTTTTTTGCCAACTATCCTGAATCGATACATTTCTCTTACAAGCGATTTCTCGAGAACCGACTTCGGGAAGCATTTGATTTTGGTGGAGCGCCGATTAGGCTCTTGTTCAGGAAGCGTCAGAGCAGATCGGCGGATCAGGGAAGCCGTTCACGGTTCCACTGACGATTTCCGCCGGGTGCGATAGAGTGATATGAGAAGAGATGATTCCTCCCGCTGGTAAGATAGTTCGATTCAACGATATCCAGGAGCGCGTAAGATCCTATTATCCCGATGCGGATCTGGATCTGATACGTGCTGCGTACATTTACTCTGCACAGGTTCATCAAGGTCAGACACGTCGATCGGGCGAGCCCTACCTCGTGCATCCCATGGCAGTGGCCGATATCCTCGCTCATATGCGACTGGATGAGGCTTCTGTTGCGACGGGCTTTCTGCATGATACTGTGGAAGATACCCTTTCCACCATAGAGGACATTGAGCATTTCTTCGGCCAGGAGATCGCCTCTCTTGTGGACGGTGTCACCAAGATCAGCAAGATGGAGTTCCAGTCAAAGGAAGATCGGCAGGCTGAGAGCTTCCGGAAAATGATTCTCGCTGTGAGCAAGGATATACGAGTGCTGCTCGTAAAGCTTGCCGACCGGCTCCACAACATGAGGACGCTCGATTCCATGCCCGCCGAGGCTCAGCAACGAATAGCAAGAGAAACACTAGAGATCTACGCTGCACTGGCGTCTCGGCTGGGAATATACTGGCTGCGGACCGAGCTGGAAGATCTCTCCTTCAAGTATCTGGAGCCCGAGACCTACCGGTCAATACAGGTCAAGTTGGAAGAGTCCCTTGAGCGATCAAGAGATTACGTCAACAACGTGCTCAAGATAATTCGAGAGACTCTCGAACGGTACAATATGAAGGCGGTCACGAAATGGCGCCACAAGGAGATCTACAGCATTCATCGCAAAATGCAGTTGCAGAACCTGGAGTTCGATCAGATACACGACATTACCGCGTTTCGCATCATCTTGGATGACATTAGCGAGTGCTACGCAGTTCTCGGACTCGTTCATCAGTTGTGGCGACCCGTCCCGGGCAGGTTCAAGGACTACATTGCCATGCCGAAAGGGAACGGATATCAGTCTCTTCACACCACGGTGATCGGACCGGAAGGAATGCGCATAGAGATCCAGATCCGCACCCAAGAAATGGACCTGATTGCTGAGGAGGGCATCGCTGCGCATTGGTCATACAAGGAGGGGAAGGCGATCGAAGCCAAAGATGCTCAGGTCGTGTCGTGGCTTCGTCAAATGATGGAGTGGCAGCAGGATCTGGAGGATCCTCGGGAATTCCTCGAGAATGTCCGTGTTGACCTGTATCCCGACGAGGTATACGTCTTCACCCCGAAAGGCGAGGTGAAGGAATTCCCCAAGGGTTCCACTCCGCTGGACTTTGCCTATTCCATCCACTCGGAGGTGGGTAATACATGCGTTGGGGCTCGGGTCAACGGCAAGATGGTCAGCCTGAAGCATCAGCTCCAGACCGGTGATACTGTCGAGATAGTCACGTCGGCCCACCAGAAACCCAGCAAGGATTGGCTCAAATATGTTAAGACCGGCCGCGCGAGAACCAAAATTCGGCATTATGTCCTGTCCGAAGAGCGGGAGCGATCGCTCCAGATCGGGATGGAAAGCGCGGAGAGGGAGCTCAAGAAATGGCACATAGACATTAACGCTGCGGAAAGATCGGGAGACCTCCTTGCCATCGCGAAGGACTACGGCTTTAAAACCGAGTCGGATCTCTACGCTGCCATCGGGTACGGTCGGATTTCACCCAAGGTATTGGTCACTAAGCTTGTCCCGGCCCATGAACGGGAGAAAGCTAAAGCAGCCCTGTCCGACGAAAAACAAGTTCAGAGCAATCGCGCTACCACCACGAGCGGAGTTCGCGTGGAGCAGCTTACGGATGTTATGGTCAATTTCGCCAAGTGTTGTCATCCGCTGCCCGGTGACGATATTAGAGGATTTATCACCCGGGGCAGGGGGGTAACGATCCACAAAGCCGATTGCGTCAACCTGCTCACCGCGGAGCGAAAGCGAGTGGTCGCCGCTACCTGGGACGAAGAACAGCAGTTGCGACGGCTGGTGAAGCTGGGGGTCGAAAGCCAAAATAGAATGGGCATGCTCGCTACCATCAGCGGAGTATTCTCGTCCAACGACGCTGACATAGCTCAGGCCAAAATGAGCGTCCTCGATGAAGAAACCGCGTACGGCACCTTTCTCGTGTACGTCCGCAATCTCGATCATCTGACCAAGTTGATGACCTCACTCAGAAGCGTGAGAGGGGTCCTGAAAGTGGAACGTCTCGGAACCGTATGACCGAATCACACGCCGACTGCCGGTAGCTGAGACGATAGGAGTCGGAAACAGTGACTGCCCCTACGATGATGAAGGCCCTGGTCTTCGATGGACGGATTCATCTCACCGATGTTCCGGTGCCTGTACCAAAGGAGGGGGAGGCCCTTGTGAAGGTCTCCATCGCTGGAATATGCAAAACGGATGTGGAAATAACCAAGGGCTACATGCGCTTCTCAGGCATCCCAGGACATGAATTTGTCGGGATCGTACAGGATTCGACGCACCCTCACCAGATCGGGACCCGGGTTGTGGGAGAAATCAACGCCGGTTGCGGAGTCTGCCGCGCGTGTCGTGCGGGTATGGAGCGGCACTGCTCCCAAAGGACCGTGCTCGGGATTGCCGGTCGAAACGGCGCGTTTGCCGAGTACCTCACTCTTCCGGCCTCGAATCTCATTGAGGTGCCCGCTCGGCTCCCAGACAGAAAGGCGATCTTCACGGAGCCCGTGGCTGCTGCTCTGGAAATCCTCGAGCAGGTCTGCATCCAGCCGGCCCATAGTGTCCTCGTGATCGGCGATGGGAAGCTCGGGCTGCTCGTTTGTCTGGTCCTTCGCCTCACTGGATGCGATCTCACCCTGGCAGGAAAGCACCGAGAGAAAATGGATGTCTTCACTCGTTTGGGGGGGAAGGCGATTACCCTACACGAGCTGGAAAAGGTCGAGCAGCCGTTTGACTTCGTGGTCGAGGCCTCTGGCAATCCCTCTGGATTTGAGCTGGCAATGCAGCATATAAGGCCCCGCGGCACCATAGTGCTCAAGAGCACCTATCACGGCGAGCTCACCCTTGACGCTGCACCCATCGTCGTGAATGAGGTCTCAATCGTAGGATCCCGATGCGGAGTCTTTGAACCTGCTCTCCGCTTGATGGATGCAGGACTGCTTGATCCCCTGCCGCTTCTGCACGCGGTCTTTCCCTTCGAAAAGGCGGAGGAGGCTTTCCTGCGTTCGCAAGAGTCGGGGGTCTTCAAAGTGGCACTGGAATTCTGAATCAAGTGCCTTTTGACATTGATTTTTGTTCTCTAAGAAGCTAGAATCGGCTTGTGAGGTCCCTATGAAGCGCCTAGCCATTCTTTGTATAGTGGTCCTGATGGGAGCCGTAGCTCCGGGGGCCGGAGTGCTCGCAGCAGATTTTCCGTCGAACACGCCTGATTCCAAGGCCTCCCCACCGCTGTCACAAGGAGAAATGCGGCAGAGGATGTTTTATGGTTATGTCCCCCCTGCGCCCATTCACCACACGTGGCCCGGTGGGTACAGAGTGATATTTCATGAATTGATGAACACCCTGAGCGAACATATTCTGGGCCAATACTAGTGTTGTGACTCGATGGTAGCTCCGGCTTGCACTCTCGACGAGGCCGGTCACAGGGTTGAAGAGGAGAAGGAGTATCGTGTCGGCTGCTATCGGGGGCGCCAAAGCATTGGTAGAGCGACTACACCTGCTGGAATACCTTATCGAGTGCTGTTCCCGTAACGCATGTCACATTTGACTTCACAGTCTTGGGCCGCGGACCTGGGAATCGAGTCTCCGTTCACGATTCCCTCCGGAATTATTACGACCGTCCCGTCTGTGCTCGCGAGGATCGCACGGGATGTGCCGCAAGTCGGGTTTCTTACCACGAAGACGATCAGCCTCGAGCCGAGGGAAGGGTACCGTGAGCCGGTGCTCCACGAGTACTATCCCGGGTGCTTTGTCAACGCTGTCGGACTGGCAAATCCAGGGGCGGAATCCTTTGTGGCCGCCATGCGCCAATTCCTTCCCCTGGAAGGCAACAAGCCGCTCCTGGTCTCGATCATGGGAGGTGACGCTGAAGAGTTCCTCCAGTGCGCGCTCATTCTCGATCCCATAGCAGATGCGTTCGAGCTCAACCTGTCCTGTCCACATGTCAAAGGACACGGCCAGGCTGTGGGTTCAGATCCTCACGTGGTGCACGCTATCATCAAGCTTCTCAAGCAGACGGTGTCCAAGCCCATTGTGCCGAAACTCTCGCCAAACTTGGGCAACATGACGGCCATGGCTGAAGTGTGTCGGGAAGCGGGAGCGGACGGTCTTTCGCTTATCAATACAGTAGGGCCGGGCACTGCTGTAGACGAGGACGGGAACCCGGTGCTAAGCAATGTGGCAGGTGGGTTGTCCGGTGCCGGAATTCTGCCCATCGGATTGAGGGCAGTCCGAGAGGCGGCCCAGGCTGGCCTGCCCATAATCGCTGCAGGAGGAATATCGTCTGCGTCCCACGTACGAGCTTACCGAAAGGCGGGAGCACGTCTGTTTGCGGTCGGGTCTTCCCTGGCTGGCAAGACGACCGGTGAGGTGGCGGAATTCTTCAAGAAACTGGCTCACGCTCTCGAAACGGACACCGAATATCCCGATGAGTCTGGATCCCATCGGAGTACCACGCGAACGACATATACGCGGACCGAGGTGACCGAGAACAGGTCATTCGGAGAGAACCTTTTCGGTCTGAGTCTGAAATCGGGGCCATCGTGCGCGCCGGGCCAATTCTTTTTTCTCCGGGTCCCCGGTCTTGGTGAAAAGCCGTTCTCTCCCATGGATGACGAGGAACCCCGCTACCTCGTCCGGGCTGTAGGGCCCTTCACCCGAGGGCTCGCGAGATTGAGACCAGGTGAGCCAATCTATCTCCGGGGTCCGTACGGAAACGGATTTCCGCAGCCCAGAGAAGGACAGCCGCTTGTCTTGATCGCCGGGGGAACGGGGACCGCGCCGGTTCTCATGGCAGCCAAGCGGTGGCATGAATCTGAGGCGCGGGGTTTTTTCGGGTTCTCGTCTCCTATCGCGAACTGGATGGTTCAAGAGATCGTGAGAGCCGTGCCGAGAGCGCTCATAGTCGTGGACCCTGCAGGACGAGTGGGGATGGTACTGGAAACACTCGCCCGCGACGTGAAGGAGAATCGCGGGTTGTACGGCGACAGTCTGGTTCTTGTCTGCGGCCCCGGCGCGATGACCCTGGCCGCGCTGCGCCTGCTTGACGGAACGGTACCCCGCGACCGTATCTTCGTCGCGCGGGAAGACATCATGCGATGTGGTATCGGTGTCTGTGGGAGCTGTGGTACTGAGACAGGCCTCCGCTCCTGCGTTGATGGCCCGGTCATGAATCCGCACTGGGGGTCAGGTCTTGTTTCTTGACGAATCTATGATGACGATGGTCTGTGAATAGGCCTCTAGCCTGGCCTAGACCAAGCAGGCGGGTTTGAGAGGTGACCGGAAGATCAAGAAACAAGACCTGACCCCTTGTCCTCAGAGAAAGGAGGGCGCGGTGAGCAAGGAAGACGTGTGTTCTGAAGTCGTCGGCAACAGGGGTGCTTCTCCTGCGGATGTGCTCAAAGATTTCGCTCGATCTTTGGGGGCAGATCTCGTGGGAATCGCCGATCTGAAACGTTTGAAGGGAATTCGCACATATCCACCGGATCTCCTGGACAAGTACACCCGGGCAGTAAGCATCGCAGTGCGACTTTCGGATGGGGTGATCGACGCCATTGTCGATAGCCCGACCCCACTCTACCAACAGCATTACACGAAAGTGAACGCTCTGTTGGACGATATTGCCTTGCGCGTGTCCCAACATCTTCAGAGCCGCGGAGCAGTGGCTGTTCCCATACCGGCTTCACAGCTTCTGGACAAGGAAGAGTGGTACTCGTACATTTCCCACAAGGCTGTAGCCATAGCGGCGGGAATCGGGTGGCAAGGAAAGAGTCTCCTTCTCGTGAACGGCATGTACGGGCCTCGGGTTCGGCTGGCAACCGTCCTTACAGACCTTGACCTCGATCCGGATCCCCCCGTCAAGAATCTCTGTGCCCGATGCTCGGCGTGCGCCGATGCCTGTCCAGCGGGCGCTATCAAGAACGTCAACACCAAGGCTCATTACCGGGATCGAGACGAAGCGCTTCACTTTGGGCGATGCGTAGCCCGAGTGACAGAGAACTGCAATCTTCCATTCATAGAGGCGCCCATCTGCGGCGTGTGCATCAGGGCGTGTCCTTTCGGCCAGAAGAAGCCCAAAGTCGCACAGGAATAGGGAAAGAAAATGTCTCAAAACCCGGGACACACCAAACATCGTAGCACGATTTGGAGTCGATTCGTGGAAAGGCACCCTCGGCCCAACCCTCTCCCAGAGGGATAAAGAGCCGGAATAAGTCGCTCTCTCCCGCCTAGAGGGAGAGGGTCAGGATGAGGGGTGTGCCACGATTATCATGGACTGCCGGCTTTTGAGGCACTCTCGAAAGGTCTGCCCCTTTTCAGAGGAGCATACGAAGGGCTGTTGACGCATTGCAGTCCGAGGAATACTTTACTTTCTGAGCCCGACGATTATAATCGTCCAGATCTTTGCATGTCTCAGAGATCCTCAGGAACGCTTCAAAATATCGGAGGTATGTCTATGCCTGTGTCGGGTGAAACCGGTGGAAGACTCGCTGAGCTCATAAAAAAGGCTATCGATGACGGGAAGCTCACTAATTCCGAATACGAAAGAATACTGAGCCTGGCGGATGCCGATGGAGTCATCGATCCTCAGGAAAAGAGGCTGCTGGCTCAGCTCCAGGAGATGCTCTCCAACAAGTCCGTTGTACGGGTTCCAGACTAGGCAGGATTCCCGGTTTCCCTTCATATGCGGTGGCTCGGAGAGGCCGAATGGATTCAACTTCAAAAGAGCGGGACCTCGCCTGGGAGCTTGTGGATAGTCGAGAGGACCGATCGTACGCCCTTTTTTCCGTGGCTGTACAGAGGAGCAAGTCGCCGCGGACAGGAAAAGTCCACGAATTCCAAGTCATCAATTCTCCCTCGTGGGTTACGGTCATCCCTGTCACCCCTGACGATAGGGTCGTGATGGTACGGCAATTCCGCCACGGCTCAAGGGAGCTTTCTCTCGAGCCTCCGGGAGGACTGGTCAAGGACGGGCAGAGTCCCGAGCAAAGTGCGTGGGAAGAGCTTGAAGAGGAAACCGGGTACAAGGGCTCGTCACTGGAGCTCCTCGGCTGGATGTACCCTATGCCTGCGCTCTTCACAAATCGCTTCTACGTCTATCTGGCAAGAAACGTTGTGCCGAGCGGGCGAAAGAATCCGGACGAGACGGAAGAGGTGGAAACCGTGCTCGTCCCGGTGGACGAGATCAGAGACCACATCCGGGGAGGAGAGATCCAATGCGCAGTCATGATTTCCGCGTTGCACTTGTTCCTGGATCGAGTAGGCAAGTAGGGTGCTATTGGCTTTGTTCGCGATCGAGCGTGCGTTACGGAAGGGGCTGGGGGTGCAAAAAGCAGCGCATAACTCCTGCAAGGGTGCAGCTCGCAAAATAATACGCGAATCCCCATCGATCAGAAATCAAGTTGTCCCGCTTCTAAAGCTCCTTTCCGATCATCATGCGTTCCCGCGATCGTTGGCATGATGCTTGCTCACCCATTACGCAAGTAGTGACGCCTTCCTTTGGGTTTTAAGAATGGACCAGAGGAAGGTGTCTTTTTTCGAACCCAAAGATGATACGATGAACCAATCCGTCAAACGCTGCAGCCGCGGCGAAACAACATAATGGAGGAGAGTATGGAAGTGAAGGTGTTCGGAGTCGTGGGAGCCGGGCAGATGGGCAATGGGATTGCCCACGTGGCTGCCGCTGCAGGCTTGCAGGTCATCATGAACGACGTGAAACAGGAGTTTGTAGACAGAGGATTGGCCACAATCGAAAAAAACCTGGGACGCGCGGTTTCCAAAGGAAAAATGACCGAGGAAGAGAAATCCGGCATTCTTGGGCGAATTACCCCCAGCACGAATCTGGCTGATTTCAGCAAGGCGGATTTCGTGGTGGAAGCGGTGCTTGAAGACTTGGCAATAAAGAAAGCTGTGTTCACCACGCTCGATGAGGTCCTTCCCCCGGGTAAGATTCTGGCAAGCAACACGTCTTCCATCTCCATCACCAAGCTCGCTGCAGTTACGAAGCGGCCGGAAAAATTCATAGGTATGCACTTCATGAACCCAGTGCCGGTCATGAAGCTCGTCGAAATAATCAACGGCCTCGCCACGGATAAGGAGACTACTGATCTTACGGTGGAGCTGGCCAAGAAGTTTGGTAAGATTCCGGTGACTGCCCAGGACTTCCCGGGCTTCATTTCCAACCGCGTCCTCATGCCAATGATCAACGAGGCAGTGTTCGCGCTGTTTGAAGGGGTGGGCACTCCCGAAGCCATCGACGAAGTCATGAAATTGGGGATGAACCATCCCATGGGGCCGCTTACCTTGGCAGATTTCATCGGCCTCGATACGTGCCTCGCAATTCTGAACGTTCTGTACGAAGGCTTTGGCGATCCCAAGTATCGCCCCTGTCCCCTCTTGAAGAAATATGTGGACGCTGGCCACCTTGGGAGAAAGACGGGCCGTGGCTTCTACGACTACTCAGCATGATCGTTGGGGCCGAAGCGCCTCTCTGCCAAATTCCCTGCCGCGGGCGGCAGTTCGATGATCAACATCTGCCGCCCTGATAGTACAAAATCCTGCGCCGCGTGCTGCGGGTTGTACAATGTGAATGAGGCAACCAGGCCGATCTTGGAGAGCAGGCTCCGGCATCGCACTACCGTCTTTTCCACCGTGGATCGCACGCCCAACGCTATCGAGGGCTTTGCAGAGCTGATCCGGCGCAGTGAGAGCATATCCCCCCTCGATGAGGACATCCACGTCTGCGAGTTCACGGGCTTCGTCGATCCACAGGCCAGGATTGTCGGGTGTTTGCTCCACCCGGCAACCTCAGGCAACGACGGCCTGGATCTCAGGGGTCTGTGTCACTACGGGAGCCTTGCATGCAAATCGTTCTTCTGCCCTGCGTGGACCGAGCTTCCCCCCAGACTCAGAGAGCTCGTGATCGCTCTTGTGGAAGATTGGTACCTGTACGGACTGCTGATAACCGATGTGGACTACGTAGTCTCCCTGTTCGCGCTCATCGAGTACCGCGTCGGAAGTGAGATCGGTTCGCCGGCAGTCCTCCCGCCTGCCGCACGGGAGTCTCTCCTCACAATGCTCGAGTGGAAGGATCGATCGCCGCTCGGACAGGATTCAGCGGTCCGCCGCAACCGTTACTATATGAAGCGGACCGTTTTTCCCGATGAGAGTGGACCGAGGCAATGGATTGCCACGCTCACGAAGGTGCTGGAATTCACGTTTGATGTGCAGCACGAGGGCAGGGACGCTGCCGTGCTCATAGAAGACCACCTTGATTCATTTGCGTCTGCTTACAAGGCTGCCCTCTGAGAAGTTGCCGGTCGCCCGTGCCGTCCGATCCCTCGGGTTTGTTGTCCAAGAGTGCTTCCGATCGCGTTATTTCGTAGCGCCGGCATCTTGCCGGTGTCTTCTCGAACGTTAAAAGATCACGGGCAAGATGCCGGCGCTACGGGGAATTCGCGTAGAGAATCCCGTGGTAGGGGAGATCTCGGGAAATGTCTCAAAACTCGGGACACACCAAAACTCGTAGCACGATTGAGCGTCGATGCGTGGAAAGGCACCCTCACCCCAATCCTCTCCCAGAGGGAGAGGGAGTTGGAAAAATCCCCTCTCCCCTGCTTCGGGGGAGGAGGGGCAGGGTGAGGGGGTGTGCCACGATCATCGCGGACTACCGGCTTTTGAGACATTTTCTGAAACCTGCCCTCCTCTCGACATCGCCGTTGCCGGCACCCTCAACCTGAACCACAGTGCGATGCGTTGCGCTTCTCACGGGCGCGCGGGCACAGAGCCACGCATGGAGTGAAATCATGAAACGCCAATGAAACCCAGCAGTTAAACGCAAAACCTCGAAAAAATATGAAATGCTTCCTGCTGTGGAGCTCAAAATCCTTGACGGTGACCTCGTCTTCTAGTATTTATAAGACACCGAATCTTTCTGTAGAGTTGATGGAGACCGAATCCGGGATCTCTTCTGGATCCGAGATAGAGGTGTGGAGTGAAACAGGGCCTGCCCGTAGCGGGGATTCTCTTGGCATTCTGCGGACTCTTTCTTTTGTCAAGCGGCGCGGGAGCCTACATGCCGCCTCCCCACCCGTGCGAGATGGCGCCTCTGACGTACGGAGCCCCAGAGCCGACGGCATGCGCGGGACCCCCACCGAATACCATGTGCGGTCCAGTGCCACCCGCGCGATGTTATCCCCGTAAGATTGTCGGTCCTCCCCCTTGTCCGCTGACGCTCTGTCAATGTCCGCCGATCCCCACTCCCGCCGCGTACAAGTGTGCGCCCCCACCTCCGTGCCCTCCGCCTCCTTGCGCTCCGCCGGCACCATGCGGTCCGATCGGATGTGCTCGGTAGGACGTAGATTTGCGTATCGCACTGGTACGTGACCCGAGGTTTTCGGGGGGAAGTATCCCGTAACTCTCCCTTCTTGTCTTTCCTCGACAGTGAGAAATTGTGTCGCCTGTTCGGACCATCTTGACAGGGAACCCAGGGTATAGACATATTCAATGAAAAGGAAAGAGAGGAATGTGGCCATGGCAGTGCGGCCGATTGTGGTCGTCCCCCATGAGGTCCTGAATACGAAGGCCCGGGAGATTGAAGAGATTGATGAATACGTGCGGAAGCTCGCTTACGACATGGCCGACACCATGTACCAGGCGCCGGGGATAGGGCTGGCCGCGAATCAGGTTGGCGAGCCAGTGCGCCTCGTGGTTGTCGACGTGCAGTACGCGTACGCCGAGCCCAAAGACAAGAAGAAGAATCCAATCATCGTTCTCAACCCGCGTATCACCACCTGCGAAGGTGAGGAGATAATGGAAGAGGGTTGTTTGAGCGTGCCGGACTTTAACGTGGAGGTCGCTCGCTCCCAGTGCGTACGAGTGGAAGGGGTGAGTCTGGATGGGAAGCCAGTAAAAATAGAGGCTGAAGGGCTTCTCGCGCGGGTATTTCAGCACGAGATCGATCATCTCGATGGGACGACCCTTCTGGAACATGCATCTGCCCTGAAACGGAACCTCTATCGCAGGCGCCTGAAGAAGAAGGGAAGGAGGGCGAGTTGAGTCTTCGGGTGGTGTTTATGGGATCGCCAAGCTTTGCGGTTCCGACGCTCAAGGCTCTGCACAGACGGTTTCAGGTTGTCGGAGTTTTTACGCAACCGGACAAACCGAAGGGAAGGGGGAGAAAGCCGGTCCCGACAGAAGTCAAGGCAGCGGCTCTCTCGATGGGACTTCCGGTGAAAGAACCGAAGACTCTTTCCTCCCAGGACACGGTTGACGTGCTGAAGGAATGGAACGGGGACGTCGCTGTCGTCGTTGCTTACGGCAAGATTCTTCCTCGCACCATTTTGGAGTTGCCGCGCATGGGATGCGTGAACTTGCATGCGTCCCTCCTACCGAGGCACAGGGGTGCTGCGCCGATTTCCTCGGCGATCCTCGCAGGCGATGCAGTAACGGGGGTCACGACCATTGCCATGGATGAGGGAATGGATACTGGCGGTATCCTTCTCCAGCACGCCATCCCCATAGATCCTGATGATACTGCGGGCACCCTGCATGACAAGATTATGGAACCCGGCGCGGATCTGGTGGTCGAAACGCTCAAGGGACTGGCCACAGGAACCCTTCAGCCCGTGCCGCAGGATCACTCACGAGCAACGTACTCTCGATTGCTTTCAAAGAGGGATGGCCGCATCCAGTGGGAGGAGGACGCGGAATATCTGAGTCGCCTGGTCCGGGCGGTGAATCCGTGGCCGGGCGCGTTCCTGGAGCTGGATGGAGAAACCCTGAAGGTATGGAAAGCTTCCCCTGAGAAGGGGGATGGTGTCCCCGGGCGGATCGAGGCGGTGAGGGACAACGGCATTGTGGTAGGCACGGGACACGGTTTTCTCGTGCTCGAAGAGTTGCAGGCGCCCGGGAAGAGACGTCTCCATGCGCGTGAGTTTGCCATGGGGCGGAAAATTGAGGTGGGAAAAAAATTCGCATGACTCTCCAACGTCGGAGAGACACCTCACGAAAAGACACGATTCAGGAGCATAATCGGAGAACACTATGAATCAGATCAAGACCTTACTTTTGTTGACGGGCCTGGCAGTGATGCTCGTCTTGATTGGCGGCTACATCGGGGGTAAGCAAGGCGCCACCATAGCTCTCGTCTTTGCGATTGTGATGAACTTCGGGAGCTATTGGTTTAGCGACAAGATCGTGTTGAGCATGTACAGGGCTCAGGAAGTCACAGAAGCCGAGGCACCGCATCTGTATCGGTTGGTGCACAACCTGGCAACCCAAGCGGGTCTTCCCATGCCGAAGCTCTACATCATACCCGACGAATCGCCCAATGCCTTTGCCACGGGACGAAATCCGTCCCACGCGGCCGTGGCGGTCACGGAGGGCATATTGAGGCTTCTCTCATGGGAGGAGCTGGCAGGGGTCCTTGCCCACGAGCTCGCTCACGTGAAGAACAGGGATATCCTGATCCAGACTGTGGCCGCGACCATCGGTGCAGCCATCACGTACCTCGCTCAATTCGGGTTCCTTTTCGGCGGCCGCTCCGATGACGAGGAGGGGGGAAGCTCCTTTGTGGGCATGCTGCTCATGATGATCCTGGCTCCAATCGCCGCGATGATCGTACAAATGGCGATTTCTCGCTCCAGGGAGTACATGGCTGATGCGACCGGAGCCCATATCTGCCAAAATCCTCTTTGGCTGGCCAGCGCGTTGGACAAGCTCCGCCGTGGTTCGGAGGCGATCCCGATGCACGCGAACCAGGCCACTGCCCATATGTTCATCGTACATCCGGCAATAGGAGGGATGATGTCGAACCTCTTCTCCACCCATCCCCCCATTGAAGAGAGGATCGCCCGTCTTCAGGAAATGGCCGGGTACTGATTTTCATCCGTAGTGGACATTCCTCTCTTCCTGTGCCTGTGGTGGACAGGGAGAGAGGGTTCGCCTTCCGTTTCGGCACCCTCCCCGAAGCATCCCCTTACGGGGGCCTCGCTATCTACGAAAAGGAATATGGCCTCGAGAGTCTCTCCAGCCAGAAATGCTGCCCTCGCGGCCTTGAATACGGTACGCACCGGCGTGTTCGTTGAGGAGGCGCTTGGCCGGGTTCTTGATTCTATGGATCTCAGTCCCGAAGACCGGGGACTTGCTACGGAGCTGGCGTACGGAGTGCTCAGGTGGCGTCAAAGGCTGGACACAATCATACAGCGCTGTTTGTCGGAGCCGCGCAAGAAGTTGAGACCGCAATTCAGAGAAATCCTGCGACTGGCCCTGTACCAGATAGCGTTCCTTGACCGTGTCCCTGTGCATGCAGCGGTCAACGACGCGGTGAGCCAAGCGCGACAGCATTTTGATGTGCGAACCGCTTCGCTGGCTAATGCGGTGCTCCGCAACGCGTTACGTTCCTGGGATCGGGTGGATCCAACTCCCGGAGAGTCGGCAGAGTCGCTGGCCACGCACTACTCGCATCCCCGATGGTTGGTGGAACGCTGGCTCTCGGATTGGGGGCCAGATGTGACGCGTGCCATACTCTCGCATAACAATTCGAGAGCAATGCTCGTTGTACGGGCGAATTCG
>Ga0067045_1003741_pt1 | contig 18064 bp, 15 predicted proteins | sample TerdegcTABiofilm_FD_59184 | JGI IMG/M metagenome (GOLD analysis project Ga0067045, IMG submission 59184) | Combined Assembly of (Gp0054472, Gp0054536) Wastewater bioreactor microbial communities from Singapore -Terephthalate degrading... | reverse complement strand
GGAGAGGGGAGAGGGGAGAGGGGAGAAATGCCGTGGAGGATCCGGTATCATGGCGGGACAGGGGACCGGATGGCGGTCCATGGCGTGGGTGGCACGCCCGGAGTCTTCGACGGGCGTGGTTGATTTCCCGTGCACTTCGTTCTCTTGAGGACACCTCCTATGGGCGACGCTGGAAGTCAACCCGAGCACCCGGCGCTCGGCATTATCCACCGGCACAGCGGCGATCCGAGGCGGACCCAGCAGCTTGGGCCGTATCGCTTGGAGACGCTGCTGGACCCGGCGGAAGAGGGCGCGAGCATGGTCCACCGCGTCTACGTCGCGGCCCACCAGCGGACCAGCGTGAGCTATCACCGCATTGCCGAGGAGTTCTACTTCGTCATCTCAGGCAACGGGACGGCGATCCTCAACGGCCGGGAGTACCGGCTTTCACGAGGCGATTTCCTCCGCCTGCCGCCCGGCACCACGCACGGCTTCGTGGCCGGCGACGAGCCGCTGGAGATGCTCGACATCCAAACGCCCGGCTGCCGCCCGGACCGCGACGTCTACTTCGCCGACGGTCCGCCGCCCGAGGGATTCGGGACGTAAAGCGGGGGCACGAGTGCGAGTGCGAATCACCGTTGCGTCCTTGAGTACGCGATGGCCCGGGCAACAAGGCTCTCGGCAAAGTTCGCGAAGGTCAACTCCGCACACGGTTCCGAGAAAGCTCCGTTTCGTCCGGCATCGCTAGGCGACAGGACCAGGCTTGCCGCGTCGTAGAGCCGCTCCCGGACCATCTTCGTCAGGAGGATCTCGTATCGTTTGGCGTACGAAGCGTTTCGGAACTCCTCAAACACCGTGAAATGGGGCTCCGCCACAGATACCGGCCGCGTGGATCCGGGTGCATCTTCCAGGAGCATCAGGTACCCGAGCCACGGCCTGGGCGATCCTCGGAAAGCACCCTCGCGGAAGGCCGCCCAGTAGTCCGTTGCGTTTCCGAGGGCCTCCTCGGTCCGGTTGTTGTAGTTGTTCCCGAACGACGGCCCCACTTGCGCCTTGAACTCAACGGTGGCGAACAGACGGCCGTCCACGACGACGACAAGGTCCCACTTCTTCTCGGCGCGGTAGTACCCCGGCAACTCCACGTGGCTGCGCCGATGGACGGCGGTATCGCTGACGCCCGCCTCCACGACAAGCCTTTGGATCAGTTCCGCGAAACCATCGAGGTGGGCGCCGCCCGTGACAGCCGTTCTACCTCCGCGGTCCCTGTCTCCCGACCTTGCTCCCTGAGCCCTGGCCTGTCGCGATCGGGTTCGCCAGAAGTGGCGAACGGCCCCTCGAACCGCCTCCGTGAGATCGCTACGTACGGCCCCTCGCCATCGGCTACTCCTTGTGGACTTCGATTTGGACGGTGGAGAACAGCCCCGTCGTCTCCTGCCGGATGCGCCGCTCGGCCATCTCGAAGTAGTGCGAGTCGATCTCACAGCCGATGCTGTTGCGGCCGCAGCCTGCTGCCGCGACGCTCGTGGTGCCCGTCCCCATGAACGGGTCGAGCACCGTGTCGCCGACGAAACTGAACATCCGGATGAGCCGCTCGGCCAGTTCCGCCGGATAGGGCGCCGGATGCTCTCGGGTGGACGCCCCCGTCAGGCCCGTCCAGATCTGCTGAAACCACCGCTGATAGTCCTCCGTGGAAATGACGCTCAGCACGCGTTCGGCAAGCGAGGGTTTTCGGTAGCCGCCCGGCTTCCTCTCCATGAGAATAAACTCAATGTCGTTCTTGATCACCGCGTTCGGCTCGTAGGGCTTTCCGAGAAAGCCAGCCCCGCCATTCTCCACTTCGTGGACGGCATTTGCGATCTTGTGCCAAATGATCGGCGCGAGGTTGTCGAACCCAATGCGCCGGCAATGTTCCTGGATGGAGGCGTGGAGCGGAACCACCGTGTGACGTCCCGCGTTCTTCCGCCGGGAGAGACAGACATCGCCGACGACACAGATAAGACGGCCCCCAGGCACGAGGGCGTGGAAGCAATGCGTCCACACCCGATCCAATTCGGCCAGGAACAACTCGTAGTCGGCGACATGCCCTAGCTGACCTTCGGAGTGACGGTACTCCTTGAGAGTCCAGTAGGGCGGCGACGTCAAAACGAGATGAACCGAATGGAGCCCGAGTCCGCCGAGCGACCGCGCATCTCGAAGGAAGAGCCGATGGCTGGTCGGGACCGTCCGAACGGCGTTGTCGATGGAACGCATCAGACGCGCGTCCCTGGCGATTGCCGGGATCGCGGTCTGAGGATTCGCAAGCGACCTCAATTCCTCAGGGATCCACTCCCGAAGATCGTGGCGATGCGGATGTGGGGAGATGACGCCTGAGCGTGTCAACGCGAAGAACCTCCTTGTCCGGTCCGGCTTGAACTTACCCTCGGTCACGAATCCAACCGTGGTGAGTATAGCCGGCGAAGGGGGCCTCCACAACCGGGGGGCCGGACGTGTTGACCTCATGAGCAAGATGGGAGGCCGCGACACGTCGGCGCCGAAGCAAGCGAGTGCGACTGCTCGGGCGTCGCGGATGATTGTCCGGACGTGGCCCGTCGCCTAGAATCACGGCTTTGCGGTCCGAGCCCTTTTCTTGTGTTGTGAAAGGAGAACATCGTGCGATCCTTCCCCGGCATGTTGCGTTTCGGAACGGCTTTGGCGATCGGGTTCTGCTGGTCGGTGGTCGGCGCGGCCCAGGAGCCCTCGCAGGGCCGGGCGTTCAACGGGTTGAACATGAACCTGGGCAACCTCTACCAGCTCTCCGCTGCCCAGACACGCTCCATCAGCCCGGAGAATTTTACGGGCGAGAAGGGCAAGGCGGGCATGGCTACCGAGGGGACGGGCAAGAACTGTGCCCGGGACCTGGGCCAGGGGTGGAAGATCTCGCCCTCGGTCCGCATCAAGGCGAAGTCGACGTTCACGATGGGCGAGATCACCGGGCCCGGGGCGATCCAGCAGATCTGGATGACGCCCGCCCCCATCGACAAGACCCGGTCGTTCATCCTCCGGTTCTACTGGGACGACGAGACCGAGCCTTCGATCGAGGTGCCCATGGGCGATTTCTTCGCCTGTGGCTGGGGCAAGTACTGCCAGATCAACTCCCTGCCCGTGTGCGTCAATCCCGGCAGCGCGTTTAATTGCTACTGGACCATGCCCTTCCGCAAGAAGGCGAAGGTCACCATGGAGAACCTCGACGACCGGGACATGACGCTCTACTACCAGATCAACTACACGCTCACCGACGTGCCGGCCGATGCGGCCTACCTCCACGCCCAGTTCCGCCGCGTCAACCCGCTGCCCAAGAAGAGCGTCTACACGATCCTCGACGGGGTCCGCGGCCGCGGCCAGTACGTGGGCACGTACATGGCCTGGGAGGTCCACAGCCCGGGCTGGTGGGGCGAGGGGGAAATCAAGTTCTTCATGGACGGCGACCGGGAGTTCCCCACCATCGCCGGCACCGGCACGGAAGACTACTTCTGCGGCTCCTACAACTTCGAGAACCGAGACACCCGGCTATACCAGACGTTCTCCACGCCCTACGCAGGCCTGGCCCAGGTGCTGCCGCCCGATGTGGCCTACCTGCCGGGCCAGCGTTTCGGCCTCTACCGCTGGCACATCGCCGATCCGGTCCGCTTTGAGAAGGACCTGAAAGTGACGATCCAGGCGTTGGGCTGGTACCAGGACGGGTCGCACCGCTACCTGCCGCTGGAAGACGACATCGCCTCGGTCGGCTACTGGTACCAGACCGAGCCGCACGCCAAGTTCCCCGCCCTGCCGGCCAAGGACGCCCTGGCGATCGCGCCGCTGAAGATCACTCAGCCCAAGCCGGCGGAGAAGAAGTAGCGGCCGGGAACGGCGAACCAGTCTTCTCGCCGCCTCCCAAGCGTGGCATGGTGAATTGTAATACCAAAGGAGGCTCCTATGGCGGCGCAGAAGGTTGCGATCTCCATCGACCAGAAGCTCTTGGAAGAGCTGGACGGACTCGTCATGGAGAATGTGTTCTCGAACCGTAGCCAGGCCATTCAGGCCGCAGTCCAAGAAAAACTGGCCCGAATGCGGCGTGGCTGGCTGGCCCGCGAGTGCAGGAAGCTCGACCCCGCGGAAGAGCAGGCCATGGCCGAGGAAGGCATGTCGGAGGAGATCTCCCAGTCGCCAAGGTATTGAGAGGCGAGATCTACTGGGCGGATTTGAATCCGATCTGCGGACATGAACAGGGCGGCTTGCGGCCCGTGCTCGTTCTCAGCCACGACGTGTTGAACGAGCGATCCGCCACGGTCATCGGGGTGGCCATCACAAGCCAGCCACCCCGGGCAGGCTTTCCTCTCACGCTGGAAATCCACAGCGCCGCGCTTCCCAAGCGGTCCTGGGTGAAGACTTCTCAGATTCGCACCTTGTCGGTGGATCGGCTCGGCAAGAAGCTCGGCCGGGTCTCGCCCGAGGAATTGACGCGAGTCATTGACGGCCTGTTGGAGATCGTAGGGGACTGAGGCAAGCCCATGGGCCTTCGACCTCGGGGTGGCGGCGGCAGTAGTCGCGGATCTCCGATTCGGTCATCACCAGGAAGGCGGTGGAGAGGGCGTCGGCCAGGGCGGCCGTGGGCGCGCCGGCCCAGGCGCGGAACCGGCCGGTGACGGGCTGCCCGGTCCGAGGATCGAAGATGTGGCTCCCTTTGACGGCCGTGCCGGAGCCGCTGAACGCACGATCCTTCAGACGTAACCGGTGCGGCTCCTTTTCCGGCCCGAAGGCGATCGGCCAGCCCTCCTCGCCCGGCGGCGAGCCCAGGGCGAGCAGCGTGCTCGTGCTCGCGGCCAGCAGCGCGGCGGGGATCTCCCAGTCGGCCAGGATCGCCGCCATGCGGTCCAGCGCAAAACCCTTGCCGATCCCGCCGAGATCGAGCCGAACGCCGTCGCCGAGCACCCGGACGGCGTGGGCGTCGGCGTTCAACTCGAACCGCGGCCCGGCCGGCCGGTCGCCAAGTGAGGCGTAGGCGACGTCGAACGTGCCGCCGGTCTCTCGTTGCACTTCCAAGGCGATGCGGAGGCACTCGAACGTGTCGAGCTGCACCACGGTCTCCTGCCCACGCACGAGGGCGTTGATCCGCGAGATGTCGCTCGCCTCCACGTAGCGGCTGAGCCGGGCCTCGATCCGATCGAGTTCCGCCAGCGCCGCCGCGCCGGCCTGGCGGGCATACGCCGCGTCGGCGTGCGCCAGGGTGACCTTGAACGCCGTGGCCATGGCGTCGCGGGTCAGCGTGGGGCGGTCGAGCGGAGGGGGGGAATCGTGCATAGGTCTTTCTCGGGGGCCGGGTGTCTGGCCCGGCGGACGGGACACGAGTATAAAGTACCGTGGATCGGAACGGAAATGGAAACTGGGGTTCATCGCAAGAAGGGTACCGCCATGTCACGAATTTCGCGTCGCGATTTTCTCGCCGGGTTGACGTTCGCCGGGGCAACGGCTGCCTTGGGACGATTCGCCGGCGCCGCCGGAACCGAGGCGTCCGCCAGGCCGAAGCGCGGCACCGACGTGGTGTCGCTCGGGCGCAGCGGTCTGAAGACCACGGTGTTGGGCATCGGCACCGGCTCGGTCGGAGGCAGCCAGCAGCGAGCCTTGGGCACGGAGGGGTTCACCAAGCTCACCCGCCACGCCCTGGACCGGGGCATCCGCTACATCGATACGGCCGACTCCTACCAGATGCACGTGTTCGTCCAGATCGCGCTGAAGGGCGTGCCCCGCGACAAGTACTTCCTCCAGACCAAGACCACGGCCAAGAATGCCGAAGTGGCCAAGGCCGACATCGAGCGGTTCCGCCGCGAGCTCCGCGTCGAGACGATCGACTCGCTCCTCATGCACTGCATGCAGACCGACTCCTGGCCCACCGACATGCGCCCCGTGATGGATGTGCTCGACGAGGCGAAGCGCAAGGGCCGCGTGCGGGCCGTGGGCATCTCGAACCACGGCTGGAAGCCGCTGGTCGCCTCGGTCGACTCCGACTGGTGCGACGTGCAGCTCGTGCGGATCAATCCCTTCGACGACAAGATGGACGCCGAGCACGACAAGGTGGCCGAGCAGCTCAAGAAGGTCCACGCCAAGGGGCGCGGCGTGCTCGGGATGAAGATCTACGGCGAAACCGGCTTCGGCAGCCGCGAGAAACGATTCCAGTCGCTGAAATACGTGCTGGGACTCGGCTGCGTCGACGCCTTCACGATCGGCTTCACCAGCACCGAGCAACTCGATGAGACGCTGGAACTGATCGAGCAGGCACTCGCGTGAGGAAACGCCATGAGCGACACGTTGCAGACATCGCGGCGCGGCTGCCTGAAGACCCTGGGAACGGCGGGAGCGGCCGCGCTGCTCGGAGGCGGGACCGCAGGCGTTGCCGGGGCCATCGCCTCGGAACCGCCCCAACAGCCGACGGACCTGCGGCGACGGATCTTCGAAAGGGTCTGGCGCACGCCCCTCATCGACACCCATGAGCACCTCTGCGACGAGCACGAGCGTCTTCCCGGCGGGACGTGCAGAGGGCAGGACGACTGGAGCGTGGTCCTCTCGGGCTACCTCGGCTCCGACTTGCTCACCGCCGGCATGCCGGGCGATGCCCACCGCAAGTTCTATTCAGAAGGGCCGACGCCGCTGGAGAAGTGGCGGCTTCTGGAACCGTTCTGGCCGGCCGTCAAGCATACCGGCTACGGCCAGGCCGCGACGATTTCGCTGCGGCAACTCTACGGCGTCGAGGAGCTGTCGGCGAAGACTGTGGAGAAGGTGCAGGCGGGCTATGAAAACCTGCGCAAACCGGGATTCTATCAAAAAGTCCTGTGCGAGCGCGGCGGGATTGAATCCTGCCAGGTGAACTGGCTCACCTCGCCGTTCCTGGAGTCAAGACAGCCGACGCTTATGATGCAGGACCTCAGCATCGTCGGCATGTTCGCCGGCCCCAATCTCCCGATGTTCGGCAAGCCCACGGGCATCGCCGCCGCCGAGATTGCCGATTGGCACAACGTGATCGACTGGTGGTTCGCCAAGTACGGCCGCTACGCGGTGGCCGTCAAGTCCCAGGATGCCTACCGCCGGGACATCGACTACGAGCAGGTGCCCGCCGACCGGGTCGCGGACTCCTTCCGCAAGAAGGCCAAAGGCCAGGCGTTATCCATCAGCGATCAAAAGGCTTTGGAGGACCATCTCTTCTGGTACGCCGTGCGCAAAGCGACCGAGTGCAAGCTGCCGGTGAAGCTCCATACCGGCTACTACGCGGGCCAGAACAGCATGCCGCTTTCCCGCCTGGTCCGGAACCCCGGCTCCGCGTGCGACCTGTGCCGGGCCGCCCCCGACGCCCGGTTCGTGTTCATGCACCTCTGCTATCCCTACTACGAAGAGTTGATCGCCGTCGCCAAGCAGTACACGAACGCTTACGTGGACATGTGCTGGGGATGGATCATCAATCCGCTGGCGGCCAAAGATTTCTTGAAAAAATACCTGGTGACGGCCCCGGCGAACAAGATCCTGACCTTCGGCGGCGACTACCGGTACGTCGAGCAGGTGCTGGGCCACGCCGTGATCGCCCGGCAAGGCATCGCCCTGGCCCTGAGCGAACTGGTCGAAGAAGGCTGGCTCCGCCTTGACGACGCCCTGGAACTGGTCGATCCGATCATGCACGGCAACGCCCGGCGGATCTTCTCCCTGGCCGAGAAGCAACGGGCCCTGCGAGCCGCCCCCTGGCGGTGAACCGTGGAGAGCCGTGGATCCTCGCAATCCCTCCGCCACCGAATATCCTCCGCGGCCCCCGTGTCCTCCGTGGTGAACTCGTTCTTTTCACCACGGAGGACGCGGGGGACACGGAGGGGGACATGTTGCCGGTTCATGCCGACGGGCCGGGCGCCTTGAAGTCGTCCGGCGTGAAGAGGAGCATCCGCTTGGCCTCGACGGCCTCGTTGGCCTTGTGGATCACGGCCTCCGTGCGGAACGCCTCTTCCGCCGGACAGGTCAGCTTGGTCTTGCCACGAACCGCGTCAAAGAAGTTTTCGAGGTGCGGCTGGTGGAGGGGCTTGTTGAGCGTGACGGGCATCTCGTAGGGCACGACCACGCCGGTCTCGCGCACGTGTTCCTCTTCGCTTGTGGCCGGCTTCTTGGCCGCGGCGTCTTCCTTGGCGGCGAGGTAGCCTTGCCGCACCCAATCGTCCCACGACCTGGCCTGCGGCTCGCGGAAGATCCGCGTCCACTTGGGATTCTCGGAGATCTTGATCGAACCGTCGGTGCCCATGAAGTGCTCGAAGGTCGTCTCCCCGTCGCCGCTGGTCGTGGTTTGCACCGAGACCTCGGCGCGCACGGTCCCCTCGGGCGTGTCGTACTGGAGGATCGCCATGACCGTGTCGGGCCACTCGTGGGTCTTGTAGTAGTCGATGCCCCCGCCGGCCAGCACCGAGACGGGCGTGCCGGCAAGGAACCAGTCGATCACGTCGACCTGCTGGGCCCCGAAGTCGGCGAACCGGCCGGCGCTGAACTTCTTCAGGGCCCGCCAGTTCCGCATCTCGTGCATGCTCGCGTAGCCGTAGGCCTTCAGGTCGGCGTCGCGCATGGCGAATTTTCTCGGCCAGCCCACGTCGTCCTTGACGCCCTGGTTCCACTGTCCGCTCACGTGGGTGAGCCGGCCCGGGAGCTTCGCCTTCTTGAGCAGGTTCTCGTCGGCGTGCCGGTAACGCGGATTGCTGCGGCGCTGGTAGCCGATCTGGAGGAGCTTGCCGGTCTGCCGGGCGGCGGCGACCATGGACCGGGCCCCGTCGAGCGTGGTCGACATCGGCTTCTCACAATAGACCGGCAGGCCCGCCTTGAGGCAGGCCACGGTCTGCTCCGCGTGGAGGAAGTCGGGCGTGGCCACGATCACCGCGTGGAGCCCCTTCTCCTTTTCGAGCATCTCCTGGTAGTCGGCGTAATCGGCCGCGTCCTGCTTGTAGGTGCTCAGGTAGTTGCGGGCCGCATTGCGGCTGTACTTCCAGATGTCGCACACCGCGACGAACCGGATGCCGGGAATCAGGAGGGCGGCCTGCATGAGCGTCCGCCCCTGGGCCCCGGCCCCGAGGAGGGCGACGTTGAGCGTGTTGCCATCGGCTGCGGCCCGGACGGGCGAAGAGGCAAGCATAAGACCCGCCCCCGCGGCGATCCCGGCTTCCAGGAAATCACGACGTCTGATCATGTCAACATTCCCCAAGTTAATCCTGGCGAGCGGGGGTCTCTCCTCACGACATGGACGCGAAGATAACCCGTTCCCCGTTCACATCGGCTCTGCCACAATCCAATGGCAAGCTTCGATGATCGCGAGTCGCGAGTTTCTCTAGCCCAGGCGTTTACGCCTGGGACTCTGGCGTTACGGCCTGAATTCCCAGCCCCTTCAGGGGCTTTCTCGAGGAAGCCCCTGAAGGGGCTGATGTCGGGCTTGGCTAGCTCCGCGTCCCAGGCGTAAACGCCTGGGCTAGAGAAAAGCCGATTCCGACACCCAATCCCCCGGTAACAGGTACTTGCATCCTGCATGTGTGACAATCCCAGTGCCCTTGGCCAGAATCCAGACTCCCATGCCGACCCTCGGCTGCGCCGAGTGACGGCATGCCACCCAAGTCGCCATCGGCGTTCCGCGTCCGCGTTCCGCTTTCGGCGTTCCGCTCTCCGCTTCCCCCTTCTACGCCCTCCACGGCCTTGCCCGGTCCTTGACGCCGGCCAGGACTTCCTTGGCGAGCTTCACGTCTTCGGCGATCTCGTAGTCGAACATGCCGAACAGGGCGAAGTCGGCCCCGTTCTGGAAGACGTATTGAAGGGCGTTGCGCGGCGGGATGGCGCCGGCGGCCATGGTCTTGAAGGCGATCCACGGCTTGGTGACCGTCTTCATGAACTCGATGGTCTCTTCGGGGTTGGTGCACCACATCGAGTCGTGGTTGAGCTTGGCGCTGGGGTAGTTGTGGTGGTGGAGGGTCTTGATGTAGAAGTCGGCGGCGATCTTGTTCTTCTCGCAGGCCACGACGACGTCGAGCGAATGGCACCCGACGCCCGAGGGCACGCCCTGGGCCTTGGCCACGTCGACCGCCTTGCCGATCAGGTCGATCTGCTTGGCGCTGCAAAGCCCGTCGGCCCGGACGCCCCATAGGTAGATCGCCTCGGATCCGGCGTCGACCAACTCCTGGACCTCCTGCGTATACTTGGCCATGCCGGCCTCGACCGGGGCCGTGGGGCAGATGATCCACTGGATCTTGCCGCCCCGCTCCTTGCGATAGCGTTTCAGGAGCGAGATGGGGTGCGGGGGATTGTGCATCGAGACGGTATTGATTCCGTTGGCCTCGGCCACGGCCAGCGTTTCCAGGATCTTGTCGTCGGTGTTGTAATGGGCCGCCAGCGAGTAGACGTACCGCAGGTCGCGGCTGTGGGTGAAATGGGTCAAGAGGTTTCCGCCCAGAAGGATGCGGCTCACCTCCATGTCGCCGATCTTTCCCTTGGGCAGGGCGTTTTGCGGGGCGGGCGGCTTCGGCGGCTCGGCGGCCGAGGCCTGCGGGGCCGCAGCCCCCAAAACCATCGCCGTGCCGGCGGAGGCCGCCACCGTTTCCTTGACGAACGTGCGACGACTGATTTCTGTACCCATCGAACACTCCCCCGTTGTCATGGATGCTTGAACTTCAACACCAAGGATCCTGTTCCCACGTTCCGTGTGGGGACCGAAGCAATACGGCTGCTGCGTGAGGTTTCACAATCCCGGGAGGGCGAGGCTCCTGCCGAGCCTGCGACCATCCCACATCCTGACGGATGCACGGCGGCTCGGCAGGAGCCTCGCCCTCCCAGGGTCACGCAAGGTCGTCCAGTATACCACACGTCGCGGGCAACGAAGCCCCCTTTTCGTCCCGAGTCCTGCCCGGCTTCCGCCTCGGCGGCGGAATGAACTCCGTTGTTGCCGAACCTTCGAGGTGGTAATCTGGAGCAAACGCGTCGGGGCTTCGTCCTGGGGTCGGGGTTCGAGGTTTGGTCGATCGAAGGGAATGCCTATGGGGTTTGAGGCTTGGTTCACGCTCGCCGTGGTCGCAATGGTCCTGGGGCTGCTGGCGACCTCGCGGGTGTCACCCGACCTTGCGCTGGGCGGGGGGCTGATGCTGCTGCTTCTCTTCGGGGTCCTTCCGACCGAAGACGCCCTGGCCGGCTTCGCCAACGAGGGAATGATTACCATTGCCCTGCTGTTTGTCGTCAGCGCCGGCGTCGTGGAGACGGGAGGGATCACGTGGTTGGCCGATCGGCTGTTCGGCCGGCCCAAATCGGTCTTTCAGGCGGTGCGTCGCCTGATGCTCCCGACCGCCGGCCTCAGTGCCTTCTTGAACAACACGCCCTTGGTGGCCATGCTCATCCCGGCGGTTAACGAGTGGGCCAAGCAGCATCGGATCGCGCCCTCGAAACTGATGATTCCGCTCAGCTACGCCGCGATCCTCGGCGGGGGCTGCACGTTGATCGGCACGAGCACCAACCTGGTGGTCAACGGGATGCTGATCCGTGCCCATGAGGCGCAGCAGGGCGCGGGCGGGGTTGCGACCCTTCCGCGCGGGCTGGGGATGTTCGACATCGCCTGGGTCGGCGTGCCTTGTGCCGCGGCAGGCATCGGGTTCATCGTCTTGTTGAGCCGCTTCCTGCTGCCCGATCGCCGCGCGTCGATCGCCTCGGCGGCCGATCCCCGCGAGTACACGATCGAAATGCTGGTCGAGCCGGGCAGTCCGCTGGTCGGCAAGTCGATCGAGCAGGCCGGGCTGCGCCACCTTTCGGGCCTCTACCTGGCCGAGATCTTCCGCGAAGGGATGACGCTGCCGGCCGTCGGGCCGGAGGAGCGGCTCCGGGGCAACGACCACCTCGTGTTCGTGGGGATCGTCGATTCGGTGGTCGATCTCCAGAAGATCCGCGGCCTGGTGCCGGCCACCAACCAGGTGTTCAAGCTCGACTCGCCACGTTCGCAGCGGTGCCTCATCGAGGCCGTGGCCAGCGCCGGCTGCCCGGTCGTCGGACAGACGATCCGCGACGGCCGCTTCCGCTCGCTCTACAACGCGGTGGTGATCGCGGTCGCGCGGCACGGCGAGCGGGTCCGCGGGAAGATCGGCGACATCGTACTCCGCGCCGGCGATACGCTCCTCTTGGAGGCCCACCCGGCCTTCGTCGCCGAACACCGCAACAGCCGCCACTTCTACCTGGTGAGCCGGGTGGAAAACTCCAGCCCGCCGCGCTACGACCGCGCGGGCATCGCCCTGGCCGTCGTGCTCGGCATGGTCCTCGTGGTCACGTTGAGCGAATCGTGGGGGGCTGTGAAGATCACGCTCGGCCGGATCACGCTCGACCTGGGCCAGATCACGATGCTCAAAGGGGCCATGGTCGCGGCCGTCCTGATGGTCCTCACCCGTTGCGTGCGGATCGAGGAGGCCCGGCGCACCATCGACTGGCAGGTGCTCGTGGCGATCGCCTGCTCGCTGGGCATCGGCCAGGCCCTCGATCGAAGCGGCGCGGCCGACATGGTCACCGACGCGCTCTTCGCCAACGTCGGCGGCAACCCGCACCTGGCCCTCGCCATGATCTACGGCGTCACCCTGCTGGCCACGGAGATCCTCACCAACAACGCGGCGGCCGCGATCATGTTTCCCTTCGCCATGGCCACCGCCGCGCACCTGGGCACCGACCCGCGTCCCTTCGTCATCTGCGTCATGGCGGCCGCCTCGTTCGGCTTCGCCACGCCGATCGGATACCAGACGAACCTGATGGTCTACGGGCCGGGCGGGTACCGGTTCAGCGACTACCTTCGGATCGGCGTGCCGTTGGACCTCCTGGTCGGCCTGCTCGCCGTGGCGGTCACGCCGCTTGTCTGGCCCTTCTATCCCTGACGTTCGCGCGACGGAACCACGCGGCCGCTGAGATAGAGGTCGTCGCCGATCTGCTGCCACTGCGGACTGCGGATCGGGAGGGCTTCGGCCACCTGGGCGATCCCGTCGCCGTCGATCGGGCTGCGGGCGGTCTCGCCGCCCAGGAGTTTCGGGGCCACGAACACGTGGACCTCGTCGATCTGGCCGATGTCCAGCAGCGTGCCGAGCAACTGCCCACCCCCTTCGACCAACACGTTCGTCATGCGACGCCGGCCGAGTTCGGCGAGCAACTGATCGAGCCGGCCGCTGCGCGTCTCGGACTCGCAGACGAGGACCTCGCAGCCGGCCTTCTGAAGACGCCGTCGCTCGGACGCCCGGGCCGAAGGCCCTACGGCCACTATCAAGGGAACCTCCCGGGCCGTGCGAACCAACTGGCTGTCGGAGGCAAGCGAGGCGCGGGTATCGACGACGACGCGGGTTGCAGTCCTGGGGCCGGGGGGCCGGGCCGTGAGCAGGGGATTGTCCATGCGGGCCGTCTCCCGCCCGACGACGATCGCATCGACCCGGCCTCGCAGCCCGTGGGCCAGGCGGCGGGAGTCTTCGTTGGAAATCCATTGGCTGGAGCCGGTCCGGCTCGCGGTCCGGCCGTCGAGGGTCATGGCCCACTTGGCCAGCACCCAGGGCCGGCCGGTGGCCAACAGTTTCAGATACGGGGCGTTGACTCCCCGGGCCTCCTCTTCCAGAAGCCCCACCTCCACCTCGATGCCCGCCGCACGGAGCCGAGCCAGTCCGCCGCCGTCCACGGCTGGGAAAGGGTCCTGCTGGGCCACGACGAGCCGGCGGATCTGGGCGGCAAGGATCGCGTCGGTGCACGGGGGCGTCTTACCGTGGTGGCAGCATGGCTCCAGGGTCACGAGCATCGCGGCCCCCTTTGCCCGCGGGCCGGCGATCCGGAGGGCCTCGACCTCGGCGTGGGCCTCGCCGAACCGCCGGTGCCATCCCTCGCCGATGATCTCCGCCCCTTGAACGATGACGCACCCGACCATCGGGTTGGGCTCCACGTGCCCCTGCCCGAGCGCCGCAAGCTCCAACGCCCGCCGCATGTGCCAGCGATCCAACTCCGATTGCTCCATGACGCTCATCATAGCGTCCTGGCTTGATGGGACGGAAGCGGGGGCTGGGCCGATTGTACGGAGTACCCCGCCCTGCTAGACTGAAGCCAGGCAAAATGGATCGAGAATAACGAATATCGCACGTTCCCACTTGGTTGCATCTGTCACGGAGGTTCTTCATGGCGTCGACGGCGAAGCGGGCGGGCAAGGCCCCCAAGAGAATCTCGCGCCTCCGCAAGCCCGAGGACATGTCGCTGGAGGCTTGGCAAATCGCCCTGCGGCGCCAGTTCGGACGCGAGCAGAGACTCCGCCTGAAGAACGTCGGCAAGGAGCCGGTCTTCTCGGACTTCGAGGTCACGAATCCCCAAACCAGGCGGACGTACCGGGTGGCGATCCGGGGGCGAGGGCTCGGCGACAACTTCTGCTCCTGCCCCGATTTCGCCGTGAATTCTCTCGGCACGTGCAAGCACATCGAGTTCACGCTGGGCCAGCTCGAGCGGAAGCGCGGGGCCAAGGCCGCCTTGGCCGCCGGGCACCGGCCGCCGTTCTCCGAGGTCTACGTCCGCTACGGCGCCAAACGCGAGGTGATTTTCCGGCCCGGCACCGAATGTCCCGACGGGCTGTTGCGATACGCCCGCGGCCTCTTCGACGACCAGGGCCGGCTCCGCGACGAGGGATATGGGCGATTCCCGGAGTTCTTGAAACGCGCCGGCGCGACGGGCCACGAGTTCCGCTGCTACGACGACGCCCTGGCCATGGCGGCCGAGGTCCGCGATCGGGACCGCCTGGCCGAGCAGGTCGGAAAGCTCTTTCCCCGCGGGATCCACAGCGCGGCGTTCAAGGGCCTGCTCGAGGCCCAGCTCTATCCCTACCAGCGCGAAGGGGCCCTGTTTGCCGCCAAGACCGGGCGGTGCCTCCTGGCCGACGACATGGGGCTGGGCAAGACCGTCCAGGCCATCGCCGCCGTCGAGATCCTCGCCCGCGCCGTGGGGCTGGAACGCGTCCTGGTCGTCTCTCCCACCTCGCTGAAGCACCAGTGGCGGCGGGAGATCGAGAAATTCAGCGGCCGGAAGCCTGTGATCGTCGAGGGACTCCTGCCCAGCCGCGCGCAGGCCTACGCCCAAGACTCTTTCTACAAGCTCACCAACTACGACGTGGTTCACCGCGACCTCGAGTTGATCCGTCACTGGCAGCCCGACTTGGTCATCCTCGACGAGGCCCAGCGGATCAAGAACTGGAAGACCCGCACCGCCCAGAGCGTCAAGCGGATCGAATCGCCGTATGCCTTCGTGCTCACCGGCACGCCCCTGGAGAACCGGCTGGAGGAACTCTACTCGATCGTCGAGTTCGTCGATCGTTTCCGTCTCGGGCCGATGTTCCGTTTTCTCCACGCGCATCAGCACGTCGACGGGCACGGGCGCGTGGTCGGCTACCACGACCTCGGCCGGATCTCCGAGACGTTGGCCCCGATCCTCATGCGCCGCACCAAGGACAAGGTGCTCCGCGATCTGCCCGAACGCCTGGAGAAGCGATTGTTCGTCCCCATGACGCCCGAGCAGATGGCCCATCACGACGAGAACAAGGAACTGGTGGGCCGGATCGTCCAGAAGTGGCGGCGCTACGGATTCCTGACCGAGGCCGATCAGCGCCGGCTGATGATCTTCTTGCAGAAGATGCGGATGTCGTGCGACAGCACCTACCTGCTGGACCGCGAGACCGATTTCGGCGTCAAGGCCGACGAGCTGGCCACGCTTCTAAGCGACGTCCTCGAAGACCGCGAGACCAAGGTGGTGATTTTCAGCCAGTGGGTACTGATGCACCACCTGGTCGCGGCCCGGCTTAAGGCCCGCAAGTGGCAGCACATCCTTTTCTCGGGCGACGTGCCCGGGCCGAAACGCAAGGACCTCATCCACCGCTTCCGCGAGGACCCCGATTGCCGCGTCTTCCTCTCGACNGACGCCGGCGGGGTGGGCCTGAACCTCCAGCACGCCTCCGTGGTGGTCAACCTCGATCAGCCGTGGAACCCGGCGGTGTTGGAGCAGCGGATCGGCCGCGTCCACCGGCTCGGCCAGCGGCGTCCGGTCCGCGTGGTCCACCTCATCTCCCAAGGGACGATCGAGGAAGGGATGCTCAACCTGCTGGGTTTCAAGAAGGCCGTGTTTGCCGGCGTGCTCGACGGCGGGCAGCAGGAAGTCTTCCTCGGCGGGACGCGACTGAAGCAGTTCATGGATTCGGTGGAGAAGGCCACTGACTCGATCCCGCAGCCCATGCCGATGGAACCGCCCTCCGGAGCCGACGGCAACGGCGAAGAGGCCGGAGAACCCACCCCGCGCCGCGGCGGGCACCGCGAGGTTGAAGAGACCGCCGAGGCCCGACCGGAGCCGCAACGTCCCTCGCCGGAGGCGGTTTGGACCGACGTGGCCGCCGCCGGGATGTCGCTCCTGGACAAGCTCAGCCAGGCCCTCACGGCCGGCGGCCCCGCCGCGACGGGCGAGGGCAGGCCTTCGTCGCTCCAACTCCCTTCCAGCCTGTTGGTGCGCGACGAGTCCGGCGGCCAGCCCTACCTGAAGCTCCCGGTTCCCAAACCCGAAGTCCTCCAGCAGATCGCCGGCCTGTTGAGCGGCCTGCTGGGGGGATCGCGGTAGCACAGGCTTCCAGCCTGTGTTCAGGCCGAGCCAGGCAGGATGCCTGGGCTACGAAGCCGAGCCAGGCAGGATGCCGGGGCTACTTCGCGCGGATGTCGTAGACGCGGAGTTCCTGTTCGCAGCGGAGATAGAGGCGCCCGCCGCAGATCACCGGGTGGGCGAGGTAGGTGTTGTCGGGCCGTTTGCCCAGGTCGAACTGGCTAACGATGTCGAATCCGTCCGGGGTGACGGCCAACAGCGACATGATGCCGCGGTGGTTGAGGCAGTAGAGCATGCCGTCGGCATAGCTGATGCCCACCTTGCCGAGTGTCTTGTCGAGCTTGATCGTCTTGCCGGTGAGGAACTCGACGCAGTAGAAGTTCTTCCCGCCCTGCCGGCAGCCGCAGCCGAAGAGCTTGCCGTCGATGAGGATCGCGCCGCCGTGGCAGTTGTCGAGGTCCTTGCGGTACCAGACGCTCGCGGCCGTGCGGGCCTCGGGGTCGATCTTCATCACGGTGCCGCCCGACGAGTGGCCGCAGGCGACGAAGACGTATCCGTCCTGGAAGACCGGCGTCAAGGCGTTCTGCGGCGACCGCGGGACGAACGGGGCCGACCAGACGAGCTTGCCGGAGTCGACGTCGATCCCGGCCACGGACTTCTGGGTCATGGTGATCAACTGGCGCACGCCGCGATAGTCGACGACCAGCGGCGAGCAGTAGGCGGCCGAATGCTCCAGTTCGGTGTTGGTCCAGAGGGTCTTGCCCGTGCGCTTGTCGAGGGCGACCACTCGGCCTTTCAGCCCGCCGGGCATGCAGAGGACCCGGTCGCCCTCGACGATCACGTTCTCGGCGAGGCCCCACACGCCGAACCGCGCGTCGAACTCGCTCTTGAGGTCCACGGCCCAAAGCTCCTTGCCCGACCGGGCTTCGTAGGCGGCAAGGCGGCCGTTGGGATTCATGTGATAAAGCGCGCCTTCGTTGTAGGTGGGCGTGGTACGCGAGCCGGGACTGGCGCCGGTCCACGCGGCCCCGTTGGGCGATTTCCAGAGGAGTTTGCCGTCGAGGTTGAGCGCCAGGACCATTTCCACGTCGCCGAAGTCGCCGGCCGTGAAGACCATCCCCTGGGCAATCGCCACGCCCGAGTACCCGTCGCCGCACGGCGCGTACTTCCAAACCAGCGGCGGCCCGCTGTCCGGCCATTTCTTCAACAGGCCCTTTTCCAGCGAGAGATTGGTGCGGTCCGGGCCGTGGAACTCGGGCCAGGTCGCCCCGTCGCCGCCGGACGACGGCGAGACGAAGAAACAGGTGGACAGCGCCGCGACGACGGCCGTTCGGGCGAGGAGAAGCAGCAACGTCTCTCTCATGGTTCTTCCGTGGTCTGCATGAGGTTTCGTGGTGTTTGGGAGGGCGAAGCTCCTGCCGAGCCGCGAACGCGACCGTGCATACCCAGGAAGACACGGCTC